>Ga0315289_10003182_pt1 | contig 24965 bp, 23 predicted proteins | sample YL17G11_40_MG_FD_203452 | JGI IMG/M metagenome (GOLD analysis project Ga0315289, IMG submission 203452) | Sediment microbial communities from Yellowstone Lake, YNP, Wyoming, USA - YL17G11_40 | ecosystem: Environmental > Aquatic > Freshwater > Lake > Sediment | place: USA: Wyoming | collected...
AACTCAGGAAACTCCACGTCAACTGCCCATTGACGTGTGGCATGACTCTATCGGAGATCCGACCATTGCTGATGCCATACTTGATCGTCTTATCCACAACTCTCACAAAATCGTTTTGAAGGGAGGCGAGCCAATCCTCCAGATGACCTGCCGGGACCGGAATCGCCTGGCGCTCCAGTCCGATCTGCTCAGCGCTCATATCCTCGGCGTCCATAACGTACTCTGCCTGACCGGCGACTATATCACCGTGGGTGACCACATTGATGCTAAGCCGGTATTTGATCTCGATTCTGTCCAGCTTATCCAGACGGTAAAGCTGCTGGCCCAGGGGAAGGATCTGGGAGGGAATGAGCTGAATAAGCCTGCTGAATTCTGTGTTGGTGCCATCGTGACTCCGGAGGCCGACCCGATTGAGCCCCAGCTGCTCAAGTTTGAAAAGAAGGTCAAGGCAGGTGCTGAGTTCTTTCAGACCCAGGCGATCTACGATCTGAACAAATTCAAGGAGTTCATGAAGTATGCCCGGAACTTCAACGTGAAGATGATGGCCGGGATTGTCCTCCTCGTATCAGCCGGTATGGCGAAGTACATGAATGCCAACGTGCCGGGGATCTTTGTTCCCCAGGACCTGATCGAAGAAATGTCCTCTGCGCCAAAAGGGAAGGGGCTGGACAAGGGGATTGAAATCGCCGGCAGGATGATCCGGCAGCTCAAGGATGAGAAGGTCTGCGACGGCGTGCACATCATGGCCATCGGCAAGGAAGGCGTTGTGCCCCAGATATTGAGTGCGGCCGGGATAGAAAAGAAATAATAACCAAACCTATTGTCAGGGGCCTTCAGATGATGGCCCTGCTCAACCCCCCCCTCTTTAGGCTTTTTCAGCCCCTGAAAGATATTCGCCAACGAGTTCCCGGGGAGTTATTACTCTAATCCCCCGAAAACCTGATACCTTTAATAAATGCTTATCTCCGCTCACGATTAGCTTGCTTTTGCTGGCGAGAGCACAGGCAATAAACTTGTCATCATCAGGGTCATCACAGACATGTTCTGACAGGCGTTGAGACTGAACAATCTCTGCCGAGATCGTGACCAGATCGAGAATCGGCTGCAGGTCAATTGCAGGGAATTCCTCAGCTAAGACTTTTCCAACCTTTTGGTACTCGGCAAGGATTTCCTCAGAGATCACCAGACTGAACTTACCGCTGCGCCAGGCCTTAAGGATCTGATAGGGAGGGCCGGTAAAAAAGACACCTGAAACAAAAACGTTGGTGTCGAGTATTACCCTCACTTCCGGCCCCGTACCCTGGCGATGGCGGCAGTAATGTCCGATCGCTTGAGGCCGGCCTGTTTGCCTTGCCGGCGAGCCTCGGCAATCAGTGTGTCAAATTCTTCCATGGAAGGCTGGGAGATCGCCTTGAGTATCACCACATCTTTTTTACCAACAACGACGAATTGTGAACCGGCTTTTAGCTTGAGCCGCTTCCGGATATTCTCCGGAATGACAACCTGGCCCTTGGATGACATCTTCGTAGTGGCTGCATTTCCCATAAATACTCCTTAAAAGGGTTTATTCTTACTGGTAAGATTATAATGCGAGACACGACTTGTGGCAAGAGGGAAAAGAGGGAAGAGGTCTTCTAATTTTACCTGACAGCCTTTTTTAAGGTTATACATTTATCATAAAGTGTATAACATAACCAAGAAAGGTTAAACACATGGCTACCGTAAAGACATTATCAAAAGGGCAGATTGTCATCCCTGCTGCGATGAGGAGAAAGTACCATATAGAACCTGGCACAAAGATGCAAATCATGGAGTATTGAGGCATCATCTACCTGATCCCGCCTGTTGACAATCCCATCAAAGCCGCCTGCGGTCTTTTACCGTCTCAACCCTCGCTTGCAAAGCAGCTTCTCAAGGAACGGAAAAGTGAGTTTAAATAATAAGTGCCCCCATCCCTGGTTCTCCCCAGGTTGTAATTGAGCTTCTGAGTCTTCTGTGCTATAAAAATAAAAATTCTTTGATTCATATTGTGATTTAGGATAGTTTAGAAATAGATCGGAGGTGAAGTAAGTGGTTCAATCAGTAAGAGAACAATATATTGTTGATGAAAAGGGCAAGCCCACAGCAGTAATTTTGAATATTGAAGCCTACCGGAAGATGCTGTCACTGATACAGGAAAGATTAGACCGGAAAGAATCTAAGCTTCTATCCCAGTCAAAACAGTTCAGGAAGCTTGTTCAAAAGGGTCTACGTGAAATTAAGGAGGGGAAAGCCCGGCCCTGGAAGGAAGTTTGGAATGAATTATGAAATATACCTGCCTCAGACCTTTCAAAGGTGTGTTAAACTTCTAAAGAAAAAATTCCCCCATATCAAGGACGATCTTTCTTCCCTTTTTCAACAGTTGCAAAATAATCCCGAGGCCGGAGACCCCATCCCAGGGTGGCACCGGACAATATGGAAAGTCCGTGTGTCCAGCACAGACCTGAAAAAAGGAAAGAGCGGTGGCTTTCGGGTTATCTACTTTTGGAGTTTGGGAGAGGCCACTTTGTATCCACTCTTCGTTTATTTTAAAGGAGAAAAAGAAGATATCACCAAAGCCGAAATTGAGACGCTACTTAAGAAATTAAGCATGGAACTGGATAAATGTTAATTGCACTAACTCAGCCTTGACGTCTTTCAACAAATAGGCGCTGACCCTATTTGACCCCATCCTAACGATGAAATCAGCCGGAGCGTAGCGATCGGCTGTATTAACTGGTTGGGCTATTATTTTTTTCTACATTTTTATTTCTCAGGAGCGCCAGCATATTTTTAATAATCGCTTTCCCTCTTTTCCCGCCAGCTCGAAGTGTTGCTCGTTGCAACCGAGGTTCGATATCCGTCCAACTGTTTGCGCCCATTCCTGATACGAAGCCTTGGGCATCTGCGAGTGGGTCTGGGTGTTTCAATACTAAACGTGAGAACTCGTTGGCAAAAGGCATGACATGTTGGTTAATATAGGTACCAAGGTAGTCCTTGTGGACAATATCGATGCCAAGCAACTGGCTACTATCGTGTCTGTTATGCCCTTCCAATGGCTCGTGTCTCACGACTCTGACCCAAGGCAGCAGCTCGGTTGTTGTACCAGAATCAGTTAGGCGAACTCCGACCATGGGTGCATCAAGGATTCCAAGTCCTATAACAATCTCGCAATCAAAATAGAATGCGGTTGACGGCGGTTTTTGCATTTTGTCAAAGTACTGGCTAGCCTTAAGGATTGGGAAGACCAAGCTTTGGTAGGCATCACTGCCGGACAGCACAAGCTCACTGCTCTTTCGGACACATTTGCTAAAAGTCATACAAAACGGAACAGATTCTGTCAGGAACCGATGACCATTAAGCCCCAAAACCTCTAGCGGACGATAGGTCCAGCTTGATGGATCGTCATCAGAAGTTAGAACGATATGTTTATCTTTAAGCCCGGAGATAATGGGAAAATCGGGAATCCAGTGACAGTTTCCGGACAGGAAGAAAACGTATGGCAAATCAGACTGTTTGCATTCAATCACCAGGTTGAGGGCTGGACGTACTCTAGGTTGGGGTTCTTTCCATTCAAAAAGGTGTCTAGTAGCTACAAGGTCTATAGTCCTTGCTGTCCCGGTCTCGGCATCAACAAAGCTCCATTCTTCCGTCAGCGAGAAATCTTTTGATAGTGCTTGAGCAACAATAAGCTGGAGAGGATAGCCTGATGAGCGGATTGCTTGCTCCACCATCACATCAGTGACACCTGAACCAAACGTGTTTGCGATGGGATTATCTTGTGTTGAATCCATTATTCATTATCTCCCTGCCCAACATCAAGATCAGCCGCCGCTGCAAGCGGTCGGCTGGATTGATTTGTTGGGAAATGAGTATTCTATTTCTTTGGCTCCAATCCTTTTTCATATTTACGAAACTCAGAGGATTCTAAGATGTCCCATATGTAGGAAATAGGGGTAACCAATGAGATTTTGCCACCGGTTTTGTCCGAGACCGAGGCACTCAATATTCCTACAAAGTGAAGTTTTTCTCCACCTTTCATGCGCTGACTCCCGATCGTTATCCCCGATGGGATGTCTTCAGTATAAAACACCGGAGCACCGCTGTATCCTTGAGCAAGAGCTTGATCAAGAAGGATGAACTGCAGGTCAGGCGAGATCCCGGGAGAATCTATTGATGTCAGTCTGCTGGCTATTAGAGTTCCTTTTGCAATGGGGCTAAGCTTCTCTTTAACACCAAGACCCATAGGGAACCCCAATACATACGCGGGCGTGAGCAACGTAATTTCTATGTCTTTCTTTGGAAAAAGGTCTTCGCTTATTGCAAGAAGGTCAAAACGATCCTGATAGGCCATAGGATGAATGGAGATATCAGCTTTGGGGTGGTGAAACCATCGTGCTCCTTTGATTATCTCTTGTTGCGACAGCCACTTAAACGTTAGGCTTCTGCTTTGCCCAGCAGACAGATTGATAATTATTTCGGCGGTCGGCGATAGGGCTGTTGCAACATGTTTCGCCGTTATAAGATAATCACGCTTGTTGTATTGGATTATCAGGCCTGTTCCTGAAGAAGTAATTATTTTCGGGCTAAACTCCTTCGAATCTGGGTCACGGTACCACACCTCAAGGGTCTTGTCGCCTTTGACTTCCATTTCCTGTGATTGCTGTCGCAGGAAAACGACTGTTTTGCTCAGTTCATCTATAGATACCGCATGGGCAGAAGAGCAAAAGAAGAAAATTAGAATAAAAGCTCTCAGCAAACTTCTCATTTTTTTATTCGCCCTCTCTTCCTTGGGGTTCAGCTTCCCAACGTTGCTTTTCAGCGGGCGCGGCTTTTTGCGATCCGCTGCAAAAGCCTTGTTGGGCGTTTTTTTACTTTCCATTTCGACTTTCCTATCAGAACGCTGCATCCTTGCGTGAGACCAGTCTCAATATGGCTTTTTCTGAAATCTCATGCGGACGTAGATGCCAATCATGCTTCTTCAATGAATACTCAGCGAATGCAATAGTGTTAATCCACTTCTGGGCATACTTTGGTTTCGTGTTCAACTCCCTCAATTTATCCGACGGACACTCCCCGCCGTTACGGTCACGCCAACGCCGTGGCCAATCAACGACGATTGGTGATGAATATTTTTTTGCCTTCTCTTTCATTGGTGGGGCATATTCAATGATGGCCGTTCCATGCAGTTGCGCCAGGAACGAAGACCAAACAGCGGATTTACCGAATGTCAATCCGACCCACTCCTGTCCACTTTCTAAATGATGAGCCTCAACTATCGGCTTTCCGATAAAGAATCCTGTTTCATTGTCAAGAACCGCGTCACCGAGGGTGATGGCGCCGCGAAGAGGGATATTCATCGCGAGCGCTTCACATACCAGGTCGCTACAACGCTCAACGAAATCAGCCACTGCTGGTGGAATAAGGGGGCACCAGAGCAAGATTGTATCGCTGAAGTATACGTAGTGTGGCGGCCCACCCACGGCAAAGAGCACTCCTTCTGGTGTTTGAACAGTGCTAAGGCTACCTTTCTCATTGGGCTTTAACACTGCACGTTCGATCAACGTATGGTAAGCATCAAGAATTGTCTGCAGGTCGGTGGATTCCACCCAAGCGGAGAAGCCAAGGACATCGAACATCGCGAAGGCATATCGACTGATCTCCGGCTTAATGATCGTCATGTCTTTATCGTTATTCATTAGTTGTTCGCCCAACGTGGAATTAAGCCGCCGCATCTTTTTGCGGTCGGCTTGAATGACTAGTTCTGTGATCTATAGTCTTTCACGGTGCCCACTGCATGTTGAGCTTGCGCTTGGAGGCAGAACAGTCCCTCAGGTAAAGGTTGATAAGGCTCTGGTAAGGGATGTTGGTCTCCTCCGACATTTTCTTGAAGTACTCAACCACGTCCGGGCTCATCCTGAGGGTAACGTGTTTCTTGAGCCTCTTGGCGTGGGGATTCGGTCTAGACTTCAGCTTAGACAGGTCGTATTCGTCTTTCATGTCACTATCTCCTGTAAAATTTGGCTTCGTTCGCCGTAGCCTTCCTGGCCGAAACAATCCGGATCACTGACTCGCTTTCACGATAGCAGTGGCAGACCATTACGAGCCGAAGATGGGAACTAAGGCCAAGCAGAAGGAATCTATCCTCCCATTCCGAATGTGTGTCATCGTAGAACTCCGTGGCAAAATCGTCATAGAAAACGGTCTGCGCTTCCTCAAATGATACACCGTGATTCCTGAGGTTCTCTTCAGCCTTTGCGGGATCCCACTCAAATTGGAGTTCCAGCATATTTACATTGTATTTACGATTAAGAATTAGTCAAGTGGTTTTTTTATAGGTCTCATGCAATCACAGAACGATCAAGCTAAGGGGCGCGGCGGTTTATGCCGCGTCCCTCTTGAGCGATTTGTTCGGCAATTCTAATATCATTTTGACTTTTGATAATGGTGCACTTCCGCCGGTAGAGTGATAACCTGCACCTCTTTTCCATCTATCTCCTCAAAACTGATTACGGTTCCTCCTTTCCACTTGAAAAGCCCCCTTGCTTCGCTCTTTAATTTCACCGCACCGATTTTCACCAAGAGATTGCCTGAGTCTCTCGTAATTTGCACCTTTGGCGTACCAATAATCGCTGGTGCTGGAATGAAAGCACCCTCGGCTATGACCACTTTACTCATGAAGGAAAGCGCCTTCTGGTCTTTTGAAACCGTCAGCTTTGTGGCTGAAATTGTCTGCGTCGAAGAGCCTGGAGCCGTCCAATCAATGGCCTCGTTTGTAATACGCATTCTGGCAAGTTCCTTTCCTTCATTACCTTTTTCAATCCAAGTGCCTTGGAATTCGGCTGGGATTACACGGACCATTTGCGCATGGGAAGGCTGCACGAGAGTTAACATGGCACCAAATACCATAAAGATGATTCTGACCGAGGACACGACTCCGCTTTTTCGTATAGTTTGCATTCTTGCTTCCTCCTTTCATTTTTGTAGCCGAACGTCACAGCTCACCGGCGGCAGAAAACCGTCCGGTGGATCCTTTTGTTAGCCAGGTTTTTTATGAGGCTGCCTATCAGTCTCATGCACGGTTTTTTCAGAAAAACCAAGAAGCATTAGGTAGAACGAGCAGATCAGCGAAACGATAAATAGGAAAACATTTAGCCCAAGAACCCAATACTTGAGATCGGAAGAAGTAGCTGAGATTATATTATCTGTCAAAGCCAAGGATACAATTGATACAATTATCGTAACGAACGTGAGGGCGACGACGAACAATATCCATCGCCTTAAATTTATTATATGACGCTCAGTTCCACAAAACCGGTCTTCGTACACATACTGCAAGCCAGTAGGTCTGTCTTTTTTTGTAAAACCTTCTTTTTTCTCAATCTCTTGTAGCCGGAAAATAACATTTTTGATTTCTGGAATACTTCGTCTGGCAATTGCATCGATTAGGCGCTTTTTTTGTCTTAGGTTTTCTTGTGGATCGGGGAAACAGTATCCGGTTTCGTCCCATCGGTTTAGAACCGACTTCCCATCCCCAACGAGGTATTCTCTTAAGTTTGCGATTCGAAAGAAAGTAAACGTGGCTAATATGGCCCCAATTGCGCCTATTACCTGAGGCATGGCGCTTAGCGTGTAATAAAGGGTGTTTGGATTCATAGTAACGTCATATCATAGTATATTTTGGTTTGGATGCATATTGTTCCTATTCGTTTATTCATTTTCTTTTTGGACGGCTAACAATTAATATACGTACTACATAATTCCGCTGTTTTTTAAACAGCGCCATTGATTTAGTGCTTAATTATTTACACTAATGTTTATCTAAAATCAAATAATTATTATTGAACTCTTATATAAAATGTGTTTATTATCAGAAAAAGTGTAATGCGTATAATGAGTGATTATTCGCAAATGATGGTCAAGCTGAATGACTTTTATCATAGGGAGCGGAAAAATGAACCATATTTTACCTGAGTTTCAAAAATTTATCGCCCAGCGCAAGCTGGCGCCGGAAAACCAGGCACCTTTTTACGCCCACTGGGTCAGCAAGTTCCTGCGGTTTTCCAATACACGACAAGACAAACCATTGGATTTAAGAATACAAATGTTCCTTGATGTTCTGAAGAAAGACGAAAAACTGCAAGATTGGCAATTCGAACAGGCCGATAACGCTATTAAACTTTATATTCATCATTTCCTGTCGAACAATACATCGGCGCTTTCACCAGATGCAGATACGGCAGCCGAAAAAAAATACCCGGACGTCAAAACAGTGCAGGAAAAAATTCGCGAAGTACTGCGCATCAAGCATTATGCCTATAGCACGGAAAGGACTTACATAGACTGGTTTCTGCGCTTTCATGCCTACCTGACCGGCGTAAAAAATAAAGATTGGCAAACTCAGAGCGCTGATGAAACGGATGTCCGGGATTTCCTCAGTCATCTGGCAATCAAGCAGCGGGTTTCGTCTTCTACTCAAAATCAGGCCTTCAACGCGCTGCTGTTTTTGTTCCGCGAGGTTCTCAAAATCGATCTGCATGACCTCAGTAAAACGGTACGGGCGAAAAGAGGCCCCAAGCTGCCTGCGGTGCTGACGCAAAATGAAGTTTATAGCCTGCTTCAACAGTTAAAAGAAAAGGACAGTCTTTTGGTTCATATTTTATATGGCACAGGCATGCGGCTAATGGAAGTGGCCAGACTGCGGGTTCAGGATATTGATTTCGGATTGAATTCAATTATTGTTCGGGCAGGTAAAGGCGATAAAGATAGAATGACGGTTCTTCCGGATGCTGTTAAAAATAAACTAAAAGAGCATCTGGCCGCAGTCAAAAAAATCCACGAGCAGGATTTAGTCAAAGGCTTTGGCGAGGTCTATCTGCCGGAAGCTCTCGACAGAAAATATCCGCACGCAGCCAGGGAGTGGCGCTGGCAGTATGTCTTCCCCTCCGCTACTCTCTCTGTTGATCCACGCTCCGGCAAGGTGCGCCGTCATCATATCAGTCCCAGTTCTATTCAGAAGGTTGTTGCGGACGCGGTCAGAAAGGCCGGCATTCCCAAACATGCCACTGTTCATACATTGCGCCATAGTTTTGCGACGCATCTCCTGATGGACGGTGTGAATATCCGCGAAGTGCAAGAGCTTTTGGGCCATAAAAACGTGGAGACAACGATGATTTACACGCATGTGCTTAGAAATATGTCCAAAGCGCCGAAAAGCCCTCTCGATACGCTTATTTCACAAAAAGAAAGTGCAGTATAAAAACGGGAAAAGGCAAATCATGAAGGGGAAAAAGGCAAAGGCGGTTGAGATCGATTTCAATCCCGAATTCCAGCGCGCGCTGACGCTGATGGAAGATTCGGCCAGGAATATTTTTATCACCGGCCGGGCGGGTACGGGCAAATCAACGCTGCTGAATTATTTCCGGGACAACACAAGTAAAAAGGTTGTCATTCTGGCTCCCACCGGCGTGGCTGCCGTTAATGTTGCCGGACAGACCATCCATTCATTTTTTCATTTCAAACCGAATGTTACTCCCACGTCCATCAAAAAGAAAAAGAGCGAAGGAAAAGAAAAGGCGACCATTTACAAAAAACTGGAGACTATCGTCATTGACGAGGTTTCCATGGTGCGGGCTGATTTGCTCGATTGCGTGGATAAGTTTTTGCGCCTCAACGGCCCTCACGCCAAACAGTCCTTCGGCGGCGTGCAGATGATTTTTATCGGTGATCTTTATCAGTTGCCGCCGGTCATTTCCGGCGCGGAGCGGGGAATATTCCGTTCGCATTATGCCAGTCCCTATTTTTTCAGCGCCAAAGTATTTCCGCAGTTGGAACTGGAATTTATAGAGCTGGAAAAGGTTTATCGCCAGAAAGATAACGAATTTGTCCGGCTTTTGAACACTATCCGCAACCGCACGGCAACCGACAACGATCTGACGTTTTTCAACCGTCGCTGCGATCCTTCTTTTTCCGCTTCCGCAGATGATTTTTATCTTTCGCTAACCAGCACCAATGACCTGGCCGATGGCATCAACGAGCAACGCCTGTCCGAACTGCCCGGCAAAATGTGGAAAGCCGAAGGAGAAATAATAGGCGATTTCGGCAAGGAATATCTGCCGACAGCCGTTGAGCTGAAGCTGAAAAAGGGCGCGCAGATCATGCTGCTCAATAACGATTCTTACGGCCAATGGATTAACGGCACCATCGGCAAAGTGAAAAAATTTGAAAAAGACGATGACGACGAAGATGTAATCGTTGCCGAACTGGATAACGGCGAAACAGCGCGAATTTCTCCCTACACATGGAAAATTTACAAATTCTTTCTAAAAAACGAGGAGCTGCGCTCGGAAGAGGTCGGTTCGTTCCGACAGTATCCGGTGCGGCTGGCCTTTGCTGTCACCATTCACAAAAGCCAGGGGAAAACATTTGAAAAAGTTGTCATTGATGTGGGACGAGGTACATTCGCCCACGGACAGATGTATGTGGCGTTATCTCGCTGCACCACGCTGGAAGGAATTGTACTCAAACAGCCCTTAAAGAAAAGCCACATTCTCATGGATTGGCAGGTGGTGAAATTTTTAACGAGCATGCAATACGCCAGAGCCGCCCGCACGTGCAGTCGTGAAGACAAGGTGCAAATGCTGCAAACCGCCATCATGCAAAAGAAAAATCTGGAAATAGTTTATCTCAAGGCGCAGGACGAAAAATCGCGCCGGACAATCCTGCCGCTGTTTGTAGGCCAGATGGAATATAAGGGGTATCCCTATCTGGGACTGGAAGCATATTGCCTCACGCGCCGGGGAAAACGCACATTCAATCTCGACAGGATCCTCGAAATCAGCAGACCGGAATAACTCCAATCTCCCCGTCCTACGAGGATAAAGAAAATTAAGGAAAATTAAGGAGAAAATTAAGGAAAATTAAGGGACATCTTCCCCTATTATCTTGAGTTAACCGCCACTGAAAGCACCTCCAACACACCTTTGCGGTTCGCAGCCTCGAGATAGAAAAACAGATTAGATTTCTCTTGACAATGTAGTCTCATACTTGATAATGTAGTTACATGACGACGAAGGCTGTAGGGATAAGAGAGTTAAAGACACATTTGAGCCGATACCTGAAGAGCGTAAAGGCCGGTTCAGAGATTGTTGTTTCCGAGAGGGGGAGGGCAATCGCCCGAATCACCCCGGTTCCATTACTGGAAGAAGAAAAAGGGATCCACTCTCTGCTGCTCCAGTTGGCAAAGACAGGCAAAGTGATGCTACCTGCATCCTATAAGTCTCCGGCCCCTCCTAAATTCAGAAAGAAGGTGTCTGGCACGCCCTTCTCCGATGCTGTGATTGAAGGAAGAAGATGATCCTCTACTGTGATACCTCTGCCCTGATTAAGAGGTACGTTGAGGAAGAAGGTTCGGAGGGTATCAGCAAACTCTGGGAAAGGGCTTCTGCTGTAGCTACATCGGTAGTAGCTTTTGCCGAGACGGTAGCCACCTTCAATCGGAAATTCAGAGAGGGGGTACTTTCCACCAGGGAATACAGGATAACGGTTGAGGAGTTTAAGGAAGATTATGGACAACTGGTTCTTGTCCCCCTGAACCGGGATTTGGATAAATCAATTGAAAACATTTTAAAGAGACACCCGCTGAGAGGCTTTGACGCTATCCATCTTGCCTCAGCCCTTGTTTTTCTCCATTCAGAAGCCCCACCTCTCATGTTTGCATGTTTTGATAGTGCCCTGAATCAGGCTGCACGCAAGGAAGGCCTGAACGTTGCGATTGGTTTATAGGAACATATCTCCAACAAAATGGTTAGGAGATATGAGGTCATATATGTGGTAGATAACTTCAGGGCACCAGGACCCTTACCCTGCGGCACTGCTTTTTAAACGTCTCATAATCTTCCCAGCATACGATGATGGTGTATCTTCCGGGGATGAATTCAGGGGACAGGATACTTAATTATCGGCGCAACTGGAAGGACTCCGCAGCAGACTCGACGTCATGAATGAACTGTAGGGCGTGCGGTCACCTGAGATTAGCCCCCTATCAACCCCCATTTTCCAAAACCCAGCTCAGATGGGATCGTTCATTCACCACCTTGACAGAAAAAGTTGGGCCGTTCTTGTACAGGAGATTGATCGCCGCCGTATCCTGCTGTATCTCCCGAAATCTATCGAGCGGAAGTCCCATGGCATGGCAGAGTATGGTGAGGTTTACGAATTTGTGACTGCAGAGGAGCAGCGTGCTGCCAGGCGGATGGAGGGCAGTGATGCGTTCCAGTGCATCGAGGGCCCGCAACTGGACCTGGATGAGACTTTCCCCCTCCGGCATGGTTACTGATGCAGGGGTCTTCATCCAGACCTCATAGAAATCCGGATACTCTTCTACCCAGCGCGCAGCTTCCATCCCTTCAAAGGCGCCGAAGTCCATCTCAATGAGGCCCTTTTCCTCAAAAAAAGGAACTGAGGGATGAAGTACTTTTATGTGGTTTGCTGTCTCCCTGGCCCGGATCAGGGGACTTGAGTAGATGGCGGTGAGGGATTCATCTTTCAAGGCCAATGCCAGGGCATGGGCCTCATCTCGGCCTTTCTGGCTCAGCGGCTCATCGCTCCTGCCATGGAACCGATGGATTCGATTCCACTCGGTTTCGCCGTGACGGATGAGCAGGATGCGTGTTCCGGAGTCGTCAGATTCACTAGTACGTTTGCCCGTATTCATTGCGCCCTCTATTTTTACCTCAAAAGAACAATTTTAAAAAGGACTTTATTTGAATTTTCCCCCGGATTTGTTTATGATGAATTTAAAGGGCTATACCTTCTCACGTGGGAAGATTAATCATCGCTCCTTCGCTCTCGCTGGCAGATGAGCGTATCAGCCCCGGAACGGGAAACAGGGATGTCTAACCAGCCAAAACCAAAAGAATCATTGGAGCTGCAATCCTTAGAGATTGCCAGCATGTTTCAGGCCATTGCTGAAAAGGGATTTTTCGGGATCCTGGTCCTGGATGAGTTCTACCGGGTTGAGTTCGCCAATGGAATGGCTGCCTGGATTACCGGATACAAAGTTGAAGAACTGCTGGGGAAAAACTTTACCTCCCTTTTAGATGAGAAAGGGAGGACAGTCTTCCACGGTGCCTGGCAAATGAACTATAAATGCATCCCTCACCTCTCCTATGAGGCGGAGATTATCACCGCCGCTTCAACCCCGATCATCACGGAGATGGGCTGTGCTGAATACGCGACGCAGTCAGGTGAGAAAAGGTATTTTATTTACCTGAGAGACATCTCGGATCAGAAGAGATTAATAGGACAGTTGCGTGAATCAGAAAGGAAATACCAGGATCTCTTTGACCAGGTAGACCAGGGAATTACGATCACCACCAAAGAGGGAAAGTTTATAGACTGCAACCCCGCAATCCTGAAAATTCTGGGCTACGAGAGCAAAGAAGAATTTCTCAAGATAGATATTGCCAAGGACTTATACGCGAATCCTGAGGACAGAAAAACGTTCCAGAAGATTATGGAGAGAGACGGGTATGTAAAGAATTACGAGGTAGAATTCAAAAAAAAGAACGGAGAGAATATCCCCATGCTCCTGACCTCTCGTGTGATAAAAAATGAACGGGGAGAGGTCATCGGTTACCAGGGGCTGAACATAGATATTTCTGAGCGGATCCTCATGGAGCAAAGCCTCCGGAAGGAACGGAGTTTTCTTACCAACCTGCTCGAAAGTTCAGCTAACTGTATCGTAGCGGCGGACACGAAGGGAACGGTGATCTTTTTCAATAAGGCGGCAGAGAAATTGACGGGTTATCGTGCGGAAGAGGCGATTGGAAAATTTAATATCACCCGTTTCTACCCCCTTGAAGTTGCCAGGGATATCATGAAAAAGTTGAGGAGCAAAGATTTCGGGGGGCCGGGAAAACTGGAAAGTTTAGAGATCACGCTCCGGGCCATTAATGGGGAGGAGATACCGGTTGAGCTCTCTGCCTCGATTGTGTATGAGGGGGATAAGGAGGTTGCTTCTTTAGGCATATTCACCGATCTCCGTGAGAGAATAAAGATAGAGGATGAATTACACAACAAGGAAATGCGTCTCCTTCAGGCAGAAAAAATGGCCTCTCTGGGAAGCCTGGCGGCAGGCGTTGCCCATGAAATTAATAATCCGCTTGGCGGAATTCTCATCTATGCCAACCTTCTCAGGGAGGAATTTGAGGCCAATAATGACCCCCGGGTTGAAGACCTCAAGAGAATCGTGGAGGAAGCGATCCGATGCAGAGAGATCGTCAGGAGCCTCTTGGAGTTCGGCAGGCAAACAGAATCACAGTTTGAGCAGTTGGACATAAATCAGGCGATAAATGATGGGTTGTTTTTCCTGGAGAACCAGGCCCTGTTCCATAACATCAAGATTGTAAAGCACCTTGCATCCTCTCTCCCCCTCATTCAGGGCAACCCGAATCAGTTAAAACAGGTATTCATGAATATGATGGTCAATGCTGCTGAGGCTATGTCAGAGGGAGGGGGTTCACTAACCATTACGACAGGCATAAACTCTGATCCCTCTTCGATTTTTATCACCTTTCAGGATACGGGGATCGGGATAGAGCCTGCAATTCAATCAAAGATTTTTGACCCCTTCTTTACCACCAAGGAGGTAGGGAAGGGGACAGGTCTGGGCTTAAGCACTTCCTACGGCATTATCCAGAGCCATCATGGCAATATCCAGGTGAAGAGCGAGGCGGGGGAAGGGGCCACGTTTACCATTTCTCTCCCCGTGTCGCAATAAAAAATCCATGAAACAGGAAGCTGAAGAGCGCGTTCGCATCCTCATCGTCGACGATGAAAAAGTAATGCAGGAGAGCTGCGCCCGGGTCTTCTTAAAAGAAGGTTACCACGTGTCTGCCGTATATTCAGGGGAGGAGGCGATAGAAAGATTTGACCGTGAATCGTTCGATCTCGTTCTCCTCGATTTAAAGATGCCCGGTATGGGAGGGATTGAGACGCTTCAGCGGCTCAAAGAAAAGGATCCGGGATTAACGGTCCTCATCATGACTGGTTATCCCTCTATCGAGACCGCAGTAAAAGCGGTCAAGTTAGGGGCGTATGATTATATCACCAAGCCTTTTACTCCGGATGTTCTGCGGATAGCTGTGAGCCGAGCCCTGGAGAGGCAGAGCTTGATTATTGAAAACCAGCACCTCAGGATGCAATTGAGAGCAAAAAACGAGGCAGACGTCATCGTCGGACAGAGCGAAGAGATGAGGAATGTGTATGAACTGGTACGGAGGATTGCACCTACCGATAGTACCGTATTGATCACGGGAGAAAGCGGCACAGGCAAGGAACTCATAGCCAGAGCCATTCATAATTACAGTCTCAGGGAAAACAGGGAATTTGTAGCGGTAGATTGTTCAGCCCTGGTGGAGACGCTGCTGGAAAGCGAACTTTTTGGCCATGTGAAGGGATCGTTTACCGGGGCAATCCAGACCAAGTACGGCAGCTTTGAATTGGCAAATGGAGGGACCTTTTTTTTCGATGAGATCGGGAACTTAAGCCTTGATACCCAGTCGAAGCTACTGAGGGTAATCCAGGAAAAAGAGATAAAGCCGGTAGGGAGTGAAAGGGCTGTCAAGATTGATGTTAGGATTATCGCCGCCACCAATCAGGACCTGCAGCAGGCCATTGCCAGAAAGGCTTTTCGGGAGGACCTTTATTACCGGCTGAATGTTTTTCCCATCCACCTTCCTCTTTTACGGGAGCGTAAGGAAGATATCCCTCTCCTGGTAAATCATTTTTTGAAAAAATATAACAAGAAGCGGAAGATACCCGTGACCAAGGTAGACCAAGAGGCAATGAAGATGCTCATGGACTACGACTGGCCGGGAAATGTCCGGGAACTGGAGAATACTGTAGAGCGGGCACTGGTTTTAGAAGATGGGGATACCCTTTTTCCGCAATGCTTTCCCTGGATTGTCCAATCCACACGGGGAAGGACCCTGAGCATCAACCCCGGAATTTGTTCTCTGGAAGAGATGGAAAAGCAGCATATTAAGAGGGTGTTGACAGAAACCAAAGGTCATAGGGGAAAAGCCGCTCATTTGTTGGAAATTGATCGGAAGACTTTATACCAGAAGATAAAAAAACATGACTTAGATAAGTAACTCTTGGGGGAAAATTACCCATAAGGGGTATTTTCCAACCAGATGAAATAAAAGCTTTTTAAATTAGTGACTTAACGAACAACTGTAACTCATAATCCCCTTTGCATTGGGGATATTTCCCCCATCCACCAGTTTATCCATTTGCGATTTCTTTCCCTTTCCTTCCCATTGCCTTGCTCCCCAATAATTTGATTTTACTCACATTCCCTTTCAGCACCTCATTTTAGAATTTTTATCTCACCAGTTGGTACATTCTTTGAATCTCATAGAAAATGTACAGAAACATAGTCCAATCCCTTCATTCACATGGATAAAGAACAGAAACTTCGTCAGGAACAAACCCAGTCTCCTGGAAAGGTAGAAAAGATCCTTATCGTGGAGCCCGATGAGCAACTGACAAAACGGTTGCACCCCTTTTTTCGTAAAGAGAGATTCCTTACCAAGACGGTTAAGCGATTATCAGAGGCCATAAGGAATATCCAGCAGGAGCATGTATCCGTCTTGATTCTGGATGTGGACGTGAACGATATGACCTGGGATGATGCGGTTCCCATCATCAAGGGACTCGACCCTTCCCTGCCTATTATTATCACAGCAGCCCAGAATACCCCGGAATTGGAGGCTCATGTCCTTCGCCAGAAGGTATTTTATTACCATGTAAAATCTTTTGGGACCGAGGAGTTGACCCTTGCAATTCGCAATGCCATGAAAAATCATGAGAGACCTTGAAAAATTTTTCCTTAGAGAGGGAGACACATGCATTTCCAGGAACTTTTAGACTCTGACCAGTTTTTGATTATCGGGGTGTTGGAACCCCCGAAAGGGACAGATACCTCTGAGCTTTTAAGGCACGCTGATGCCCTCCGGGGAAGGATCCAGTCCGTACTGGTGCCGGAGATGAGGGGAGCCATTATGAGGATGGGATCGCTCGGGGCTTCCTCTTTCCTCCAGCAGAGAGGGATAGAAACCATCATGGAAGTAAATTGCCGGGACAGGAACCGGCTGGCGCTTCAGGCTGACATCCTGAGCGCATCTGCCCTGGGCGTTAAAAATCTGTTTGTCAGTGCAGGAGATGAGATCAAAGGCGGTGACCATATCGAGGCCAAACCGGTCAATGACCTGAACGTCGTTTCTCTCCTGGACATGATTAAAAAATTGCAGAAAGGGAGCGACCTGGCAGGCAACGACCTCGCAGGCATTCCTCAATTCTGTGTGGGATCAGAATTGAATGCGGGATTGTCAGGAGGTGCCCTTGAGCTGGAAATCCAGGAGATGGAGAAAAAGATCCGGGCAGGGGCGAATTACTTCTTCACCCCCACCACGTACGACCTGAAACATTTCGAGGGCTTCCTGAAGAGAGTTGCCCTTTTTAATGTCCCTGTTTTCCCCCAGGTTACTATACTTAAATCGGTGGGGATGGCCCGTTTCATGTCCCGCCATATGGAGGGGATCACCATCCCCGAGGAAGTTATTGAGCGGCTGGGTAATGCCCCTGACAAGAAGAAGGAAGGAAATGCCATTGCAGCGGATATGATCAAAGGCCTCAAAGGCCTCTGCCGGGGAGCCCTCCTGGTTACCATCGGGGAAGAAGAGCGATTGCCCGCAGTGTTAGATCGAGCTGAAGTGTAATGGTGGGAAAAAGGTTGATAGATTAGAGATGGAATCCGTTTCTTTCAAAGGGGATAGGAAGTTTCGAGAGGCAGTCGTTGAAAGAGCAGGAGAGGAGATCTTCGCCTGCTATCAATGCTCTAAGTGTTCTGCCGGGTGTCCCGTCGCCTTTGCCATGGACCTCCTTCCTCACCAGGTTATCAGGTCAGTCCTGTTTCTTAAGAAGGAAAAAGTTCTCTCTTCCCGCACGATCTGGATCTGCGCCTCCTGTGAAACCTGCACGACCCGTTGTCCCAATGAGATTGATATCGCCAAGCTCATGGATGTCCTTAGACAGATGCAGAGAGAAAGCGGAAAGAAGCCTCATGAGCCCAGGGTTCCCCTCTTTCATGCCGTGTTTCTCAACGCCATTAAGAGATCGGGCCGGATTCATGAATTGAGCATGCTTCGCACCTATTTCCTGAAGAGCGGGGATGCGAGAGAAAAGCTGAAAACCGGGGAGTGGAAGAATGATGTAAAGCTGGGACTGAAGATGTTCCTCCGGGGGAAATTGAAGGTTCTCCCTGCTCGTTGTGAGGGTGTGAAAGAGGTGCGGAAGATATTTGCACGGGCGGAAAAGGGGAAGAGGGCATGAAAGTTTCTTTCTTTCCTGGCTGTTCCCTCGAAGGGACTGCCAGGGAATACGGAGAATCAATCGAGGCGGTTTGTGAAATGCTCGGCATCGAGATGGAAGAGATACCAGGCTGGAGCTGTTGTGGGGCAAGCTCCGCCCACACGAGCGATGAGTTTCTCTCCGTTGCGCTTCCGGCCCGGAATCTGTTTCAGGCGGAAAGGATTGGACAAAATCTGGTTACTCCCTGCGCAGCCTGCTTCAATCGTCTCAAGGCAGCTGAAAAGGCCATCACCGGAGTCGCAAGAATGGATGTGGGAATCCCCCTGCAGGGGAACATTACGGTGCTCCACCTCCTGGAGTTTCTCGCCCAGAAAGAATTTGCAGAGAGGATTGAGAAGCAGGTGAAGCGCCCTCTGAAGAACTTAAAGGTGGTGAGCTACTATGGATGCCTGATTGTTCGGCCTCCCCGGATAACGGATGCAATCCATTGGGAAGATCCTCAGGCCCTGGACAGGCTCATTGCTCAGCTTGGGGGAGAGAGGGTTTTCTGGCCTTACAAGACGGAATGCTGCGGTGGAAGCCTGGTGCTGACCAGCGTTGATATCTTCCGCCGGCTGACTGGCCGATTGCTGGACATGGCCAAAGAGGCAGAGGCTGATTGCATCGTTACGGCCTGCCCCTTATGCCAGACCAATCTCGATACCAGACAGGAGGAGATAGGGGCCACGGTTGGAACCCACTATGACCTCCCCATTTTCTATTTTACTGAACTGATGGGACTGGCCTTTGGAGTCAAAGAAACAGGTAAATGGTTCCGCCGCCACCTGGTGGATCCGAGGCCACTGCTGAGAGAGAGAAAGCTTATATGATTGCGGATTGCGCCTGCGCACCGGAGCGCGCTTCGGCGCACAGGTGCGGAATAAAAATAGTTTCGAGTTTCGGGTTTGAGTTAATTCGCTGAAAGCTGAACGCTATTAATGTCTCGGATTTAGATATTCGGATTTCGAATTTGTCTTGAAAGGTATTGATGTGGATGGAGAAGGTCTAAAAGAGAGTAGCCCTCCGGTTGGGGCAGTGATGGTTGTGGGAGGAGGAATCGGGGGGATCCAGGCATCTCTGGACTTGGCCAACAGCGGGTTCCGGGTATATCTGGTTGAAGAGAGCTCTGCCATTGGCGGGAGGATGGCCCAGCTCGACAAGACGTTTCCTACCAATGACTGCTCTATGTGCATCTTATCCCCCAAGCTGGTGGAGGTAGGGAGGCATCGAAACATCGACATCCTATCCTATGCTGCCGTTGAAGGCATTGAAGGTGAGGCAGGCAACTTTACCGTTACCGTCAAGCAGAAGCCGAGGTTCATCGAGCTGGACAAGTGTACTGCGTGCGGCGATTGCGCCAAGGCATGCCCGGTAGAGGTGCCCAACGAATTTGATGCTGACTTAAGCAAGAGGAAAGCAGCGTATAAGCGTTACCCCCAGGCCATCCCCAATGCCTTTGCCATCGATAAGCTGGGCATCTCTCCCTGCAAGGCACATTGCCCGGCCGGGATCCATGTGCAGGGATATGTGGCCCTCATCGGGCAGAAGAAGTTCAAAGAGGCGCTTGCCCTGATCAGGAAGAACAACCCGCTTCCCGGAATTTGCGGCAGGGTCTGTACCCATCCCTGTGAAGAGGCATGTACGAGAAACAAGGTGGATGATCCCATTGCTATCATGTATCTGAAAAGGTTTGCGGCTGACTGGGGATATGCCCAGGAAGAACTCGATCTGCCCCCTGCTGGCGAGAAAAGGGAGGAAAAAGTGGCGATTGTGGGAGCCGGCCCGGCTGGCCTTTCCGCTGCTTTCTACCTTGCCCTCGCCGGTTATCAGGTTACCATCTTTGAAGCCCTTTCAGAGCCGGGGGGGATGATGACATGGGGGATCCCTCCCTATCGGCTCCCCCGGGAGATCCTCAAAAAAGATATCGAATTCATTCAGCGCCTGGGAGTGGAAATAAAGACCAATACCCCCATCGGGCCTGAACTCACACTGGACGATCTCTTTAGCCAGGGTTTCAGCGCCCTTTTCCTTTCCGTTGGGGCCCAGAAGAGCATGAAATTGGGCATTGAAGGAGAGGATGCAGAAGGGGTGATCCACGGGTTAGATTACCTGAGGGGGGTTCATGGAGGCCGCGAGGTCTCCCTGGGCGAGAGAGTGGCAGTCATCGGTGGAGGAAATGTCGCCATCGATGTGGTTCGGACCGCTGTTCGCAAGGGCTCAAAGAAGGTCTTTATCATCTATCGCCGGAGCCGGGAAGAGATGCCTGCCCTTGAAGAGGAGGTTCTCGAGGCTGAAGAAGAGGGGGTTGAAATCCATTACCTGGCAGCACCGAAGAGAATCATAAAGAGAAACGGAAAGGTTGCCGGGATCGAATGCCTCCGCATGGAGCTGGGTGAGCCTGATGAGAGCGGCCGGAGGAGACCGGTTCCCATCGAAGGCTCAGAGTTTACCCTTGAAGTAGATTCGGTGGTGCCAGCCGTTGGCCAGTCCACTGACTTATCTCTCCTTTCCCAAGGTGCGGCGTGGAATGTCTCCGGGAGGGGGACGTTAGAGGTTGATCCCCTCACCCATGCCACCGGCATTCAGGGAATATTTGCAGGCGGTGATATGGTAACCGGTCCGGCAACCGTAGTAGAGGCTGTGGGTGCCGGCAGGGAAGCAGCCATTTCTATCGCCCGCTATCTCCAGGGGATTGATCTCTCCGAGGGGAGAGAAAAGAAGCTCCCCGTGGTGGAGTTGCAGCCCGAGGAGGTGGCCAAGAGCCCCCGCCATGTTCCAGCACGGCTCGATGTTCAGGAAAGGATAAGGGGTTTTCAGGAAGTGCAGCAGGGCTTTCCTGAAGATATAGCCGTGGCTGAGGCAGAGCGCTGCCTCAACTGCGGGATCTGCAGCGAATGCCTCCAGTGTGTGGACGCATGTATGGCTCATGCCGTGAATCACGAGATGGCTGAGAAACACCTCGTCCTCCAGGTGGGATCCCTCGTCCTCTCACCGGGCTTTGATGTTACCGACCCTCTGATACGGGAGGAGTACGGGTACGGACATTATCCGAATGTGATTACCAGCCTGGAGTTCGAGAGGATCCTTTCAGCAACCGGTCCCTATCAGGGCCACATCCGCCGTCCTTCCGATCAATCGGAGCCGGAGAGGGTTGCCTGGATCCAGTGCGTTGGCTCCCGGGACGAGTCCCATGGAAAAGGCTACTGTTCGTCCGTCTGCTGCATGTATGCCACCAAAGAAGCCATCATTGCCAAAGAGCACAGCCCTGCCATTAAGCCCACCATTTTCTACATCGACATTCGAGCCCACGGGAAGGGTTTTGACCAATACTATGAGAGGGCAAGGGACGGTTACGGCGTCCGTTATATCCGGTGTCAGATTTCCAAGATCGCGGAAAAGCCGAAATCGAAAAATCTGCTCATTGCCTACATTGATGAGAGCGGAAAGGTGGTAGAGGAAGAGTTCGATCTCGTTGTACTCTCCGTGGGCATGTCTCCCTCAGAAACCTCCCGTACCTTAGCTGAGACCCTGGGACTTGAGCTGGATTCCTATGGTTTCTGTGAGACCGATCCCTTAACGCCGGTCAGGACTTCCCGCCCAGGAATTTATGTCTGCGGTGCCTTTCAGTCACCCAAGGATATTCCGGAGACGATCTCTCAATCAAGCGGGGCAGCAGCTCTTGCCTCAGAGATTCTTGCCAGGAGTAGAGGATCGTTAGTAACCCAGGAGGTATTTCCCTTAGAGCGGGATACCCAGGAGGAAGAGCCGAGGATCGGAGTTTTTGTCTGCCACTGTGGAATAAATATCGGGGGAGTGGTTGATGTCCCGTCAGTGAAAGAGTACGCCCGTACCCTTCCCTCCGTTGTCTATGTTGACGAGAATCTTTATACCTGCTCGCAGGATACCCAGGCCAAGATGCGAGAGGTTATCAAGGAAAACCAGCTCAATCGGATTGTGGTTGCCTCCTGTTCACCCCGGACCCATGAGCCCCTCTTTCAGGAAACCATCAGGGAAGCCGGGCTCAATAAATACCTCTTTGAAATGGCAAATATCCGGGATCAGTGTTCCTGGGTTCACATGGATAAAAAAGAGGAAGCTACCAGGAAGGCCAAGGATCTTGTCCGCATGGCAGTGGCCAAGGCACAATTTTTAGAACCCCTGCATGAGCAGGAACTGCCGATTAATAAAAGGGCACTGGTGGTGGGGGGCGGTGCATCCGGGATGGTAGCTGCCCTGGGGCTGGCTTCCCAGGGGTTTGAGGTTGTTCTCGTAGAGAGGGAAAAGGAGTTGGGAGGGAATCTGCGGCGCCTCTACTATACCATTCATGGCAATGGGGTGCAGGAGTACCTGAGTTCTCTGGTTGAGAAGGTTCAGAGCCATCCCGCTATTCAAGTGGTCCTCGATGCGGTGATTGTCGACTTTACGGGATTCAAAGGGAATTTCAAGACCGGGATCATGTCCGGTCCATCCATGGCTTACCGCCAGATTGAACACGGGATTGCCATCATTGCTACCGGGGGAGAGGAATACAAGCCGGGAGAGTACCTCTACGGACAGGACGACCGTGTCATGACCCAACAGGAACTGGAAGGGAAGGTTTCCCGGCAGGAGATTGACCTCGGGGCCGTCACTGACGTGGTCATGATTCAGTGCGTGGGCTCCAGAATTCCCGAGCGGCCGTACTGCAGCCGGGTATGCTGCAGCACAGCCATTAAAAATGCCCTGAAGATAAAGGAGAAAAACCCTCAAGCCAATGTTTTTATCCTCTACCGGGATATCCGGTCCTACGGCCTTCTCGAGGATTACTACACTCAGGCACGAAAGGCAGGGGTGATTTTCGTCCGTTATGACCTGGAGAACACACCGGGGGTAACCGATGAAAAAGGAGGTCTCACGGTTTCCGTCTATGATCCTGCCCTAAGAGAAAAGGTCACCCTCAATCCTCAGCTGCTGATTTTGAGCAGTGCCATCATTCCTCGGGAAAATGACGAGCTGGCATCGTTGATGAAATTACAGCGGACCCCGGAGGGCTTTTTCCTGGAGGCCCATATGAAATTGAGGCCCGTGGATTTCACCTCTGAAGGTATGTACCTCTGCGGGCTTGCCCATTCACCGAAACCTCTGGACGAGAGTATTTCCCAGGCGGCTGCAGCGGTCTCCCGGGCCTGTACCCTGTTGTCCCATGATACCATCAGGGTGGGAGGTGTGGTGGCAACGGTGGATGAAGAAAAGTGTGCTGCCTGCCTCACCTGCGTCCGGGTCTGTCCCTACGATGTGCCGTTTATCAACGAAGAAGGAGTAGCCCAGATTGACAGCGCCCGGTGTCAGGGGTGCGGAAGCTGTGCCTCTGAATGCCCCGGGAAGGCGATCGAGCTCCAGCATTTTACCGATGAAGGGATGATCGCTAAATCAATTGCCTTGCTGAGAAGGGATGCAGCATGATGGACTTTCAGCCTGATATTGTTGCCTTCTGCTGCAACTACTGAGCGTATTCTGCAGCGGACCTGGCAGGTTCGATGAGGCTCTCTTATCCGACGAATGTGAAGATAATCCGGGTCCCCTGTACGGGGAAGGTGGATGTTCTCTATCTGCTGAAAACGTTCCAGAGCGGCGCCGATGGGGTCTTTGTGGCTGCATGCATGGAAGGTGACTGCCACTACCTCACAGGGAATCTCCGGGCCCGAAAACGGGTAGAGTATGCCAAGAAGATCCTCGATACAGTGGGAATCGGGGGAGAGCGGCTGGAGATGTACAACATGTCTGCTGCAGATGGTCCACGGTTCGTGAAAGTGGCAAACGAGATGACGGAGCGGATCAAGACCCTGGGACCCAATCCGGTTAAACGGGTTCAGGTTACGAACATGCAAGAGAAACCACGCGAGGAGATGTGCCCATGATTATCGGGAGTGGAAAGCCAATCAAGGATATCCTGGCCATGATCGAAGGCTGCACCAAGATCCTCATCCTTGGCTGCCGGGGCTGCGTGACTGTCTGCTCGGCTGGGGGCGAGAAAGAAGTGGGGATTCTCGCCTCAGCCCTCACCATGGCCAGACAGCAGGAGGGAAAACCCATAGAGGTCAAGGAGATGAGCCTGGAGAGGCAGTGTGACCCCGAATATCTGGAACAGATTCGAGGCGTGGTGGATGAGTATGAGGCTGTTGTCTCCCTTGCCTGCGGGGCAGGGGTTCAGTTCGTGGCGGAGAAGTATCGGAAGATCCCGGTATTCCCGGGAATCAACACCAATTTCATCGGCGTTACCGAGGAACAGGGAGTGTGGACAGAGCGGTGCCAGGCCTGCGGAGATTGCAAGCTCCACCTCACCGGCGGCATTTGCCCGATTGCCCGCTGTTCCAAGAGCCTGCTCAACGGGCCCTGCGGCGGTTCGGTAAATGGAAAGTGTGAGGTGAATCCGGAGGTGTTGTGCGGCTGGCAGTTGATTTACGACAGGCTTAAGGAATTGGGGAGGTTAGACCTGCTGGAGGTCATTATCCCCATCAATGATTGGTCTACCAGCCGGGATGGAGGGCCGA
>Ga0315289_10003183_pt1 | contig 24963 bp, 28 predicted proteins | sample YL17G11_40_MG_FD_203452 | JGI IMG/M metagenome (GOLD analysis project Ga0315289, IMG submission 203452) | Sediment microbial communities from Yellowstone Lake, YNP, Wyoming, USA - YL17G11_40 | ecosystem: Environmental > Aquatic > Freshwater > Lake > Sediment | place: USA: Wyoming | collected...
GGTGCACCAGATCACATTTTCACTAAACCAATTGCTATTTGAGAAACAGCCCCTGGAATTCCCGAACCAGATTCGAGCGGGAAATCTCCCGCGAAGCGGGATCTTGACGACAATTCCCGCACGAACAGAAAGACTACATCTTTTTGGGTTTCGTTTAAAAAGGTTACGGTTTCGGTTAGGTATCGTCTAAGAAGTCATCGTCAGTTGTTTATTGGCTAAAAGACGACAGACGAAACCGGTAGACGACAGCCGATACGTGGCCGACTTGTAGTGAGCGTAGCGAATCTAAATCCAAACCGATAAACGACAAACAAACCATAACGCGTAGGCAAGCCTTCACGGCTTGCCAGCCAAGGCATGAAGCCTTGGCTACGCTATAATTATTTTCTCCATATGAAATATATTGTCAAAATCGAAGACAAAATTTTTCAAATAGATATTACCGAAAGAGACGGGGAATTAGAAATCGATCTGGATGGAAAGCCGGTCTTGGCAGATTCTATTGAGATAAAAGGGAAGAACTTGGTCTCCTTTTTATTCAATCATAGATCATTCGATCTGGAGTTTTCCAAAAACCAAAACAAGGTTTCGGTCTTCTTAAACGGAAGAAGATACGATTGTCTTTTGGAAGATGAAAAAACTCTCCGGCTCAAACAATTACGTGGACTTGAGATCGAAACTAAAAAAGAAAGGGAATTGAGAACTCCCATGCCTGGCTTAGTGACCGCCATAGAAGTAAAAGAAGGCGATTCTGTCAAAGCCGGACAGGGATTGATGATCGTAGAAGCTATGAAGATGGAAAACGAGCTGAAAGCCAAATTTGATGGAACGGTGAAATCAATCAAAGTGAAGGAACATCAGGCAGTGGATAAGGGTGAGGTGTTGATTGTTTTCGAATAGGTGAAATGTGTAAGGTCTAAGGTGACAGATTTAAGGTCGTAGGTGGGTAGTAAAAAACTGGAGTAGCGACACTTATGTCGCGTCCTGTTGGTAACGAACACTTTGTCCGTTCTCCCCCGCCTTTGGTGGGGATAAGGATGAATCCGTTATCATGGAAAGGTCAAAGCAATTGCGCTTTGAAATCTGGTCACGGAGAGGGTTTCTAAGATGAATAAGAGAAGTGAGTTTGGTTACAGTAGTAGCCTTGAAACCGCAAATGAGAGATAAAATTTTAAAAGAGGTTGTTTACTATGAAAACAAAAGATTACAAACTGTTTGTTGAAGACATGCTGGAAGCCATGGATAAGATTGAGCGTTACACAAAAGGTTTGAGTTATGAGACATTTGCGAAAAATGATGTGCTCGTAGATGAAGTTATAGGAAATCTTGAAATTATCGGTGAATCGTCGGAGAATATTCCAGAGGATGTCAGAGAAAAATATCCCGACATTCCCTGGGAAAGGATGATCGGGCTAAAGAATATTGATGATTTAGGTATTATTTGGGAGATTGTAACCAAGAATCTACCCGAAACGAAACCTAAGATCATAGCGATGCTGAAAAGTTTCCGTGAGGAGGAATGAGGGAACCATTGATAGCGGGATCAAATTGAGAGGTGTATTGCCACCCTTAACGAGCGGGCGTTCCCGTCTGGGAAGCGAAGGTTCTCTGAGAGATAAAATTATGGACAAAGACAAAATTGCGTCAGACATAATATATAAAAAAGTAACTTCAATCCTTGCAGGTTACGGAGCAAAGAAAATAAGTATTTTTGGCTCTTATGCCAGAGGTGAAGCAGATCCAGAAAGTGACATAGACATTATTGTTGAATTTTCGGAAAGGAAAAGCCTTCTTGATATTGTAGGCATAGAGCAGGAATTATCGGAAGCGCTGGGTATGAAGGTGGATTTGCTAACTGAAAAGTCCATAAGTCCTTATTTAGTTGACAGGATTAAAAAGGAAATGGTGGTGATTTACGAATGACCAAGGACAACCTTGTATATTTAAGGCATATTTTGGATGCGATATGTCGAATTGAAGAATACACCGGGGAAGTAAAATACGAGGATTTTATTAATAGTAATTTGATTCAAGCTGGTGTGGTGAGAGAGGTTGAAATAATAGGGGAGGCTACTAAGAAGGTAACCCAAGAATTCAAAGAAAAATATCCTGATGTACCTTGGAAGAAAATAGCAGGAATGAGAGATAAGCTGATACATGATTATTTTGGCGTGGATTTAGATGCAGTCTGGGACACAGTTGAAAGGGATATTCCCATATTGAAAGACAAAATAGAGTATATAATCGAAAACGAGAAGGAAACATGAATAGAGTCTCGGAGGTCAAGCATGTCCTTTGGGAATGTTTGACAAAAAAGATGTCACCCTGACGGTTCGACTTTGTCCTTCGACAGGCTCTCCTCGAGTCTGAGCGACCTCGGAGTCGAAGACAGGGTGGTGACCCTTCAATGAATTCAGGGTCACCCTGAACAAAGTTGAAGGGTGAGCGAAGTCGAACCACTCACCGTCCCTGAGCAAAGTCGAAGGGAGCGAAAGCGAAGGTCTGTGAGATTCTTCCCCCGCCAAAGGCGGGGTCAGAATGACACATAGACATAAGTTGGTGAGGGACACTTTGTCCGTTCTCGCGCCTAAGATGGGGTCAGGGTTAATTCGTTGACAGTCGTTACGGAGAAAGTTTCTGTGATTAACAAAGAAAAGAAGATTATGAAGAAAGAAACCATATACATCGATACATCAGTTATAAGTGCCTATTATGATGATAGGGCGAAAGACCGACGAGAAGCCACTACCAAGTTTTGGACTCAGATACTCCCCAACTATAAGGTCTACATATCCGATATAACTGTGGAGGAATTAGAAGATACAAAAGACGAAACGTTAAGAAAGAGACTACTAAAAGCCATCAAAGATTTCGAGGTATTAAAAACTAATCAGAAAATTGAAGACCTGGCAAACGCGTACATAGAAAACGATGTGTTTCCAGAAAGATATTTTGATGACGCTCTACATGTAGCCATCGCATCATTTTATGAAATATCCTATCTGGTTTCTTGGAACTTTGAACACATGGTTAAGGTAAAGACAAGGCGGTTAGTAAGGTTAGTTAACGCGTTAGAAGGTTTTAAAGAGATTGAAATCGTCTCACCCCCAGAATTATGAGGAACAGCCATGGATAAGATTGAGTATTTTGATTATCAGAAGATTGCCAGACAGATGAAGGTGCCCGAAAGTGTGTTGAAGGAGATAAAGAATGAGGCAAAAAAGGAGTTTCCTTCTGACAAGATGATGTACGAGCTTCATGTATTAAGAGCGATAAAAAGTAGATTTTGGGAAAAGACACAAACACGACCGCTAAAAACTGTTAGATAAAAACTGTGATCCTGAGCGAGCTAACGCCCAGACGGAGTCGTCCGAGCCCCCCGTCTGGGAAACGAAGGGGTCTTTCGGGATTCTCCGCTACGCCCAGAATGACACTAAAGGCTAAACTAACCCGCATCATTTTGGAAGGATTGATATTGGAAAAAGAAAAGAAGATAACAACTGCCTCGGAAATTGAAATCGAAGAGCTTTACACCCCGGATTTGGTAAGCAATCTGGATTACGGACGGAACTTAGGTTTTCCGGGGGACTATCCTTTTACCCGTGGTATATACAAGAATATGTATCGGGGGCGACTGTGGACCATGCGGCAGTATGCGGGATTTGGCACCGCGAAGGAAACTAACGAAAGATATAGGTATTTGTTGCAACAGGGACAGACTGGTCTTTCCGTTGCTTTCGATCTTCCCACCCAGATCGGATATGATTCAGATCATCCTTTAGCACAAGGCGAGGTAGGGAAAACCGGAGTAGCAATAGACACTTTGGAGGATATGGAGATTTTGTTCAAGGAGATTCCTTTGGACAAAGTCTCGGTCTCCATGACCATCAACGCTACCGCCTCAATCCTTTTGGCAATGTATGTGGTCTTGGCAAAGAAACACAATATTTCATTTGATTTACTTTCCGGAACTATTCAGAATGATATTTTGAAAGAATATATCGCCCGTGGGACTTTTATTTTTCCTCCTAAACCCTCCATGCGATTGATTACTGACATTTTTAAGTATGCTAAAGAAAATCTCCCCAAGTGGAATCCCATAAGCATCAGCGGCTATCACATAAGGGAGGCGGGCTCGACCGCAGTTCAGGAGATCGCTTTCACCCTTTCCAATGGAATAGCCTACGTCAAAGCGGCTATTCAAGCTGGGCTGAACATTGATGAATTCGGCAAAAGGCTTTCCTTTTTCTTGAATTCTCATAATAATTTTTTTGAGGAGATCGCAAAATTCAGAGCCGCTCGAAGATTGTGGGCAAAAATTATTCGTGAGAAATTTAAAGCCAAGGATCTGGACTCGGCAAAATTCCGTTTCCATACTCAGACCGCAGGCTGCACCTTAACTGCCCAACAGCCCGAAAACAATGTGGTAAGAGTGACCTTGCAGGCATTAGCGTCAGTCTTGGGTGGAACCCAATCTTTGCATACCAATTCAAGGGATGAAGCTTTAAGCCTCCCCTCCCAAAAGTCCGCTGAGATCGCTTTGCGAACTCAACAGATTATCGCCTACGAGAGCGGCGTTCCCGATACTGCGGATCCTCTGGGCGGTTCATATTATGTGGAATATCTGACCAATGAAATAGAAAAAAGAACACAGAAGTATATTGATTTCGTTGAAGAAAAAGGGGGAGCACTCTGGGCAGTCGAATCCGGATATTATCAAAAAGAAATTCAGAAAAGCGCTTATGCGTATCAAAAGCAAATCGAAAGTAAAGAAAGAACCATAGTGGGGGTAAATAAATTCGAAAGCGAAAGAGAAGAGATCGAAAATATTTTCAAGATCAGCCCAAAGGTCGCACAAGAGCAAGTAAGGAGATTAAAGGCGGTTAAGAAAAAAAGAGATAAGGAAAAAGTTAAGAACTGTTTGGAAAATTTAAGAAAAAAGGCTTTGACAGGTGAAAATTTGATGTATCCTATAGTCGAATGTGTGGAATGTTATGCCTCTCTGGGAGAGATATGTGACGTATTAAGATCAGTATGGGGGGAGTATAAGGAAAATGTGCTGGTGTGAAAAAAAATCAAAATTAAAAGAGCAAAATGCAAAGATAGAAATCAAAATTCAAACCCCAAAACGAATCAGTTTCCTCTCCCCTTTGGGGAGAGGGCAGGGTGAGGGGAAAGAAGGAGGTCAAAATTAAAAAAGCAAAATGTCCTTCGACATCCCGCCTTTGGCGGGAGACGAAGTGCAAAATTACAGATTAAAATTTAAAATTAGTGAATCGGAAAATTGGAACTGGAAATAATTTTGATTTTTGAATTGTCCGCAGGATCCAAATTCGGACAATTTTGAATTTTTCTTTTTGCATTTTGAATTTGATGGTAGCGGTCGGATTTATCCGACTAAAAAATGGGTTAACGGATTAAGCGGATAAATGATACGAAATCCTACTTGGCATGAAATAATTAAAAAGATACTAGCCTCTTTCGCAGGCATTACCTTCTTTTGTCTATGAGATGTCAAGAGGAATAACATATAAGTCCCTCTCTTTTTAAGAGAGGGATTTAGGGTGAGTTTGGATATGTGTCAACTGGAACTCATCCCCAACCCCTTCTCTTAAAAAGAGAAGGGGGCGTAATACGGAATCCTACTTGGCATGAAATAATTAAAAAGATACCAGCCTCTTTCGCAGGCATTACCTTCTTTATTTATGAGATATCAAGAAGAATAACATATGAGAGAAAAATTGCTATGAAATTAAATAAAATTGACCATATTGGAATTGCGGTGAAAAATATAAAAGAGGTATCAAAATTTTACAATGATGTCTTTGATTGCCAGACGTCGGAAGAGATGGAGGTTCCGGAAAGAAAATTAAGGATTGCCTTCGTTGAGATTTCTGGAGTTAAATTAGAATTCCTGATGCCTACCGATAAAGAAAGCGTGGTGGCGAAATTCATAGAAAAAAGAGGGGAAGGGATTCATCATATATGTTTTGAAGTTAGTGATATAGAAAAAACGGTCGCGGAATTGAAAAACAAAGGTGTAGAATTGGTGGATGAAAAGCCGAGAGTGGGTGTAGAGGGACAGAAGATCATTTTCCTTCAGCCAAAAAGTGTGTATGGGACTTTGATTGAATTGAAAGAAAAATAGCTTTCTAAATTCAAAATGAAAAATTGAGGAGACAAGCCGATGCCCTCTCCCCTCTGGGGAGAGGGCAAGGGTGAGGGGGAAATAGCGATCGAGAATTCAAAGTTTAAAATTTTTCTTAGAAGAACCTTTTTGATTTGTTAATTGTAATTTTAGATTTTTCTTTTTGCATTTTTAATTTAGGTGCGGAGCACTGATCATGGGCATATTCGAGTTAATGGAAGAACATGGGCATGAAGAGCTTTTATTCTGCTACAATAAACCCACGAAGCTAAAAGCCATCATCGCCATTCACAATACCACTTTGGGAAATGCCATCGGTGGATGCCGATTATGGGGATATAAATCTGAAAAGGACGCACTTTTGGATGCCTTGAAATTGTCGGAGATAATGACTTATCAGTCGGCAGTGGCAGATTCCGATACAGGCGGGGGAAAAGCGGTGTTATGGAAAGATTTCGAGGAGGAGACCGACGAAGCTTATTTTCGGGCTTTGGGAAGATTTGTGGAAGGACTGAAAGGGAGATTTGTCACCTATCCGGACTTAGGCACGGATACTCAGCATATGAAATATATCCGGAGGGAAACCCCCTATGTGCTATTATATGAATCTCCCACCGGCGGGATCAAAGCCGAAAGTGCTGAAATTACTGCACATGGGGTTTACTGGGGAATGAAGGCTTGTGTCAAGGAGATATATGGGGTCTCTTCTTTGGACGGTTTGACCATAGCTATCCAAGGAGTGGGGAGCGTGGGAAGAAAATTGGTCGATTGCCTCAAGCAGGAAAAGGTTAGATTAATAATTACCGACCTGAATTACGATTCGATAAAGAACGTGCAGGATCAGCATCCCGATACTGAGGTGGTAGCACCCCAGGAGATCTTAGGGGTGAAGTGTGACATTCTTTCGCCCTGCGCCTTAGGTCCGGTGGTGACCAAGGAAAATATCTCGAAGTTGCGCTGTAAAATAATCGCGGGTGCCGCTTATGACATCGTAGAAGATGCCAAATTATGTATGAAACTCAGGAATTTGGGGATATTATACGCTCCCGATTTTGTGATAAATGCAGGTGAGCTTTTTTTGACCGAGGATGCTTTAAAAATCCTCTCTAAAGAAGAGGCTTTAGCTTCGGTCAAAAAGATATATGATATAATGGCAAAGGTGATCGCCATCTCCAAAAGAGAGGATATTTCCCCTTACCAGGCGGCTTACAAGATGGCACAAGAAAGAATCAAAAAAGTGGGAGCAGTAAAAAGTATATTGTGTTGAGGGGTTTGGAGTGCCCATTTGGGCGGTTTTTCGCAGAGTGGTTCAGATTCTTTGATAATTAATTTATCTATAGTAAATGCATAAATAGTATATGGAGGAAATTCTGTGATGAGTGAAATAATTTCTTTTGCAGAAATCCAAAAGAGATTTGATTCGGAGTGGGTTCTGCTGGAAGACCCAGAAACAGATGAAGGACTCAAGGTTAGAAGTGGCAAACTGCTATGGCACAGCAAGGATAGAGACGAGGTGTACCGAAAAGCAAGAGAACTCAGACCAAAGCACTCTGCTATTTTCTATGCTGGTAAGTTACCTGAAAATATGGTGATCGTGCTATGAGTCTTGGTTTCAACCCAAAAGAGGGCTTGATTATTGTGCCAACGGGGAGAGGTTGGGAGCCTGGGAGAGCAAAAGTTTGCCGGAGCCGAGCGAAGATCCCGCTTCGCGGGGCTTTTTGTGGGTTTTTTTTCTAAGTTGAGTCTACGACGTGTGTAGATTCGGCAAGTAGATATTAGAATAAAATTTGGAGGTTATTTAATGGCTTTAGAAACACCTGAAGAAGACAAAAGTCAAAGGAGGAGATTAGGAGCAGGGCCACATTTTACCCTCCAATGGCATCTTACTGCAAGATGTGATCAGCATTGTTTGCATTGTTATCTTTATGATAGTCCTACTTATGAACGGGAACTAAAGGGTGAATTAATTTATGAGGATTGTTGTAAAATCATAGATGATTTCAGTGATACTTTTGATAATTGGGGAATGCCAACAAGGATCAGTTTTACAGGTGGTGATCCCCTTTTAAGGGAAGATATTTTTGACCTAATTGCACATGCTCGAGGGAAAGGGATAGGAGTTGGTATATTGGGCAATCCAAATCATTTGGATTATGAAACCGCAAAAAGATTAAAAGATTTAGGGGTATCTCGCTATCAGGTAAGTATCGATGGCTTGGAAGAAACCCACGATAGATTAAGAGGTAGAAAGGGCTTATTTAGGGATACCATTCGGGCAATCCATGTCTTAGAAGATGTAGGGATACCATCAGTTGTAATGTTTACCTTAAGTAGAGAAAATGCAGATGAACTTATCGGGGTTATCCGTACAGTTGCAAAAGAAGGAGTATCAATATTCGATTTCGCTCGGATAGTTCCAATCGGTGCCGGTAAACAGTTAAGAGAGCAGATGCTGACCCCAAATGAATACCGAGAGCTTTTACTTAAGGTATTAGAAGAGTATAGATGTCTACAAGAAAATGGATGTCGAACTTATTTTGGGAGGAAAGACCATCTCTGGAGATTGCTTTATCAAGAAGTAGGATTACTTAAACCCTTGCCTAAAGATAAAGAGACGATATATAATGGCTGTGGGATAGGCTCAAGTATTCTAACTGTTTTAGCGGATGGCACAGTATATGCTTGTAGAAGGTTAGCAGTAGAGATAGGTAAAGTTCCTGAACAGAGTATAAGAGATATATTTATAAACTCATCCGAACATAATAAAATGCGGCGAGTTGAGAAGATGCAAAAATGCGGTAAATGTGAACTAATACAATTCTGCAGAGGATGCCCTGCCGTTGCTTATGGGACTTATGGAGACTACATGGCACCAGATCCGCAGTGTTGGAAGGAGGTTTAGGATATGGAAGATATCGAAAAAGAAGTATTGAATAGGTATAAACTTTGGCAAGAATTTTTTAAAGAAAACTTGAACGACAACAAAGATGCTAACAAAAATTACCTTCTTTGTAAAGATTTCAATTCCTCATGTAGTGGATGTAGTGGAGGATGTAAGGGTTGTGGTTGTCGGGGATGTGAGGGTTAAATGTTAGGAGGAATCGAGTGATTTTGAAAATTTTATACTCCATAGCGTTGCTATTGGCGGTTATATCTGGTGCTGTATTATTAATTGTCCCGGTTCTCAAACAAATTCCTCCAAATATACAACACAATGTAATTTTGATTTGTCTTATCTCTCTGGGTTGTGCAATCTTTTTATTCTTACTTTTCATAACTCCGTTTGGTTTTGGAAATATCAAAGAAGTGACAAAGTTTGCACAAACACTACAGGTTCTAAAGAGAGAAAATGTGCAAAAATCCCTTTTAGAGCTAAAAGAACTGTCAAGCATTATTGAAAGAGTGAAAGAGAAAGTAACCCCCGACTTTATACTTTTAGATGATTATACTCAGCAATATTTATATCCGAAGAAAATAGAATCAATATACGTGTTTGGCGCTTCACTAGAACTTACTGTAACTGACGAGGAATATTTTTCACGTCTTTTAAAAAACTTAAAAAGGGGAATAAAGTGTCAATATTTATGTTGTGGAGAGAAAGACGATATAACACAGTGTGCAAAACAACTTGCAAAAAGGATAAAAGCCGTCGATATAAATTATCTAACGGAAGATAATTTAAGTATAACATGGATAGAATCATATCTTGTTATGTTACCTCTAAATATTTTCAATACTGTAGAAGGCAAGTCAGATGTTCTAATATTCCCTTACAAAGGAGAACCTGCTATTGGTCAAAAATGTGCAATTTGGGTAATAAATAAAGACGTGACTCAAAGGTGCACAAGAAAATTTACGACTTTGCAGGATAAGTATAAAGAGAATAAATTACCTCTTTTAGAACTTGCAAATAAATCTTAAGGAGGTGCAAGGTTTATGACTGGACAAGAAATGGAAGTATTAAAAAAATACGTAGTTTGGCAAAAGTATTTTGCTAAAAACTTAATTAACCACCAGCAGTTAGAAACAGGATTTACAGAGTGTATAAGTTGTCAGAATTGTAGTGGTTGTCAAGGCTGTAAATCCTGCGGTGCTTCCTGTAGTGCTGGTCAGGTTGGTTTAATCTTATGCAATAGTTGTAGCATCAGCTGTAAGGGTTGTGGTGGGTGTGTCAGTTGCTCCAACTGCAGCGCTTAATGTAAAAAAAATAATCATGAAGATTTGTTTCATATGCAAATATCCTCCTATTGAAGGCGGAGAATCTTCAAAAGCATACTGGCTCGCAAAGGCATTAGGCGAAAGAGGTCATGAGATTCACATAGTCACAAATGCATGGGAAGTAGAGTGCGATTACAGAGAAAACATAGAATCCTCAGATTTAGTTGGTAATTATCAACCTAAAGGTGTCCGGGTACACAATACCGATCCATTCATAGAGCCAGCTTACATTCCCTATTCAAAACCCTATACAGAGAAGATAGCCAGCCTTGCCATTGATATTATCAACGAATATGACCTCCAGCTGATCGACTCATGGTATATTCTTCCTTATGTTATTTCTGGATTCCTTGCCAAAATAATAACTCGTAAACCTCAGATCATGCGTCATGCAGGAAGCGATATGAGCAGGCTTTTATCGTCTCCGTATCTTCGGACATTATTTACTTCTATATTTGAAAAGGTTGATAAGATTGTTACTTACCCAAGCATGAGAGAGAGATTTTTAAGCCTTGGTATTTCAGAAGAAAGGTTATTTTTAAATACCAAAGTAAGCGTTGATACCAAAGCTTTTAATCCAGAGGCTAAACCAATTGATTTATCTGTTTATACTAATCTTAATGTTGATGAACTCCCAATAATCACGTATATAGGGAAAATAGGAGCAACAAAAGGAATATATGAGTTAATAGAAGCAGCAAGTAAGATAAAAGATAACTTTCTACTTTTATTTGTCTCTAAGGGCAAAGGCTTGGACAGATTCAAAGAAGCTATCAAAAAATTAGGATTACACGATAAGACACTTTTTATTAATTTTGTTCCTCCCTGGAGGATACCATCTATTATTAAAAAATCAACTTGTGTAGTAATTCCAGAGCGAGATTTTCCTGTAGCACAACATACACCGATTTTACCAAGGGAAGTAATGGCTGTTGGTAAATGCCTGATATTAAGCGATGAACTTTATTCTAAAGGGCGATCGCCGGACATACAAGACGAAGAAAATGTAATTGTAGTTGAACCCAAGAATATAGAACAGTTTAAGGGTAAATTAGAGAAGATAATTAGACAACCGGACTACGCGGAAGAGATAGGGCAGAAGGCTTATATTGTTTCAAAGAAACTCGAAAGGTTTGATGAATATATTGCAGACATAATTAATTTGTATGCAGAAATTATCAAAGAAAAATCTCTTATTACCTGAAACAAACGTTAGGCGATTAAGTCAATAAAGGCGAAACCGCGTATACCATGATGTAAAAGATTTCGGTTTGAATCCGTCTGCGTTGGACTTCTTTCCCCTCAGGGGGGTTAGGTGAAATTACGACCCAGAGATGCGAACAGGGAATAGGACGAAGCACTCAAGAGGGTAAAGGAAGTTGTATGATGGCGGTTCGTTTTCATCCGCATGACAGAGCGTGGAGTTACTGAAAACGAAGTGGAAGCTACAGTCGAAGAGGGCGAAGAGTTCCCAGCCAGGTTTGGACGCATCGGCTTTCGACGTAACTTCCCGTTTGACAAGAAATGGCGTGGTAGGTATTATGGAACCAAACAGGTGGAAGCTTATGCTGTTCGGGAAAATGATGATTGGTTGGTGATTACGGTTATCGCACGCTACTTTTAAGTAGCGGAAAAGGAGAATATATAATGAGATTAACGTATGATCCCCGCTATAATGTTGCTTACATTCGCTTTCAAGAGAAACAAGCTGAGGTGGAGTCAATTCGAGTAAGTGATGAGCTTATCGTGGATATGGCCCCCGATGGGACGATCTACGGTATCGAACTGTTGAATGCGAATGAGCAATTACGGCGTGAAGACATGGGTGGGCTTGTTGTGATTAACGAAGCCACCGGCGAACGTGCTGAGTTGCCCTTAGCCGGTAGCGGGACACCGTGAGGAGATGCAACTTTGATACAAACGCAACAGATTTTTTTACATTCTACTCGATTTGCCCCTCGCCCTTCCCCCTCCCCACAGGGGAGAGGGTTCACCCGAGGGGACAAGGTGGGGGATAGATTCGTATCAGAAATAAATGCGGTTGTATTAGTTTATTTTTTAAGTTGTAATTTTTAGCTTGCTCATTCTGGTTGTTAGGAGTTTGAATGCCAAATCCGCAGAAATTCAGAATCTTGGTGATAAATCCAGGTTCCACCTCCACCAAGGTTTCGATTTTTGAAGATGAGAATGAGGTATTTTCCAGAACCATAAGCCACAGCAAGCTGGAGCTGGAGCCTTTCAGAAGAGTTTGGGATCAATATGAATTTAGAAAAAGATTGATTAAAGAATTACTAGAAGACACCAAAGTGAAGCCGGAGACTTTGTCTGCTGCAGTAGCCAGAGGGGGACTTTTCCGACCGGTGGTGAGCGGAACTTATAGAGTCAACGAAATGATGATCGAAGATGGACGCAATGCCTACGGGGGTGAACATCCCTCCAATTTGGGTGCGGTTTTAGCGTTTGGACTGGGCTGGGATTACCATCTTCCCGCCTTCATCGTGGACCCACCTTCAGTGGACGAGTTCGACCAAATCTCCAGATATTCAGGGCTACCTGAGTTACCCCGCAAAAGCTTGTTTCATGCTTTGAATGTCAAAGCCACGGCACGTTTGGCCGCAAGCGATCTTGAAAAAAAATATGACCAACTCAATTTAATCATCGCTCACTTGGGTGGGGGGATCACCGTAGCCGCCATGCGAAATGGAAAAGTAATTAACGCCAACAATGCTTTGGACAGCGGACCTTTCACCCCAGAAAGATCAGGAAATCTCCCCATGTTCGATTTTGCTGAATGGTGCCTCTCGAGCAAGAATACCTTGGAGCAAATCAAAAGAAGAATGGTAGGTGGAGGTGGGTTAGTAGCATATTTAAACACTAATGATTGCAAAGAAGTCGAGAAGATGATAGAAAAGGGGAATAAGGAGGCAAGGACAGTCTACGATGCCATGATCTATCAGATCGCTTGCGAGATCGGTAGCCGTGCCGTTGCCTTAAAGGGGAAAGTGGATGCTATAGTTCTCACCGGTGGATTGGCACACTCAGAGTATGTGACCACTAAACTTAAAGAGTGGACCGGCTTCATCGCCAAAGTGATGGTCTATCCGGGGCAGGACGAGATGAAGGCTTTAGCCTTGGGAGCTCTCCGAGTTCTAAGGGGAGAAGAGGAAGCTAAAACCTATCCGGAGATAGTTAGGGATGAGTAGCCGGTTGTGAGTGTGCGGTAAATTTCATTGCGGTTTCGTGAACAGAGGTTTCGGTGCCCGGTTATAGTTCCCAGCCACTTTAGTGGCGTAAGTTCCAAAATTCGTATGAATGCATACGCACCTGACTAAAGTCAGTTAGAAATATCTTTCTTGTGGGTTTCGCAAGAAAAGGTTTCGGTTACGTATCGTTTAAAAAGTCGTCGTCAGCCGTTCATTCTTATGAATGCATATGCATCGTTTTGAACACTATAGACGAAACCGCCAGACGTTATACGATACGTGGCCGACTTGTAGTGAGCTTGCGGTTCGACTTCGCTCGGGACGGTGAGCCTGTGCTTCGACTTCGCTCAGCACCATGAGCCTGTCGAATGGTCGAACCGTCGAAGGGCCGAAACTAAACCAAAACCGATAAACGCCAACCTACGTGTGCATTATAAATAATTACCCGATAAAAATGAGGTTGCAATTTGGAAAATCAGGATAATAAACACCAGATAATCGAAGCGCTTCTTTTCGCTTCAGATTCGCCTTTGTCGCCAGACAAAATTCAGGCGGTTATCTCCGCCAAAGGCGGATCCGCCTCCGGCGGAAAGGAGATTGCCCCGGACGAGATAGAAGAGGTAATAAACTCCTTGAATGAAAAATACCGATCAGGTGGTCACAGCTTTGCCATAAAGAAGATCGCCAAAGGTTATCAGATGTATACTCTTCCCGACTTTGCCCCCTGGATAAAAGCTTTATTCTCTCATAATCGAAGAGAGAAGCTATCTGCACCATCTCTGGAGGTCTTAGCCATCGTAGCTTACAAACAGCCCATCGTGAAATCGGATATTGATCGGCTCAGAGGGGTCAATAGCGAAGGTCCGATATTTACTTTATTAGACCGGAAACTAATCACCATCGTGGGAAGAAAACCCGCTCCGGGAAGACCTTTGTTATATGGCACCACCGAAGAGTTCCTGACCCACTTTGGACTGAAAGACCTGGATGATCTGCCCAGAATCGAAGAGTTAGAGATGCTTTTAAAGAAAAAGGAACAAGCTTCGTTAGCTGAGGCAGAGTTTGAGAAGATGATAGAAGAGAGATTAGAGAAAAGCGAAGAGGTCTTGCAGGAAGAAAAGAAAAAAGCAGTCGAAGAAGTCCCCTTACAAACAATCCCCCAAAGTTTTCCCCAATCTTCGGTTGAAGATGAGACTCAATAAATTTCTTGCACAAACCGGAATTTCCTCCCGACGCGGGGCTGATCTTTTGATCCAATCCGGCCGGGTGACGGTTAATGGGATCAAGATCGAAAAATTGGGAGCTTTAGTCGATGAGAAAAAAGATGAAATAAGGGTAGATGGCAAAAAAGTTACCATCTCAGAAAAATTCATTTACATTCTTTTGAACAAACCCAAAGGTTATCTTTGCACGGTAAAGGATAGCTTCGGACGCCCCACAGTCTTGGATTTGGTAGACAAGGAGAAATCCGAATTTGGATCCTGCGGAAAGGTCTTCCCCGTAGGAAGATTGGATCTGGATACCGAGGGGGTTTTGCTTTTGACCAATGATGGTGAGCTTGCCTATCGACTCACCCATCCTAAATTTCAGGTGGAGAAGACCTATTGGGTCACTGTAAAGGGTGAAATAAATGGAAAAATTTTAAAAAGATTTTACAAGGGGATCAAGTTGGAGGATAGCGAAATCGCTAAAGGGGAGGCAAGGATTCTTAAGATAGAAAAAGGGAATTCAGTTTTCGAATTGAAATTAAGAGAGGGGAGAAAAAGAGAGATAAAGAGGATGTGCAAAGCGGTCGGACTCTCCGTTACGAATTTAGTGCGGATAAAATTCGCCAATCTAACTGCCAAAAATTTGAAGCTGGGAGAGTGGAGGTATTTGAAAGAAAAGGAGATCGAGGATTTGAAAAAATCCGCAATTGTTACCTCACCCTCTTAATCCCCTTCAGGGTGAACCCCTCTCCATTTTATGTTGAAAATCCCGCTAAAGGCGGGGGAGAGGGGGAATAGGGGGAGAGGTTTTTTACGGGCGGGAGTTCAACTCCCGCCCGATCAGAGTTTATTTTTAAAACCTTTTTTCTACGAAACGCACATGCTCACCATAATGGTTCGGCGATGTTCACCATACACTGAAGTTTCTGAACAATCCGAACTTTCTGAACTTTGTTTTCACAATTTTTTATTCCTTATTGATTCCCAATAGATGAAACGATGAAACCGACTCATGGTTGGGTAAGCCCACTGTTCAATAATCACCTCTCTCATAGATACCGCACCTTTCCCTATCACCATCAAAATTGTAGTAAATTTGCTCTCCGCTGGATATAAGTGGAAATGGAAAGCTAAAGCTTTCCGCTACATTCATAGGGATGCTAAGGATGTCATCATCACTGGTTGGTTCAGGGTGTCCTCACCCTGAACCTTAATCGGTCAGGGGTTAGGGGACCTCCGACCAACGTTGTGAAAGGGTCAACGGATTAAACGGATTCACCCTGAACGGACTTGTCCTGCACTTCGTCTCCCGCCAAGGGCGGGATGTCGAAGGAAGGGCTTGCCCCGAAGGATTCACCGTGAACGGATGAAGCGGATAGATTCTTTGCTCTGCCAGGAGCTTCGACTGACGGTGTGAGCGTTAGGTCTGGAGGACCTGACGCAACAGAAAAATCCGCCAGAACGTGAATAAAATGCTTGCTAAAAAGTATCCGGGTTATTATATTGTAAAAATTAGCGGGGCTATTTTTTATTCGCATTTTTAAGGGCTCGTATGCAAGATGGCGAAGAAAGTTATTGCCATAGATGGACCGGCGGGTTCGGGAAAAAGCACCACTGCAAAACTTGTGGCACAAAGGTTGAATTTTTTGTATTTAGATACTGGAGCGATGTATCGAGCCATAACTTTGAAGGCTTTGGAAAATGGCGTGAATGTGAATGACGAAAAAGAGTTAGAAAAGTTGACTAAAAACTCCGTAATATCCTTCAAAAACGAAAATGGCATAAACAAGATATTTTTGGATGGCAAAGATGTGACAGAAAAGATCAGAGACCCTTTGGTGGACCAAAATGTTTCTTTTGTCTCTATGCATAAAAAGGTGAGAAAAATTTTAGTGGAAAAGCAGAAAGAGATCGGACGAAAAAATGATCTGGTGGCAGAAGGAAGGGATACCACCACCGTGGTCTTTCCTGGGGCTTTTAAGATATATTTGTGTGCGGATATAGAAGAAAGAGCGAAAAGACGATTTTTGGAACTCAAAGATAAAGGGATTCAAACTTCATTGAAAGAACAGATAAAAGAAATCAGGAAAAGGGATAAACTTGATTCCCAAAGAGAGGCAAGTCCCCTTTGTGTGGCTAAAAATTCTGTGGTGATAGACACCACCTATCTGACCATCGAAGAGCAGGTAAACAAGGTCCTGGAGCTATACTGCCGTGCTACAAAATAAGGTTTCCATGTTTATCGTTTGTCCGCAGGATCCGTAGGATCGGTTTAGGTTTCGGCTACGTATCGTATGTCGCATTTCGGTTTCGTCCAACGTCGTCTTTCAGACGATTGTATGAATGCATACGCATTAACCTTTGACCATTCCTTTTTAGACGATACTTAGCCGACTTGTAGTGAGCGCAGCGAATCTAAACCGTAGCCTTTTTAAACGCAACCCCCACGATGCAATCATTATTGAGTTGACAAAGCACTATACAAAGTGAAGAGTGGCTCGATGAGATGAGAACTCATTATTTTTTAGGTTGCACACTTATTAATCTTATGCTCAGAATTTTTTGGCGATTCAGAAAAGGAGGACAAGAATTTATCCCCCAAAAAGGAGGGGTGATCATCGCCTCCAATCATGCGGCTTATGTGGATCCACCCTTTGTGGGTGCGGCTTCGCCCCGTGAACTTTACTATTTGGCAAAAAGAGAGCTTTTCAACAATGGACTCTTTGGATGGTTGATCCGAAAATATAATGCCTTTCCGGTGAGTAGGGGAGCCTTTGATAGAAAAGCAATAACCCAGGCGGGAGAACTTCTAAAAGAAGGGAAAGCCCTCCTCCTTTTTCCCGAAGGGACCAGAAGCAGGGATGGAAATTTTTTAGAACCCAAACTGGGGATAGGAAAGATTGCAAAAGAGGCAGGCGTCCCCATCGTCCCCGCCTATATTGCCAACTCCGGCGACCTGCTTTTGACCTTTCTGAAAAGAAAAAAATTGGTGATCCTCTTTGGATCGCCCATCCTCAAAAGTTGGCTGGATAAAATTCCCCAAAATAAGGAGGGGTATAAGAGGATAGGGCAAGAGATAATGTCTAAGATCAAAATGCTGAAACAAAAAGTTGAAAATGATGATTTTTGAGTTGTTTATTGAAAAAAATTGATTAAATTAAAAAGGTTCCCTGGTGGGAAGTGATGAAAGTTTTTGTGGTCAAGAAGGTGGGCTTTTGCTTTGGAGTCAAAAGAGCCATCAAGCTTGCGTTCGAGCAAGCTAAAGAGAAAAATGAAAAAGTGTATACCTGGGGACCTTTGATTCATAATCCCGAGGTGGTGGAGGACTTAAAGAAAAAAGGTGTTTATGTCGTAGAGGACTTAAGAAAGATCAAAAAAGGAACTTTGATCATTCGTTCACATGGGATACACCCAAAGATCTTGGAAAAGATAAAAAGCAAAGGAATCGAGGTGGTGGATGCTACTTGTCCCTTTGTGAAAAAGTCTCAGAACAAGGCGAAGCTTCTTTCTGATCAGGGTTACCCGGTGGCGGTGGTGGGAGAAGCAGATCATCCGGAGGTGCAGGGGATCATGGGTTATGCCAATGATTGCGCTCTGGTGATCAACCCCAATCGAATGAAAAAGAATTTTCGCAGATTCAAAAGATTAGGCGTGGTGGCACAGACAACCTTAAATATTGAGGCTTTCAGACAGGTAATTGGAAAGTTAGTAGAAAAGGTGGATGAATTAAAAGTATTTAATACCATATGCCACGCCACCGCCCAGGTTCAAAAAGATACTCTGGAATTGGCAAAGAAGGTAGATTTAATGATCGTGGTGGGAGGACATAATTCTGCCAATACCACCCGTTTAGCGAAACTGTGCAAAAGCTTGGGAACCTCCACTCATCATATTGAGACTGCAAAAGAACTTAAGGCAAGCTGGTTTAAAGGTAAGACCAAAGTGGGAGTGACCGGCGGGACCTCCACCCCGGATTGGCTTATCCGAGAGGTGGTGAAGGAGGTAAAAAAATACAATTAAGAGCCTGTTGCCGAACTCTTTTTTTTCTATTGGTTTCGTAAAAAGGGTTCGGTTGTGGTTCGACAGGCTCACCACCCTGAGCTTGTCGAAGGGCGGTTATGTATCGTTTATCGTCCCGCCTATGGCGGGATCGGTTATGGTGTGAAGACGAAAGACTAAACCAAGAGACGACCTACGATACGTAGCCGAAACCAATAAACCATAAACACGGAGACCCGTCTGGGAGACTTAAGCAACAGTTCCATTAAAATTTCAATACTTTTTAATTTGAAAATATGTCCTTCAGGATGAATCCTTTCCTTCTCCCGCCAATGGTTCGACTTTGCTCACCATAAAAGGCGGGATCAGGACCGAAGGGCAGGATGAATCCATATTTGGACAAATTCAATATAAAGGAGGAACCATTTAATGGTTGAGGAGAAGAAGTCTAAACCCGCATTTGTCCCTGAGAGAAAGGAGAAGGCGGAAGCCAAGTCTGGGACAGTTGCCCGAATTTCTAAAGAAGGAGGTGAGAAGAAACCCAAAATTACGAAGAAGGCACCCGTCATCCAGAGGAGGAAAATAGTAAAAAAGAAGACCGTGGATCAAAAGAAGAGCACTGCTCCAGCCATCGTAGCGCCAGAAAAACCAAAGGTGGTATCTGTCCCTGAAAAGATTACCAAGCCGGTGGTCGAAGAGAAACCCCCTTCGATTTCACTCCAAGCTTTGGCGCAGGTGATGGAAAAGGAATATTCCTCGGATGAATTTGACCATCTTTTAAAAATGTATGAAACCACCCTGCATGACATCCAAGAAGGAGAGATCATAAAAGGAAAAGTGATGGGTGTGAGCAGAGAGGATGTGATCGTGGATGTCGGATTCAAGTCGGAAGGGATCATTCCCATATCGGAATTTCCTGAACCTTTGAACATAAAGGTGGGAGATGAGATAGAAGTATTTTTAGATGCCATAGAAGATCAGGATGGCCAATTGGTTTTATCCAAACAGAAAGCCGATTTCGTGCGAGTTTGGGATAAAGTCAAAGAATCTCACGATAAAGGTGAGCTAATTGAAGGCAAGATCGTGCGCAGGATTAAAGGGGGGATGGTGGTGGATCTGATAGGAGTAGACGCTTTTCTTCCCGGTTCACAGATAGCCCTAAAGCAGATTCCAGATTTTGATGCGCTTTTGGGACAAACCATACAGCTTAAGGTGATTAAACTCAACAAGTCTCGACGCAACATAGTGGTCTCGCGGAGGGTAGTCTTGGAGGAGGAAAGACTGCGTCAAAAAGAAAAACTTTTGACTGAAGTGCAACCGGGACAGACCAGAGAAGGGGTGGTAAAAAACATCACCGATTTCGGAGTCTTCGTCGACTTGGGAGGGGTGGACGGGCTCCTGCATATCACCGACATGTCCTGGGGAAGGATCAGCCATCCCAGTGAATTGGTGGCGCTGGGTGATAAGATCAATGTAAAGATATTAGATTTTGATAAAAGCACGGGAAGGATCTCCTTGGGCCTAAAACAGCTCACCCCCTATCCTTGGGAAAACATAGAGGGGAGATATCCGACTGGAAAAAGGATCAAGGGAAAAGTGGTCTCCATCACCGATTATGGTGCTTTCGTGGAGTTGGAGAAAGGGGTGGAAGGGTTGATTCACATCTCCGAGATGTCCTGGACCCAACATATAAAACATCCCTCCAAATTGATGGGGATCGGAGATGTAGTGGAAGCAGTGGTTTTATCGGTGGATAAGGAGAACGAAAGGATCTCCTTAGGGATTAAACAATTGGAGCCGGATCCATGGGAGAATATTGAGCAAAAATATAAAGCCGGCTCACGGGTAAGCGGCCGGGTGAGAAACTTAACCGCCTTCGGCGCTTTTTTGGAATTGGAGGAGGGAATTGACGGTTTGATCCATATCTCCGATATGTCCTGGACCAAAAGGATTCAGCATCCTTCAGAGTTGATCAAGAAGGGTGAAAAGATCGAGGTGGTGGTGTTGAACGTGAACAAAGAAAATAGAAGAATCTCCTTGGGCACAAAGCAACTCCAGGAAGATCCTTGGCCTGAGCTGTCCAGAAAATTTGCACTGAATAAAGAGACCACCGGCAAAATCTTGCGTCTTTTGGATAGAGGTGTCATCGTCGATTTGGGTAATGAGGTAGAGGGATTTGTCCCCATCCATCACCTGGGAAAAACGGAGATTACCAGACCAATAGATGCCTTCAGTGAAGGGGATGAGATACCCTTAAAGGTGATAGAATTCGATCAAGGTGCAAAGAGGATAGTCCTCTCTGTGGAAGCGTATTATCGAGGAAGAGAAAAAACTGAGCTGGACGCATTTTTAGTCAAACATCCCACCAAGACCCAAAAAGTGGAGGAGATAGTGGAGGAAAGGCCCAAATTAGAGGTAGAAAAGAAGCCCGAGGAAAAAGCAGAACCAGTCCCTCCTCCGACTCAACCTCTGGAAGCAAAGGCAGAGGAAATCGGCAAAGTGGACACCGAAGATAAACCCAAGCCTGAAGGATCTGTGGCAGAAGAGGAATCTTCCTCCCCAAAGGGAATGGAACAAATTCCTAAGATAGAAGGGACAACCTCTGAAGAGAAAGGCGAAGAACTGAACACTTAGTTGGTCTTGACAAGAAATATCCTAAAAGCGATGGTGTCTTGATCAGAAGATAGCTAACCACCATCGCTTTTTTGTTGTTCTGATCATATAATACAAACGCATTTATTTCTGAGACGAAGTTATATGATATTCTTCTTGACATATCATAAATAATAGAAAGTGATGCTCCTCAAAGGAGGCTTGTAACTCTTTAATAATGTTATGCCAAGTAGAATCTCATATTACCCCCTCACCCTTGCCCTCTCCCCCTAGGGGAGAGGGTAATGCGAAGGGAAGTATGTTTTTGGCGGACTTGTCCTGACGGTTCGACTTTGCCCTTCGACCCCTCGATTTTGCTCGGGGTGGTGAGCCTGTCGAACCACAGGCTCAGGGTGGTGACCCTTCAATGAATTCAGGGTCACCCTGAACAAAGTTGAAGGGTGAGCGAAGTCGAACCACTCACCGTCCCGGCACTTCGTCTCCCGCCTTTGGCGGGATGTCGAAGGAAGCGAAGTCGAAGGACGGCGATCTGTGGACTGCGGACAGGCGAGGTTGATCTGATGAAAGTTGGTCTATTCACCATCGGTTGCAAGCTGAACCAATATGAGACTCAAGCCATAGCTGAGGAATTGGAGGAATGCGGATTCGAGAGGGTCGATTTTTCGCACCCGGCGGAAATCTACGTGATCAACACTTGCACCGTCACCAAAGAAAGCGATTACAGCTCTCGTCAAGCCATCTATCGAGCTAAAAGAAGGTCTCCCCAAGCGAAGATTGTCGTGACCGGATGTTATGCTCAGTTGGAGAAAGAACTTTTGGAGAAATTGCCCGGGGTAAGTTTGGTGGTCAAACAGGATCAAAAGGGAGAGTTAGCCAACCTGATTGTAAATTCATTTGGGGATCATACCATTAAACCTAAGGAGAAAAAGAAAGATGACGAATTCTTCGGCTTTAGGGTTTGTAAACATGCTAAACATACGCGGGCTTTAGTGAAAATTCAAGATGGATGTGATAAAGGATGCTCGTATTGCGCAGTCCCTTTGGCTCGGGGCAAGGAAAAAAACAGAGAGATTGACTCAATTTTAGCCGAAATCAATTGCCTGGTGAAAAATGGATATAAGGAGGTAATCTTGACCGGGGTGCATATTGGCAGGTATAATTCTGCCATAGGCAGATCCGCCTCAGGCGGAAAAGATGGCTTAAATTTAGTGGGACTCACGGAAAGAATATTAGATAATACGAAAGTGCAGAGATTGAGATTTACCTCTATTGACCCCAAGGAATTTTCAGATGAATTGATTGACTTAATTTCGAAATCCAAAAGAATCGCAAAACACCTGCATATCCCTCTGCAGAATGGCGATGACCACGTTCTTTTTTTGATGAAAAGAGACTATACCACGGATGGATATAGAAAACTTTTAGAGAAAATCAAAAGTGCCATTCCCCAAGTGATGATCGGGGCAGACGTGATCGCCGGATTTCCGGGTGAAACGGATGAACAATTTGAGAATACTTACCAATTTATATTGTCTTCTCCTCTGGATTATCTTCATGTCTTCAGCTATTCGGATCGAAAAGGGACTTCTGCTTCTCAGGTTCCCGATAAGGTCCCTCCACAAATCATTCGCAAACGAAGTGAAATCCTTCACGTCCTCGGTAGGAAAAAATGGGAAAATTATCTGGAAGGGTTCATCGGAAAAAACCTGGAAGTCTTAATTGAACAAAAAAGAGACAAAACTACCAACAGACTAACGGGCCTTTCAGACAACTATATTCGGGTATTGTTAGATGGCGAAGACTCTTTAAAAAATAAGATCATTCCAGTTTCGATCCTCCGAAGAGAGGGGAATGTCTTAATGGGAAAAATATAATCTTCTGATATAGATAAAATGGTCAGGGGTGAGGGCACCCCCGACCAACTGATAAAAGAGGTGTTAGCGAGAATGATAACAGCCTTGCGGAGTGAAGGCTGGTAGCCCCGCACTTTGCGGGGGGGCGGGGCCGAAAAAATGGGGAAACTGCACTAAAATTACTGTTGACTTCTTGAGGATTGTGCATATAATTGAAGTATGTTTAGCAAAAATTGTGGAGGAAAGGAGGCAGTATGAATTTACACAAAAATGCACACATGAGCCATAATAGCATCAAATCCATAGGTCCCGCGAAAAATCTCGCTGATGCCTACAACGCGGTATTGAGTGACCTTGAGGACAGGAATCTCTTTGATTCATATTATGTCAATCGCCCGGATAGTCCAATTGAGGAAATAAAAAACAGAATTATTTTGAGTAGAACCCCGGTGAAGATACTATTTGCTGGACAACCAAAAAGTGGCAAAACGACCGAACTTTTTCGGTTAATCAGAGAACTTGAGGACAGGTATTTCATCGTCTATTACTCGGTATGGCGTGACATGGAACCAGCAGACTTGAGATATCAAGACCTTCTGATTCTTACCGCACTGAAACTAAGTGAGGAGGCAATTGAGCAAAAGGTAAAAATAGGTAAAGATATAACAAAACTTCTATCTGATTGGTTGATTCAGATATCGGGTGAAGTCTTTGAAACCAAGATCAAGGAGAAGACTAAGGGATTAACCTTGGGTGCCAAGCTCAAAATTCTTGTTGCTGAGCTTGAACTGGGTTTCAAGACCGATGCAAAGGTTCGTACCGAGGTTCGAAAAAAGTTGGAGCCAGGGTTGGGAGAGATTATAGAAAATATCGATTTTTTGGCAACGACAGTTAAGAACGAAACTGGCAAAGACCCTCTTTTAATAATCGATGATCTCGAAAAAGTCGATTCAGAGGTAGCCGAAAGGATTTTCTACGGTCACGCTCAAACATTAAGCCGACCAAAATTGCGGACGATTTTTCTTTTCCTCAAATCTATGACTTACACTAAAGAGGGTCGGCTGGTAGCAAGTCAACTTTCTGACCCCATACATCTCCCAAACATAATGACCTCCAGTCGGGAAGGTGGACCCAATGATTCAGGTTTGAGTTTGCTTAAGCAGGTCATCTTAAGACGGATGGAGGAGTCTTTATTTGAACCTGGTGCCTTTGATTATCTTTTCAAAACCTCAAATGGGGTGCTCAGCGATCTATTTTCCATTCTTGCCGGTGCTTGTATTACCGCAATTTCTAAAGGAAATTCTAAGATAACGTGGAATGATGTGGATGTGCATTTCAAACTGCTTACAGACCAATTCCGACGGGTTATTGGAGAACAGTATTATCATACATTGGCACAGGTTTACAAAGAAAAGAAAACGGATAATGATAAAAATCTCTGGGATATGCTCCATATTCTGGCGGTGCTGGAATATCGAGATGAAAAGGGAATCTACTATGACGTCCATCCCGCCATCGTTCCCCTACTGAAAGAAAAAAAGCTTATAGAGTCTCTCTAAGATGGCAAAGAAATCCTTTCCTACCAATAAATCTAGTGCACTTCCCTTAAAAGAAAAAGATAGGATTTATCTTGACACTTTAACTTCCGAGTATCTTAAAGAGCTTATTACTTTTTGCCGTGTGGCAAAGCAGGGATATGCTCTCTGTATCTGTAATGCGCC
>Ga0315289_10003184_pt1 | contig 24956 bp, 5 predicted proteins | sample YL17G11_40_MG_FD_203452 | JGI IMG/M metagenome (GOLD analysis project Ga0315289, IMG submission 203452) | Sediment microbial communities from Yellowstone Lake, YNP, Wyoming, USA - YL17G11_40 | ecosystem: Environmental > Aquatic > Freshwater > Lake > Sediment | place: USA: Wyoming | collected...
GGAGATTGTGCTTGGCGTACCATATGAAACGACTTTATCAACTGGGCAAGAAAGGCTGTTCCAGGTCACAGTCCCACAGGACCAAACCTTGCAGGTGACGCTAACGGCGGCTGATCCTCTGGCGGCCAATGAGCTTTTTGTCCGTCACCTGGCCGCCCCGACCAGCGCTGCCTACGATGCCAGCTATGAAGGTTGGCTTAGCCCGGTCCAAGTGGCCACGGTCCCCTGGACTGAGCCAGGTGTGTATTATATCCTTGTCCGAGGCTATTCTGAACCGGCGGATGACACTGCGGCCACTATCTTGGCCGATTTGCTGCCGTTTACCATAACCGGTGTGCACACGGACATGGGCGGCGACAGCCGGTTTGTAACTACGACCATAAGAGGGGCCCAATTTCATAAAGATGCCATTGTCAAGCTGGTTCGGCCAGGCTTCGCTGAGTACGAACCACTGGTCTACGAGGTGATCGATAGTACAAAAATTATCGCAACCTTCGATCTGACTGGTGCCCCACACGGCCTTTACGACCTGAAGGTGATCAATCCCGGCGGCAACGAAGCGATAGTGCCATACCGCTTCCAGATTGAGCGAGCACTTGAGCCTGATGTAACTATCGGTGTAGGCGGACCGCGAGCTATCTTGGCCGGTGATGTCGGCACATATAGCGTGGCTCTGCAGAGCATCAGCAACTTGGATACTCCATATACATTCTTCGAGGTTGGAATTCCGGAAATGGGTGTCAATGCCAAGATATACGGGCTAGCCTACGTGCAGTTTTTCTCCAATGTGCGGGGTGCTCCTGAAGGAGGCAACGTGCAAGATGTGCCCTGGGCCAGTCTCGACTCGGCGGTTAATACGACGGGTCAGATTCTGGCTCCAGGATATCTGTTCGACCATGATGCGAATGGTTTTACGGGCTTTACCTTCAACGTAGCCACGTACCCCGGCCTGAAAGAGATGCACGATCGTGCGTGGGAAGAGTTCAAACAGAAAGTATACGCTGCTGTTCCGGGAGCAGCCGAAGAAGGCCTGCTTGAGGAAGGTCCACAGGCATTGGACAATTTGTGGGCCGGGCTCCTTCAACAGGCGTTCACACAGCTTCCACCCGCGTCGGTCGAGGAGCTCCGACCCACGCTTGAAAACTTTAGTCTCACTGACCTGTGGAATCAAACCGGCGCGATTCCCAGTGCATGTGTTTATGTGTTCATACCATTCCGGTTCCATTTGGTAGCGGCAGCGACGGCTATGTCGCGCGATGAGTTCATTACTCATGTTTCGCAGGAGGCTCTGACTCTGCGGGAAAGGATCCTTCAAGATTCAGAGGCCAGCCCAGCCCTACTGACCCTGGCTGCCGACGAGACGGCCTGGGTGCAATTGTACTTGGCTGCTCTGGAAGAGGCGGAACTTCTAAGGCCCGAGGGTGCCATACCACCGATCCGCGAACATCCGAAGATCGTTAGCCTGATGGCCACTCTGGCCACGGGCATATTGGTTGGTCCGTCTGGCAGCGAGATTCGATCCAGCGCCAGTCTCATAGATTTCTTCGACAAGATACGACGATGGTACGGTCACGAGGAAAGTCAGCTCGCAGACATTGAGTTCTGGGACTACCGTTACTGCCAACGGTGTGGCGAATATTGGATTCCAGTTCCCAGTATCCCCAAGTTCGAGGACTATGATCTCGGTCTGGCTCGCTCGACCCACTTTGAGGCATTCAGGATCTATGTGCCGTGGATTCCATTCGAGAAACGCGGCGCAGGTCTGCCGGCGGACTTCCAGATCAGCGGACCAGAGCCTGTCGATGGCGAAGAATTCCGTTCACTGGACCTTAGTAGTTATTTGGCTGGGCAGAGTGCTGTCGAAAACCTTGCATCTCTGACTGGCCCACTGACGGTCGATACGGATGGTTTCCTGCCTGTAGGGTACCCGCTGCCGTACACAATTCACTTCCAGAATGATCCTGCTGCTTCGAGCTACACCAGCGAGATCCGGATCGTCACTACACTCGATGAGGACCTTGATCCTCGCCGGTTCCGTCTTGGTGATATGAAGATCGGCGATATCAATGTGCACGTGCCAAGCGATCGCGCCTTGTTCCAGGGAGAGTTCGACTTTACCGAAGCCAAAGGATTCATTCTGCGGATCAGCGCGGGCGTGGACGTGGTGTCGAATCAGGCTACTTGGCTGATCCAGGCGATTGATCCTCTGACCGGGGAATTGCTTCAGGATCGAGACAAGGGTTTGTTACCTCCGAACGATGCCCAAGACCACGGCGCCGGCTTTGTCACCTACACGGTACTGCCGGTGGATGATGTCCAGACTGGTACCCAGATCAGTGCCCAGGCTCGTGTATTGTTCAACAATGCCCCGCCTGAGGATACCCAGACGCTTACTCAAACTATCGACGCTGTGGCCCCGACTACATCGATGACGGTCCAGCGTATCTCAGAGCGTGCGGACGACTACCTGGTAAAATGGATTGCCACCGACGATGAAGGTGGTTCGGATGTGTTGCATGTCACCGTCTATGTGGCGACAGATGGTGGCGGCTTTACGATATGGCAGAGACAGGTTGAAGGCAGCTCAGGTTCAGCCGTATTCGAGGGCACTACCGGCCATAGCTACGAGTTTTTGGCCCTGGCAACGGATATTGCCGGTAATTGTGAGCAGCCGCCTTTCGGCGTTACCGGAGTGCAGCAAGATTCGGCGGTGAACATCGGCGCGCTGCCGACCATACCTGAGACGACACCGCCGAATTTCGGTATAGCTCCTGAGCCCAGCCCAGAGCCTTCCACCAATCTGCTTTTCGAAGAGGCTGAACAAGAGATCCTAGCGGCTACGGTGGAATACCATCCCTCGGAATTCGATGAGGTCCTGCGGCCCTTTGTGGCGCGTGCCTTTGCCACCGGAATTGAGCAGAGCCATGCTAACATTGGCCCGATGGCCATTGCTGAAGCTCCGGACGGTACTATCATCGTCAGTGGCGGCTATGCAAGAAATGAGCTGTTCCGTTTTAATTCCGAAGGCGGCCAGGCGACCGAGCCATGGGCTGAACTGAGTTATCCGATATTCAACCTGGCTTTCGATCCAGATGGAAACCTCTGGGCCACCAGCGGCGGTGGTCCGCTGCTTCAGGTGGATCCCGATACGGGTGAAGTGCTAAATGCTTTCGGTGACGGTCTGACCATCGCCCTAGCCATCGAGCCACAAACTGGTCTTATCTACGTATCATCAGGCAAGGGGGTGGAAATCTTTGATCCCATTACCCAGACTTTCACCCACTACAGCCGTGATCTTAACCTTCGGGTCGGAAGTCTGGCCTTTGCTCCAGACGGTACCTTATGGGCCGCAACTTGGCCGGACCGCCGGCAGGTAGTGAAATTCAATGAACGGGCAAGAGCTGAGACTATACTGCAGTTCGATAGCGATATTGATTCCATTGCCTTCGGCCAGCCGGGGACACAGATAGAAGGCTTATTGTTTGTCTCCCACAATAGCGGTAAGGGCAACGAAGGCAGCGAGTTGACCATGGTGGATATGGCTACTCGCCGCCAGGTAGCCGTGGCAAGAGGCGGGAGCCGCGGAGATGTGGTAATTACCACATCGCAGGGCCGTGTACTGCTAAGCCAATCATGCCAAGTCGATGTGCTCAACCCGGCCGTGGCCCCGACAGTGGTTGCCACTAATCCGCCAGATCAGGGCATCGTCGCGCTACCATTTAGTACCTTCGCCGTTGTCTTTGACCAGGATATGCTCGAAGCAGACCCAGATGATCCTGCCTCAGTAGTAAACCTGGCGAATTACGCTATCATCGGTGAGACGGTGGGACCTGTCACGATCGAATCAGCGATATACACGCCCGAGACTTACAGCGTCCTGCTTATTGTCCATGGGCTGGAACCTGACAACTATGGGTTCTACGTCCGAGATACTATTAGCAGTCTGGAAGGCCTGGCGCTGGGTGAGACTTATATTAGCCGCTTCACCTCGGTATCTGACTTCTCACCCTACGTTCAGATAGAATTTGCCAACACCCGCGCCAGCCGCGGTCAGCAGACCATTTCCTACGAAGTGACTGTGACCAACGTTGGTGACTGCGCTCTGCTCTTGCCGCTGGTTTTAGTGCTTGATCCAGCCCAGAGCTGCGAAGGTGTCCCTGTGGACGCTATCGGCCAGGCACCCGATGGCCGCTGGTACGTGGATCTATCGTTTGCGGTACCCAGCGGCTTACAATTAGCACCGTCAGAGAGTACGACCGGGCGAACCATTACCATCAGCAATCCTGACAATCGGCGAGTAGAATACGTTGCCGGCATTTCAGCCGAGGCTCCACCAAATCAAGCGCCTGTCTTTGATAGTGATCCGCTCAGGCAAGCAGATGCCAATCAGCCATATACCTATCAGGCCGAGGCACACGATCCCGACGGCATAGTGGTAATCTACATACTCTATAGTGGGCCCGAAGGGATGCAAGTTGACCCTGTTACCGGCTTGGTAGAGTGGTCGCCTACCTGTCAGAGCCCCGCTCAAGCACCAGTCGTACTCTGCGCCTACGATACCCGCGGTGGACATGCGACTCAAGAATATCTGATCCAGGTCGAAGGTGGCAACCGTGCTCCCATTATTGGGGCTATGCCTGAGATAATGGAGGGGATCGAGGGCAAGACAATCGAGCTGCCTATCCAAGCAGCGGACCCCGATGGAGACACCTTGATCTATTGGGCCGACAATCTACCGCCTGGGGCAAGCTTCGATCCCACGACACATGTATTGTCTTGGACTCCTGACTACGAGTCGGCCGGAACCTACGAGGACGTAACCTTCGTAGTAAGTGACGGTGTGAGCCAGACCAATAGCAGCGTTACTCTGATCATTGCACCAGCAGACCAGCCTCTTACGTTAGTCAAACCCGCCGATCGTACTATCCGCGAGGGAGATCGACTGCGCTTCTATCTGGAAGGGGGTGACCCAGATGGTGATCCGGTGGTATTCCTCAGCAATCTCCTTCCGCCCAAGGCATTCTTGAACCCCAATACAGGGCTATTCGACTGGACGCCGGACTACTATCAGGCCGGCGTGTACGAAGTACCATTTAGTGTGGCGAATGACCATAGCATAATTACCGAGACGATAACAATCACGGTCCTCAATGCCAATGCGGCCCCTGTCTTCGATCAATTTGAAGGCTGGGTGGTCTATGAAGGCCAGATGGTGGCCTTCTATGCGATGGCAAGTGACCCGGATAACCCGGGCTACCTGCCGCCGCTACGAGCAGAAGATGACTCTCTTATATGGCGGGAGGGAAGCTACAGCTCGATGATCTACACAGCTGATGGGCTGCCTGATGGTGCTACTTTTGACGCCGACACCACAGAGTTCTTGTGGATCCCTGGCTATGAGGATGCCGGTGAGCATACCATGACTTTCACCATCACCGATGATGGGGATGGGACGGGTGTGCCACTGGCTGCCACCACGCAGGTAACAATCGAGGTATTGAACTTCAACCGGCCGCCTGTGATTGCTGAGTTTGATAATGTCACGGTAGAAAAAGACCAGATGCTGGAGCTAACCGTGCAAGCCTCCGACCCCGATGGCAATCCTATTACCCTTACTGCCACAAGTGCCCTACCTGGTTATCCACTACCGGACTTCGTAACATTCATCGACAACGGTGACGGGACGGGACAATTGCGCTTTGCCCCTGGTGTAGGTGACCGTGGCGACCATACCTTAGAACTCTGGGTTACCGATGATGGCGATGGTGGTGGCAAAGACCAGATACGTACCGAATCCTTCTCATTTGTGGTCACGGTCGTCTCAGAGAATGAACCGCCGTCACTTGAATTTATCGGCGATAAGGTGGCTGTGGTAGGAGACCCATTTGAGCTTACTGTCAGGGCCAGCGACCTGGACCAGGATCCTCTGACATTCAGCGTTACGGGTCTGCCCGTAGCCGCTATGCTTACGCCTGGTGCCGTTTATGGCACGGCGACCCTCAACTGGAAACCAACGACCGCGGATATCGGGACCTACGCGGTCACATTTGACGTAACTGACAGCGGTAACGGTAAGGCCACCCTTATTGCCTCCGATAGCGAAGAAATCACCCTTATCGTTCGCCAGACCAATAGCGTACCGGTCCTGGCACCTATAGGCAACCAGACGGTGGCAGAGGGCGACCTGCTGACTGTTGCGTTATCAGCCGCAGACCTCGATGGCGACGTCCTTACCTACCGGGCTATTAACCTGCCGCATGGTGCCCAACTCAATCCCATTGCAGGGGTCTTGACCTGGACGCCAACTCTTCTGCAGGCCGGGCTCTATGAGGATATTGTCCTTACTGTTGGCGATGGCCATCGCAGCAGCAGCCAGACCATCCATATCGAGGTAACCAATACTAACCAGCCGCCACAGCTTGTGCCTGTACCTCTGCTGACTGGCCGAGAGAACGTCCCGTTAGAGTTTACCATCGTCGCCGGTGACTTCGATGGCGATGCGCTCGTCTACAGCATCGTCTCAGGCCTGCCACAAGGTGCTGAGTTTAATAACCGCACAGGCAGATTTTCTTGGACGCCAAGCTACGCACAGGCTGGTAACTACACCATCATTTTCACCGCTGCGGATCCTAAGGGCCTCAGTGACACGATGGACGTGCAGGTCCGGATCGCCAATGTCAACCGCGCTCCTGTGGTCCATACATCGGATCACTGGGCGACTCTTGGTCAGCCACTACAGTTTTTGGTGACTGCAACCGACCCTGACCCGAACACAGTGCTGACTTACAGTGCTGAGAAATTGCCGGAGGGAGCTGCGCTCGATCCTCACAGTGGTTGGTTCAGCTGGACCCCAGGACCTGCACAGGCCGGAGATTACGTTGTTGTTCTGACTGTATCCGATAGCCAAGCAAGCTCATCGCAGGCCATCCTGATCCGCGCTGCCATTGAACCTGAGCTGCCCCAGGTGACAATTGAATTGACACCCAGCTTTCCAACTATACCCGGCCAATCCGTCTTAATTCATGCGATCGCTGATAGCCTGGCAGATATGGTAGATTTAAGTCTGACGATCGACGGCGAATATTTCGAATTGGATGAGATGGGCCACGTCGAGATTGTGGCAGGCGCACCTGGCAAACAACTTATCGAAGCGGTAGCAACCGACGCTGATGGCCTGGTAGGCCGAACAACTGCTAAACTGAAGGTCCGTGATCCACAGGATGAAGCCGCTCCAGTTATCGCGCTGGATGAGCAGATAGGTTTCGGCCTGATAGATAGTCTGACCGATGTCATCGGCACCGTGCAAGACGACAATCTTGACTATTGGCGACTGGAGATTGCCGAGCTCGGCTCCAGCGACTTTACCTTGCTGGCGACAAGTGAAAGTTCTGTCAATCGCGGGGTGCTGGCTCAGATTGATCCACAACTTATTCCAAATGGCTTCTATCGTCTGCGTCTATCCGCTCGTGACGTAAGCAGGCGCAAATCACAAACCGAAACACTGATCGAGGTCAATACTGCGACCAAACCTACTGCCTATCAGCCAGAAGAGACCGATCTGGTTGTTGATCTTGGGGGAGTGACAATCGAACTGCGCAGGGTCTATGATTCGTTAATGCGCAACAAGCAGAGTTCCTTCGGCTATGGCTGGCGGCTGGCCAAGCGTGAGACCAACGTTCAGACCAATGTCCTGCCCACCGGCCGCGAACAGTTCGGTCTTTACAATGCCTTCCGCGAAGGAACACGCCTGTATCTAACCTTGCCATCAGGGCAACGGGTAGGGTACACCTTTACGCCCGACCGGCTTAAAATACCAGGTCTTGTCTATTACAAACCCATGTGGCAGTCTGATCCTGGCGTCAACTATACACTTGACTCAATAGACGTGATGCTCCAGAAGGCAGGCAGTCGCTTCTATGAACAGGCCACTGGCCTGCCCTACAACCCTGGCAGTCCATACTTCGAGGGTACGGACTATACATTGACTGCCCCGGATGGTACGCAGTACTTTATCGATGCCCAGCGAGGTATCGTCGAAGAGATCACGCCCGATGGTGATCACATTTACTATGCCGATAGTGGCATAACGACCGTATCTGGCGACACCATCCAGTTCGTCCACGACCATGAGGATCGCATATCAAGGGTAAGTGCACCAGACGGCATCGCTATTATCTATTTATATGACCATCTGGGCAATCTGGCTATGGTCAGGAACATATCCACCGGCCATACGAGCCGCTATGGATACGATCAGACTGATCCGCACCTGCTGACAGCTGGGCTCAGTTCATCCAGCGGTAGCGAGGCAATCATCTACAATGGCGTACCTGTCACCGTACCTATCCTCGCTGATCTGGGTGGTGTCAGCTCCTTCACAGGTCAGATGATCGGTGATAACCTGGCGGCTGGTGCTGACCACCGCTATGCGTTCAGTATCCGCGGCAGTGAAATCGCCTCGACCGCGATAGGCCAGCTTTTTGTGCGAGTAGTGGTTACGGCTGATGGCAGCCCTCTGAACCTGGCTGCGCCGGGCGTCACTGGCCTGGAGCCACTTGCCACGCACGTCGCTGCCGACCGGGCAGAGGCCCTGTTTGCCATCGAGAACGAAGGCCTCTACGTTGTTACACTGGCCGGAATCAATGACCTCACCTTTGGGCAGTATAAGCTGCAGGTCAGCATCGCCGGTGACATCAATTCTGACGGCTTCATCGACGGCCTCGACAGCCAGCTTATGGCCAACGCGCAGGGCAAGGTCTGTGCGGAGCCAGGCTACATGCCTGAAGCTGACCTGGATGGCAGCGGACTCATAGATGTCGCCGATACCCAAATCCTCATCAGGAACTTTGGCTTTATGGCCAACCAAGCACCATCTGTGAACCCTGACCTGCCCACCTTCACCACGCACGAAGGCTTGCCGGTTGCGATTCCACTCCAAGAGATAGCTACTGATCCTGACGCAGACATGCTGCTGTACCGCATCATGGATAGTGTCAATGGTGCTGCTGCTATCAGCCCCGACGGCCGATCGGCGGTCTTTACACCTGATCCGGGTTATACAGGCCCAGCTAGCGTTACCATCATCGCTGACGACGGGTTCAACCTCTCCGATCAGGCGGTCATCCAAATCTCAATAAGCGACGCGCCACTACTTCGATTCGAAATTCAGAACCGGTTGCCGCATATCGAGGCCGGTGAGATGTACCAGCTTGTTATCCGCGGTGACTTCACAGACCAGCAGAATGTGCCTCTGGTTGGCTCATATATGACCTACACCTCGTCTAATCCACGGGTGGCATCTGTCTCTGAGGCGGGACTTGTCGCCGGCCTATCTAACGGCAGTACCATCATTACTGCCGCTCGAGGCAATTTGCGGGCCGCAACGGCTGCCACGGTGGGAATGCCCGAGGACATCACTGACGTGTATTTATACGTATTTGGTCTTAACGTCTATCCCGAAACACTCACATTGTCAGCCGACGGCGGGTCGCGTCAGTTCATTGTCAAGATCGGCGATGAACCAGATGTTTCTATGGGCTCCACTGGCACCGTCTATGTGGTGGGTAATCTCGAGGTGATGACCGTCACCGAGGACGGACTCGTCACCGCCGTTGCCCCTGGTCAGACAACTTTGACGATCATTCATGGGCCAGCCGAGGTCGTTGTCCCGGTGCGGGTTGAGGTGCCGCAGGTGGGAACGGTTACAGTCGGGCCTGAGGGCGGCGTCGTCCAAGACCCGAATGGTTTCACGATTGCCATTGGTCCCGGCGTCTTGAGTGACGATGTACCTGTTTCGATTGAGGGTATAGATGAGGATGATCTGTCGATCCCTGTCCCGGCGGTTCTCAATTATGCCGGCGCGTTCAACGTTGATCTTGGTGGCACAGACCTGGTTCAGCCGGCGCAACTTGCGGTCCCGGTCGCCGACGTGCCAGCGGGCTGGCCCGTGTATTTCCTCCGCAATACCTATGTGGTGGACGATACCGGCACTGGGCGGAATATGTGGCTGGTGATGGATGAGGGTGTCGTGGGCAATGATGGTATCGCCCGCACGACCTCTCCGCCATACCCCGGTTTTACGGCTGCCGGACAATGGCTCTGTGCTACACATGATACGCCGGAGATTCCAAAAGCCATCTTCAGTCCTCTAATTGAGTTCGCTGTTGGGTTTGGCATCATAGTCTACGATCCTAATACTGGAATCGGCACATATCTATCACCCGCTGGTGGATTTCCTTTCTTTGGTATACCCTGCAATCTGATGGCGTGGACGTATCGGGATAGGGAAAGCCTCGAGAAGACGCTCAGCTCACCGCCATGCGGGACGCAGGAGATTCCAGTGGCAATACCTCCGGGCCGTACTGAGGTCTCAGTGCACGTTGATTTCGCGCTGTACCCCAACTTCCTGGAGGCACCTGTCATCGATGCAGTTTCAGTGGATGTGGATGCTGTCTTGCCTTTAGTCCACCTTACCGGCCGTGGTTTTGACTCTTGGACATCCATTGTCTTCGAAATGGGGCAGACCAAGATCGAGCCAATCGGTTGGGGGGATGACAATTCGCGGACGGTGCCTGTTCCCGCTGGGTTCGTTCTCGGTCTTACGGAGATCTATGTCCAGCGCAAGATTTCGGACAAATGGGTGCTTGAGAGCAATAGAGTGCATTTGACTGCCCCGGGTGGCTTGGGATTCCTGACGATGTTCGACCCTGAGGGCGATCTGGCCATCTTTGAATCACACACGCAGTCCAACACCCTTGTGGCAAAGCTGAGGCTCGGGTTCTCGCTTGATACGGTAACCACCGACGACCTTTCGCGGGCATACGTGGCCGTCATGAAGTCTGAGGATGGGTCTAATGGAGGCGTTGCCGTTGTGGATTGCCTGACGCTGCGAGAGGTGGACGCCTGCCCATTTGATGAAGAGGGGAAGCCGGAACCGGATGTGGACATGATTACCATAAGGGGCGGAGCAGGCACATCATCTGTGGCTGTCGATCCTCAGGACCAGTTCCTGTACGCGGCCGGCGACGCTCCGGCGGTCTACGTGATAGACATCCGGCCGGGTTCAGAGACCTTCCATCAGCATGTCGCAACGATTGATCTGTCGAAGTCTCCATCTGGTAATACCACACGGGACCGGCTCGCGGGACTTGAGGTCAGTGCTGACGGTCGCCAGTTATACGTGGCTCTTGAAGTCGGGAGAACGGGTGGGTACATTGCCGTGGTAGATCTCGACCCTGACCAGTGGCCAGCCACACCGGAGGCCTGGCAACGTTGGCAGCCGGATGTTCATTGGATTGCCACCACTGGACAAGCGCCCGAAAGATTGTTTGCCACAACTGATCCGAACAAGTTGGCCTTCACTTACCACTATCACTTCGGGGCCCAGTGGCGGTGGTGGAATCCCATAGGCGGATACTGGGAGTTTGGCAGCACCGGGATTGGGTACACCCCGCATCTGTTCGAGTTTGGCACCCTTCATGTGACCAGGTATAGCACTGGAGATTTCAAGGGAGCTGAAATCATCAATGTCAAAACGGAAGACAGCCACGGTTGGTTCAAGATGAACTACTATGGTTACTACCTGAGTGCCATGAGCCCATTCGACGTTGTAGTGTTGCCCGATCTCTCGTACGCCTTTGTCGCGGATTGGGAGGCGATCTCGATGGGCGGCTTCGGCGGTGAGCGAGGCGACAAGGTCGGCATGATAAGGGACCCGTTCGGGCTGCACCCCACCTACATGGGCGCCACCACCCCCATTGAGGGAGGATACTGTGATAATCTTGCCATGACCTCTGATGGCAGCCGCCTCTTTGCCAGCTACATCGGCGTTCGTGAAGTCCTGGTCATGGATGTGCCAACAATGATCGCAGCCGTGAATGCCAATCTAAATGACCCGCGCGTTCTGGAAACGACGCCGATCGATCAGTTGCCTGGTTTCAACATCCACATTACCCCGCTCAGCACACCTTACGCCAAAGGCATCTCGTTCCAGGGGCCCGCTGTGGTGGATATCGATACCGACTCGAACAATGATGGTCAGATCGACGCCAGTGATGATCCAATTGAGATGGACGAGCCCGGCAGGTTTGTGGGAGTGAACAAAGACTATGACAGAGGACTCATGAGTGAGGGGAATCGCCGGCCTGACAAAGAGTATTCGACTGGTGAAGTCGGCCAGTTAACGAACGATGATGATCTGGTCCGGGTCAGGCTTAACGTCCCCAACGTGAGGGAGTGGATCGGACTCAAAGTCATCATCGATGCAACCCCGGGTGCAAATGAGGTGATAAGACTTTGGAGAGAGGACAAGACGAGCCAAATTGCACTTGGGACCGAGTTCGACGTTGGCAACGTACCTTGCGAAATCTACGTTGAAGGCTTGAAGCCGGGATCTGTTGTGCTGACGCTATCCCTGAAAACGACCGAGATCAAGGACGAGATTAGGTTACGTGTCGTCGAGCCGAGTGTCCGCCAGATGCAGTTTGATGACGATTACCCAATTTTCCAGGACAATGGTCAGCCGTACTACGGTTGGGACTGGCTTGACTTAGACAACGATGGCAATGCCATAGAGACAGATGGAGAACGCCGGTTCCCCATTGCCTACAAGAGTTCGGCTACGATGAAGATCGACAGTCTGAGGTTTGAATTCGATTCACCCATCACGAAGACCGGGGCCATGTTGCGGGGCTGGGCGGAAGGATTCGAGTATCCGGGGATTTCAACTGCTCCGTCCTTCAAGACGATATTCGAAGGTGCCCCCTACAGCTTCGACATTACTAACTTGGACTCTGTGACACTGGGAAGTCCGATTGCAGACCCCTGCGCCGTCGCGGCAGACCCCTTGGCAGACCCCTTCCACGCCGAGATCCAGTTCTACAATCCCCTGCGGATTGATTGGGAGATATCGCTTGACGGCGGGATATCTTACGTACCTGCTGGAACTACCGACAACCGATTGTATGCAACGCTGAAAGATCCCATTGCCACAACGAACTATGAGACCCTGTTCGATATCGGTGCACGAAGCGCACACGGGAAGAGAACGCCTGCTGAGGCGGTCACTGAAATCTGGGCTACGTTCGCTCAGAATTTGGGCGACGGAGTCGCGCGCAAGGCTCAGGATGGTTACAACAATCCAGACGCCACTCAGTTGAAGTACTGGTACGATTGGGAGCATGCAGGAGAAAACGACACACCACAGTCTCTTGAGGATATGCTCAAGGACGCTGACCCTCGTGCAAGTGGTCATTCTCCAGACCAGAACGCAAAGGGAAACGGATCGTGTCTTGCGTGGGCACAACTCTTTCACGAGATACTTGATGCAATTGGGGTTTATACCCTCAGACTTTTCGGAGAAATCTTCGGGGGATCGGAAATCCTCGAGGTGAAGCCTGACTACTCCATGTATCCAGGCTATTATGTACTACTGCCAGGGTCGCTAAACACGGGCAATAGCGGATTCTTGGTAAAGAATTGGCACTTCTCTGGAACCGGTCTGTTCCCGGGAACTGAATTCCCCTACAAACTCAACGACGACGCGACCACCACTCCCACAGACCGTATCCCTGCGCAAGGAAATGACCGTTCCCCTGATAACTTTGGGAACCACTTCATCGTCCGATACAACAGCCGGCTGTATGACCCATCCTACGGTGTGTCCAAACCAGACACGGAGACCGGCAGGATGGAATACGAGAATGGGGCCATAGCTGGGTTCTACTATCAGGATTTGGCTAATAATTGTTTGCGTGCGAAGGAGAACGACCCTGCAGTGCAGGAACTCACGTATGTGGTCGTGCCGTCGCTCATGCTTGCCACGACACCTCCGCAAGAGAGGGCAGAGCAAGCCTCTGCAGAGCAACTAGATTCGCTTGGTCCTGAGCAGTTGGAGCGATTTGCACAAGAATCGATCACACGGATTAGTAACGAATGGAATCACCTTGCACCTATAGGAGTCGACGGCATGACTTTTGAGACGGTTGATCTTCCTGGCAACACTCTGGCCTTGACAACCGGTCGGCGAATATCGCTCGACAGCGACGCCACAGGCTATGGTTGGTTTGTTGATCAAACACCGTCGCAGGATGAGGAGTTCCCCAATACGGTGTACAGTTGGGAGCTGCATAGCGATGTTGATAGTCCAGCGGCCGGTAGGATTGACCTATTGACCGTGCTTATGCATGAGATGGGCCATGTGTTAGGCCTGTCTGATGTGCCTGCTGGTATCGATCCTACTCGCCTGATGACGAGCATTTTGCCGGCTGGCGTGAGGCGTCTGCCTTCGCAGTTCGATCTCCTCCACCAGCCGGAGACCCAGGACAGTACCGAGGGCGAGGCATGGCCTGAGTACCGCGCGACGCCCTCTGATGATTCTCCTGCTCCGATCTATGAGTCTACCACGGCTGGGAACAGCGCTGTCCCTGCACAATATGAAGACACCTATGGTCCTGAGGACCTGCGCATTGGGATCACCAATGGTATGTTCGCGATCAGCGATGAGAGCGATCCTGGCTTCGGGTGGACGATGCACGGCTCAAGCCAGGTAGAAAACAGTCGGGCTGTGCTTGGGGAGGGTGGCCGGTATTTCAGTGGGTTCTCGCAGACATTTATTGTGCCTGAAGATGCCCAGAAGCTGTTCTTTACCATCGTCAGCGCTGAACTCGGAGTTAGCGAAGGCTATCCGCCGGATGCCTTTGAAGTCGCCTTGGTCAACGCCGATACCATGGTCTCTCTGGTCGGCACCGCCGACGGTCTAAGTAATACCGATGCGTTCTTGAATATCCAGCCTTCGAGCCGGACTTATTTTGGCTCGCGGGTTTTCGTGCCGGGTCTTGGGACCTCCGGTGAGATTCTGTCGCTTGCGGAGCCGATCACGATCCAGGTCGATCTGACCGGTGTCCCGGCCGGGACAGTCGCGACGCTTTACTTCGACCTGCTCGGCTTCGGCGAGATTGACAGCCAGGTTATTATCGATAATGTGTTTATATTCAGCGGCCAACCAATTCCGCCGATCGCCACGGATGATCAAGCAGAAACGGAGGCGGGTGTGCCAGTCACGATTGACATATTGGCTAACGACATGGATCTCGACGGCACACTTGACCCGGCCACGGTTACGGTAGTCAGTAGTCCCAGCCACGGGATAGTCTGGATTGGTGCGGAGACCGGAGTAGCTATGTACAGCCCCGATACGGACTATGTTGGCACCGACAGCTTCAGCTATACAGTTCTCGATAACGATGGTAATGTCTCCAATACTGCAACGGTCACTATCAAGGTCAAGCAGGTAAATGCCCCACCCGTGGCCATCAATGACACGTATGTGATGGACGAGGATACCAGCTTGGTGGTTGGTGTATCCCAGGGTGTCCTGGCCAATGATAGTGACCCGAACAGCGATCCGCTTGTGACAATGCTGTTATCGGGTGTATCTCATGGCACACTGACACTCGGCGAGGATGGAGCATTTGAGTACACACCTGATGCAAACTTCAACGGCACAGATTCCTTCACCTATCAAGTCAGTGATGATCAAGGCGGTCAGGCGACAGGTATCGCCACCGTTACTATCAGGCCGACCAATGATAATCCTATAGCTGTAGATGACAGCTATGCCGTTGATGAGGATACAATGCTGGCTATGGATGCTATTGGTGGTGTACTATTCAATGATACCGATGTGGATGGGGATACCTTGGCAGCGTCACTTGTTGATGACCCAGATAATGGCAAGCTGACGCTAAATGAGGATGGTTCGTTCCAGTACACACCAAAAGCGAACTTCAGTGGGAACGATTCGTTCACTTATCGCGTCGATGACCACTGTGGCGGACAGGCAATGGCAACCGTTGCCATCACAATCAACCCAGTGAACGACCCACCAACGGCTGACGCAGGCGGCCCCTATGAGGGAATTGCCGGAAAGGCAATTAAGTTCGATGCCGGCAAGTCGTATGATGTCGATGGGCAGATTGTACTATACGAGTGGGACTGGAACGCAGACGGAGTCTATGACTTCAGTAGCGTAGAGCCTTATGCCGAAAATGTGTGGTCGGCTCCATTCTCCGGGATCGTTTATCTGCGGGTAACGGATAATGGGGATAATGGTGGGCTGCGTAGTGTTGCTGCAGCCCGTGTAACTGTTGCCTCTGCTGGCCCACAGTCGGTGGATAACCTGGTCAGCATTTCTTGTGGCTTGGTGGGCTATGACAGGCGGACCGGCCAGTTCAGTGTGAACCTTACCATCACAAATAAATCCGACAAGGTAATTAGCGGTCCTATTTGGCTGCTGATTGATAACATCAGCGATTCCAGCATCACGCTGGCCAACGCCGATGGCACAACTTCTGACGGCAAGCGCTATATCGACCTTTCCAAGTATCTGAGCGATGGACGACTTGATCCTGGCGAAAGTGTAAGCGTGCGGCTGTATTTCTACAACCCAAAGCGGCTTCGCTTCACATTCCAGCCGACTGTCCGGGGCATAATCTGACCATAGATTCACCCAGGGCCATCAAACCGCAGCCCATCGATGTCTTGTAACCGTTCACCGCGATAAATCGGCGTTTCTATGTCATTGCAAGGCCGTTAGGCCGAAGCAATCTTTACCCGGCCATCCGTCTGGCGGGTTAGTCTCGCGGAGCCCAGAGATTGGCGCGCTCGGCGGAGCTTACACTCAGTGTAATCGAAGGGCTTTGCTCTGTCGCACCTTATCGCAGGAACTGTCATTGCGAGCGAAAAAAGCCTTCAGCCCTAAGCGGAACCGAAGGGCAAGCAATCCCCTTACCCTGGCCGATTGAGATTGCCGCGTCCGCCTTTGGCGGACTCGCAATGACAAGTACGATTGAAAAGGGGCCCCGCGGCCACATCCCCCCGTGCCGGAAATAGCCCAGAAAGGGCTTGCCAGAAAATCTGGCCACACCCTCCCCTCTGTCGCCCTGTCATTTTTTTAAAAATTTCGTTTGACAAAGGTGCTGCAAAAGGCTAAAATGTACTAAATGGAAGGACGGGGCTATAATACTGCAAGGATGGGCGGTCATTTTTTGCGCCAAAAAACGCAGCACCGTCCATTTGATCTGGGTCTAAAATCCGTATTTGGTCGTCTTTGCCTGCAAGGAGGTTGGGCCGCAATAACTACGGTTACGAGCGCGTAGATTTTTTTTGCGTGTTGAGGCTATTTCAAAGATACGAGCCTTTTTGGTTTTAGTGTCTCGCTAAGATGCGATATGGTTGAGGAGGATTGGTAATGAAAGAAAAACGGTTTTTTGAGTTGCTTGGTTTCAGTGTTATGGTTCTCACGATAGCAGGTCTGACTGCTTATGCAAGCCCAACGCCGCTAAATGGAGATTTTTCCAGCCCACTGGAACCCGACTGGACGGTCGAATTCGGGACTGTCACTGACGGCGGCGGTTTTGCACTTTTTGAAGAGGACCCCTTCTCGCTATCAAGCACATTGAGCCAGGTATTTACTATTCCAGTTCTGGCTCTCGAGCTTTCTTTTGATGTCGTGATGACCTGGACAGATGATCCTGGATTTGAGCCTGACCCTTCCTATACGCCTTGGCCAGATGCATTTACCGCTTCTTTGCTTGATCCGGTAACGTGGGATCCACTGATCAGCTATCCAGGGTATACCGATTTTTACTACCTTGATTTCTACTACCTTCACAATAACACCGGCGTTGAGCATACGGTTGCGACTGTTTCAGGCAATACCGTAAGGCTTAACGTGTTTGGCATGGACGGAGAGGACGTCCTCCTGGTTTTCGACCTTTATGGCGATGACGATGGACGGTGGACCAGTGTCACTCTGGACAACGTGAATATCTCAGTTATTCCTGCTCCAGGTGCGCTACTTTTAGGCCTGATCGGAACTGGCGCGGTTGGGCTTTGGCGCAGGCTAAGGCCAAGATAATCAGGATGGAAAGTGGGAGAAGTTAGCCTATGGATGGGCGGAAGTCCTCTGTAGCGGAGAAGGGCGACCCCGATTTTCGGGAACGCCATAATTCTACACACTCAAACTACACTCTCGATCTTACGAAACGACCAACGAAAATTGGGGGAATCTAAAGAATGAAAATAAACGCAAGAGATTCTCTGCCTTCTTGCTTTGCTTAGAGGGTTTAACAAAATGAAACACTCCCACATTGTAGCGTCAAGGAGATTTCTTTCCCGACAGGTCGGGACTCCTCGCAATGACCACGGTACGTCATTGCGAGCGAAGCGAAGCAATCTCGCTTTGTTAGGAGCGATTATTTGTGTTGTCCTGCTTTGCCCACCGGGCGGCTTACAGTCAAAAGACGCCGTCGTCCACAGCCGGACTATGGCGTCGGACGATGCCGGCTCAAGTGCCGGCGTCGCCGCGATTACCAAACCCAGCAAAGATGTGGCGCTTTCTTTCATCCAGCCGGGACGGATTGCCGAGGTGCTTGTCAAAGAAGGCGACCTCGTCAAGGCCGGGCAGCCGCTCATCCAGCAGGACGATGCCATTGAGCGAGCTCAACTGGCACAATTAGAAGCGCAGAGCCAGGATACGACGCAAGTAGAGGCAGCCCGAGCCAGCCTGGACCAGAAACGAGTCGACCTTAAGAGGCTCGTGTGGGCGGCTGAACGGGGTTCGGCCACCGCATTGGAGGTCGAGCACGCAAAATTAGATGTAACAATAGCCGAACTATCTTTTAAACTCGCCCAGTTCCAACACGAGCAGGATAAACGCAAGTACGATGAGATGAAGATACGCGTTGACAAAATGCGGATGCTAAGCCCAATAAATGGTAGAATCGAGAAGATTTATTATGAGCCTGGCGAATCCGTCGACCTTCGTGCCGAAGTGGTTCGCGTTGTTCAGATCGATCCTCTTTGGATCGAAGCGCCTGTACCTCTGGCTGAAGCCCGCAGCCGCAAAAATGGGCAAATCGCGACAGTCAGGTTCCCCGGCTCTGACGGGCGCAATGCCGAGGGAAAGGTTGTTCACGTTGCAACGGTGGCCGACGCAGCCAGCGAGACGTTGACTATCCGCATTGAGGTGCCCAACGATTCCGGCCGACCTGCCGGCGAACACGTCAGGGTTTTCTTCTTAGGCTCCGGGTAAATGAAATTCAAAAATCAAAATGCAAAATGTAAAATTAAGGAAATCATTGCGGCTGTACGTCAATTCCCCAATTTTGATTTTTTATTTTTAATCCGTCGTGGCGGATTAATCTTTGAATTTCCGTGGGTCATTGTCGTGCTGGTTGGAATGGTCGGCTGCATCTCCGAGAAGGTGCCCGACCATGGTATTCTCAGCTCATATCAAGAAATCCTTGCCCGTCAGGGTCCGCAGCAACGGCTCGGCAGCGAAGGGATAGATTTGCTGAGTCCCTCTCCTGAAACCGCCATCCCCGGCCTTAAAGTGGTCAAGGACCCTAACACGGGTAAGACAGTGGTCCATCTTTCAGTCGAAGATGCCATAATACGTGCTCTGGCAAACAGTCCTGAGATCAGGGTGGTAAGTCTCGACCCTTCCATCGCCAAACAGGAGATAACTAAGGCGGCTGCCGAGTTCGACGTGACCGCTTTCGGTCGTCTGAATTACGAACAGGAAGATAATCCTGTCAATAGTCTGGTCCAGATCGGCCAGTCGGAGGTTCGCACGCTGGAGTCGGGACTCAAACAAAAAACTGTTACCGGCTCGGAGCTGTCTGCCGGCTATGCCTTAACTCGCAGTTGGGACGATTTGATCGGCAGGACTTTTCCTAAGAGATATGAGCCGATAATGGTTTTTCAACTGGCACAGCCGCTTCTACGCGATGGGTGGCCGGAGGTCAATCTTGCAGGGGTGAACATAGCCAAACTCAATCATGAAATTGCTCTGCTGGGTTTTCGCCAGAAATCCGAGGAAATCTCAACACAGGTTATTGCGGCGTACTGGCTGCTTCTGCAGGCCCGCCGCGATCTTGAAGTTCAGCAGGATTTGCTGGACAAAACGTTCGTGACATTGAAAAAGCTGCAGGTTCGAAAGGAAATTGATGCAACCTCCGTACAGGTCAAACAGGCTGAGGCATCTCTGAAAGCCCGCCAGTCAGCGCTGCTTCAAACCCAAAAAAGTGTTTTTGACGCCCAGGACGTGCTGATACGATTGCTGGCGGACCCCTGGATGAATACGCTCAGTGAATCCGAGCTTGTACCGGTTACCGCCCCCCATCTGACCGCAGAAGAATTGGAGTCATCAGAAATCTTGCAGCAGGCCATGGCAAAGAATCCACGAATTCAACAGGCGCAGGTCACCATTGCAATCGCAGCTATTAACATCGCCGTCGCAGAGAACCAGCAGATGCCGCGATTGGACCTGGTTGCTTCAACAAGTGTGAAAGGCTTGGACGCGGACCCGTGGCAGTCGCTGGACAGACTCCACAGCAACGAATATGTCAGTTATGCAGTGGGCTTATCTCTGGAATGCCCGCTGGGCAACCGTCAACGAAATGCTGAATTGCTTCGAAGAAAATTTGAGCGTAAAAAAGCTGTTTCAGCCTTACAGAACCTCGCTGATCAGGTGGCAGTGCAGGCTAAGGAAAAAATTAGAAAGGTTCGCACCAACCACGCTCAGATACAAGTGGAAAAAGAGTCGGTGCAGGCAGCAAGGATTCATTTGCAGGCTCTGGAGGATTCCGAGGCCATTCGAGAAAGGCTGACGCCCGAGTTTCTGCTGGTCAAACTCCGGGCACAAGAGGCGCTGGCCGATGCCCAGCGCGCAGAAATCAGAGCCATCGTGGATTTCAATATCGCCTTGGTCGAGCTGGCTGAGGCCACCGGCACTGTGCTGGAGCTGCATAATGTACAAATGGGCCTATCAGCGGTCGCCAGCAGCGGCAACTAATCTGAGCAGAAAACCGAATATACCCCTGTCATTCGATTCCGGCAAAACCAAGCTGTTCATCCAGCCAATGGTCGGTTTGCAGAACTGATTTCCTCTGGCGTAGAGCCAATCGTTCCGCGTTATGTTGCGCCAGGCGGAGTACGCCGGCAGTAAAAAAGGTAGAAGAAATGTCAGCAGCAGTATGAGCCGGTTCTGAGGCGGGCCGAAGAATGTACCGGCGTTTCAGCACTGAGGCAAGGTATGGCGCATAGCGGGATGCCAGCTCATCTTCCAGACTTACTATTGCCAGGGCACTGCCGGGATCACCCTGGCGTGCAGCCCTGCCAAACAACTGGCGATCGATCCTGCCGGATTCGTGCCGCTCACTGGCAATAACGTGAAGCCCTCCGGATTCTGCGACGCGGGCCCCCAGTTTTATGTCGGTGCCGCGGCCGGCCATGTTAGTCGCCACCGTAATTTTGCCGGCCTTGCCCGCACCGGCAACGATCTGGGCCTCCTGCTGATGGTGGATAGCATTAAGTACCTGATGGTCCAGCCCTTCGGCTTTGAGAAGCTCGCTTAGGTGCTCGCTGGCCCTGATGCTTCTTGTGCCGACGAGAATTGGTCTTCCGCTCTGGTGGATGCGGTGAATCTCCAGCACGATTCTTGCCCACTTGGCCGATTCCGTAGCCAATACAATATCCGGCGACATTGTCCGTTTGCAGGGGCGGTTAGTAGGAATCGCTACTACCGGCAAGTTATAGATCTGCCAGAATTCAGCAGTGGCCTCCTTTGCGGTCCCGGTCATGCCGCATAATCGCCGGTACAGCCGGAAGAATCGCTGGAAACTGATCCGGGCATAAGTATCTTTCGGCGGGTTGACTTGGAGCTTCTCTTTGGCCTCAATGGCCTGATGCAAGCCGTCGCGCCAGGTTCGGTCCGGCATAAGGCGGCCGGTAAACTCATCTACAATAACTACCTTGCCTCCATCGACCACGTAATGCTTATCCTTCTGAAAAAGCTCTCTGGCGGTCAAGGCTTGAGTTGCCAGCTCCTCGCGGCGGCGATCACCGCTCCAAAGACTGCCCAAAGGCTGACCTAATTCCGCCAAACGAGCTTTGCCTTCGCCGGTCAGCTCGACTTCCCGGTAGCGCAAATTGGTCCGGTAGTCTACTTGGGGAGCTAACCGGCTCGCAATGTCGGCAGCCTGACGAAATGCCTCAATCTGCTCCGGATTGGGGCCGGAACCTGAAATGATTAGCGGCGTAACTGCCTCGTCGATAAGGACTGAATCTGCTTCATCGACAATCGCGTGATTCAGGCCTCGCTGCACAAACCTGTCTGTTACTTGGGGGCCTCGCCCGGCTATGCTGGCCAGAACTGCTGAGCTTAGGCCTCTCAAGCGGCCCAAAACAAGTCTATCACGAAGGAAGTCGGCAGTCACTTCCTTGTTTGTGCAGTAAGTCAGGTCCGCCAGGTAAGCCTTTCGCCTATCGGCTGCCGGCATCCCTTGCTCGATATACGCGACACTTACTCCGCAGAAACGGTAAATCTGCCCCATCCATTCGGCATCTCTCCTGGCCAGATAGTCATTGACGGTAATGATGTGACAGCCTCGGCCGCGCCAGCCGGCAACAGTTGCCGGCATGGTGGCAGTAAGAGTCTTGCCCTCGCCGGTAGCCATTTCCGTAATGCACCCGGATTCCAAAGCGAAAGCCCCTGCAACCTGAACCAGAAACGGTTTTTCGCCAATCTGCCGATTAGCTACTTCTCTGACCAGAGCAAAGGCAAGCTCGATTTCCGAAGGGCCATCGCGGCGGCAGCGAAAGGTCTCGCGAAGGCTGTGGGCAAGATCGCGGAGCTTGCCATCGGTCATTTCCGAAAGCTTCTCTTCCAAGGCCAGCACTTTTTCCGCCCGGCGAAGAAACCTTTGCCTTCGCGGAACAAATCTTCCTGCCAAGCCAATGCCTGCATTCCACGCCGCGTCCAGCCCTCTGGGAAGCGGCTTGCTGGATACACCTTGTTCAAGCATCTGCCATGTCGCACTCGGTACCGATGCCATACTAAATACGAAACCTCCGCTGAAACAATCTGCGCAACGATATCCACCACTGGGCAAGAAGCGGTTTGGAAGGCATTTTGAATCTGACTATGACGCGCTGTCCGTGAAACAAACGAACCGCCCCTCCCGAATTCGGCTGCACACGGATCTCAAAAAACTTCTCAGCGGCCTCTTTGCCGGAAGGGTCCTGCAAGCGTGTGGGCATAGACCCGCCGGCCGCGTAGCCCAACGCTGCCGAGGGCAGCGACTCCTGTCCCGCCGGATAGATCTTTTTGATTGTCCCCTGAAACTCCAAATCCGGCCGGCTCTTCGCTCGTATCTCAACGTCCTTGTAAGCCTGCTCTATCAACGTTGCAGAGACCTTCTGACCGGCGGCGGCCCTGATGAGCATCTCGTCAAGGCCGGCCACCAAGCCAATTCTCTGCCCGCGGCGCAGGTACGCACCCTTGATCGCTTCAATACCTGGAGCAACCCACATTCCACGCAGTGGCGAACGTAAATCCAGTGAGGAAAGCTGCTCGCTGATGCGCTCGATTTTTTCATTTATGGCCGCAATCTGTTCATCCAGTATCTGCGCCTCGGCAGTCTCTCGCGTCTGCGCCAGACGCCGCCTGGCCTCCAGGCGGCGGCGCTCGGCAAGCAGCACCTTTTCTTCGGCCTCAAGCACAGGATTAGTAGCTTTTATAAGCTGTGGTCCATCGGGCGTAACGTTCGTTCCAGAGGGCAGAAAATCAACAACGAATCCGTCAGCTTCTGCGTGGATAAAGCCGAAGCGAACCGGCTCAACAATCCCCTCGATTCGGCAATGATCCGGCAGTGGTACTGCCGCAAAACCAGCCAGCAGCAAACTAAATGCTGCCAGCGTTGAACCTACGGCCCGGACACGCTTGCGGGTTAGGTCGGTGCCGGTGGTCAGGTACTGTAGGAACCTTCCCAGCGGGACAAGCACCCACCCTATAATCGCAGCAAGGGCAAAAACAGGCACAACCATGAACAATTCCGGAGGCAGCCTATTATTTAGAAACAGCAGGATTCTTATCGAGATATAGACGCGATAAATCGTCGAGGCAGTCCCATAAAAGACAAACCAGATGCATTCGCCAAGACTGTGGGCGGGACTTTGAGCGTGTTTGAGGCCCCAGCAATACCGCCTGACCAGATAGTAAAGGTAGCTCAAGGACCTCTGACCCAGATTTGGTATCTCCAGCAAGTCCGAAAGGATGTAATACCCGTCGAATCGAAGAAGCGGGTTTCCGTTAAAAAGGAGCGTGGAGACGCTTGCGATGAATATGAGATTGCGTGCAATCGCATGTACCGTTCCTGCGGAAGTGCCGACCCAAACAATGGCTGCTATTGCTGCGATTAGAAGCTCGGCCATCATTCCAGCAGCCCCAACCATAGCCCGCTGCCATTTTTGCCGAAAGGCCCAGGCACTGGAGGCATCCATATAGGGCAGCGGAAAGAAAACCAGGAACATAACGCCCATGATGTGGACTTGCCCGCCGGTGCCGTTGAGCCGACCGAATTTTTTGCACGCAAAGGAATGGCTAAATTCGTGGAGGACCTTGATCAGAACCATACAAAGATATAGGAGTATCAGGTTGCCGGGCGCCAGAATATCGGAGGTCTGGCGGACAAATTCATCGAAGCTGCCGATAACAACATACAAACCGGCTGTAACCAATATGGACCACAAAATCAGCCCATACCAGTTGAAAACTCTTCCAACTACACCGACCCAGCGGTCAAGAAAATGATCGGGGTCTAACAGCGGGATTCGAATGAACAGGATGTTGATAAGGTAGCCCTGGACCTGCCGCCTGATCCGCTTGCGATACCGATTAAACAGACTTTCCGTATCCGGCGCCAGCTCCGCCCTCAAAAGATTGGCACTGTATAGCTGACCCAGAAGCTGAATGGCCTCTCCCTGCGTAGGAGCCATATCGCCAAGCTGTTCGTTGCATATCCGCCATACCTCAGCTACCGTGCGTCGGCCGTCAAGCATACCTATGAATCTGTAACCTTCCGGGCTGATTCGAGAGAACTCATTGTTAGAGG
>Ga0315289_10003187_pt1 | contig 24950 bp, 17 predicted proteins | sample YL17G11_40_MG_FD_203452 | JGI IMG/M metagenome (GOLD analysis project Ga0315289, IMG submission 203452) | Sediment microbial communities from Yellowstone Lake, YNP, Wyoming, USA - YL17G11_40 | ecosystem: Environmental > Aquatic > Freshwater > Lake > Sediment | place: USA: Wyoming | collected...
CCCCTCCCCCACCCCACCCCACCCCCCCGGTGCCTGCTTCTGACTAACTGACTGAATGAACTGCGTTACTTGTTTTTGTCGTGCCCAGTGTGTGTAGAGGGGGAGAGAGAGGGAACCGAGAGAGAGAGAGAACCATCACGAGAAAGAGAACCGAGAGAAAGAGAGAGACCGCCGGGCGAAGAAGGCCACGGTCGAGAGCCAGAGAGAGCCTCTTTTTTTCCTCCTTCGACCTCTGGTCTCCACAAACCTCTCTCACTGTCCTCTCCTTAAGTCCTTCTACTTTGGTAAGTCCTCCTCCTGCCCTGTTTGTTTCGCTTCAAGGCCTTGTGCTCCCATTCTTCTCTCTTTCTCTGCCTCACAATCGCGGAAAGAAAATCGCTTCTTGTCGTTCCGCGGGGGAGGAGAGGCTCAAAGAACCTGGGAGCAAAAGCGAGCGGGGGCGAGAGCGCGAAATGCATTTGAGACTCGCCTTTTTTTTTCCTTCCTTCCGGCCAACTCCCTCTTGTTGAAACCGTTCTTTTTCGGTGCGGCTTTTCCACCACCTCGTGGCCCGTTTTGTTTCTTGCACTTCCAACAGAGCGATGAAGCTGGCCGCGAAGCTGCTGCTAGTGAAAAGCGTATTCCAAAAAAAAACGCGAGAGCAGCCTCGCTGGCGGCGGAGCAATTTCGAGTCTTTCCGCGAATGGGAGCTCGCGACGCCGCGTCTCTCTCGCTCGCTCATTGTCGCTCCCCCCGTTCCTCGGAGCTCCGCGCACTCCGCTTTCTCGAGCAAGTCAGCGCGTAGACCGAGACATACGCATGCAAGGACGACCTAGAGAGGGTTCAAAGCGCAAGTGAAAGAAGCCAGAGAGGCCTGCGGAAGGAGAAAAACGCCGAAACCTTGTTGAGCGCGAATTGACGCCGAGGAGTTGGTTTGCCTGCTCCTCGAGATCCCCGCCTCAACCTTTTTTTGGCTGCATCCTCTCTCTCTCTCTCTCTCGCTCTCTCTCTCTCGCTCTCTCTCTCGCTCTCGCTCTCGCTCTCGCTCGCTCTCTCGCTCGCTCGCTCTCTCGATCTCTCTTCCATCCGGCTCTCTCTTGCGTTTTGCGTTTTTCCCCTCTCTTACGGCGCGGACGAGGAGAAGCTTCTTCGAGGCGCCGCTGGTTGGAGAAAAGAGGACTTGCCGAGAGCTCATCGGCTTCTTTCCTCCCCTCGCTCACCTCTTCTCTCTCCACCTCACCTTCTTGTTCAACTCCTTCCGCACAGCCCCCCCTCCAGCCTCGACCTCCACCTCTAGAAGAACACCCCCCCCAAAAAAATGATGTTCTCCCGCGCTGCCTTCCTCTTCCTCGCCCTCGCCTGCGCCCTGGCCCTCTACGTCAACGCCCAGCCCGCCCTGCCCGCCGGGGGCTTCACCCCTCTGGCCGGAACCGCCAACATCACCGCCGCGTTCCTCGCCAAGGTGGCGTCGGCCAACCCGATCCGCCTGCCGATTGCCAAGTTCGCCGACTTCCTCGACGCGAACGCGAACAACCAGAGCATCGCGCAGGCGCTGTGGTCGACGTCGAACCTGGCGCGCAAGCTGAACGCGACGACCGCGACCGTGCCGGGGCTGGGCTAGGAAGAGAAGATGATTTGAAAAAAACAAAGAGATATCTCCCGCCCTCTCTTTTTTGTTTTCGTTTGTTTGAGAGCGCGGAAACTTCCTCTTCTTTGCTCCACTTCTGAACGCGCGCGCTGGCGATACGGAAGATCTTTTCTACCAATGGGAGAATGATTCGGAAACGGTATAACGAAGCGAAAGAGTTCGAAAGAAAGAAAGAGAGAGTGGAAGTGATGATGGTGATGATGATGATGATGATGATGATGATGATGATGATGATGATGATGATGATGATGATGATGATGATGAGTTGTAAAAAGCGGACGATACGCCAACAAGCTTGCCTATAAAGTCCGTTTCTTTTTCCCGGCGAGGGTTGAGGGGGGAGAGTGAGAGAGCGAGAGAGGAGGAAAGGCTCGATTTTTTAGGGGCCGAGGTCGAGTATTTTTTGCTTCTTTCTATTTGCTTGCTTGCACAGTCTCGTCTTCTTCTCCCTCCCTCCGACACAGCGCGCAGAGTCTCTTTCTCCTTCCCTCTCTCCCTCTCGCACCTCCCCGCCCTCCATCATGGCCGTCCCATTTGTTAACGCCGACGACTGGGACCCCGAAGTCGCCCTCGCCAACGCCAGGCGCGATTTCGGAGAGGTGAGAGACATTCGTGCCCCTAAGGTTCGTGTTGCGACTGTTTCATCGCTTTGTCCTTGTTCTTTCAATTCTCACCCTTTCCTCTCTCCCTCTACCATCTCTCATTCTCAGTACGGTGGCGTCAACCTCTCCATCGAGGCCTCGTCGACGTTCACAGGTGCTGCGCGTGAATCGGGTGGTTTTGGGAGCTCTTGCGAGAGAGAGAGGAAATAAACGTCATGTCCAAAAGCACCAGCTCTCTCGCTGTCTCGACGGCGACGAGAAAAACCCTCGCATCGACCCGCGCCTTCCGATCACCGAACGAGCTCTTTACGGGCTCGAGAGCGTAGTCGATCCCTTCCAGTTTCTGGAACGCGACGATTCGCAGGAGAAGAGGAGCGCTCTGAGCGCTCTTTTCGCGGCATCGAATCGAGACAACAGTTTCGTTCTTCGAACGACGACGAGGACTACTCTTCTTGGTTTCGAAAAAAAAAACTCAACCTCTTCTCTCTCTGTCCCCCTCTCTTTCACTTCCTCTCTCCCAGTCCTCCGCGCCGACACCCTCCCTGCCATCTTCGCTGGGAAAGTCACCCCGGAAAACTCTGCGTGCTACGCGTACGGCCGCAGCTTCAACCCGACGACGCGCGCGCTCGGCCGGCAGCTGGCGGCGATGGAGGGCACTGAGGCGGCCTACGCGACGGCGTCGGGCATGGCGGCGATCTCGGCGACGCTGCTGGCGCTCTGCGACGCCGGCGACCTGATCGTGTCGAGCCGCTCCGTCTACGGCGGGACCTTTGCTCTGATGAAGGACTTCCTGCCGCGCAAGTGCAACATCAAGACGATGTTCGTCGACTTCAACGACGCCGCCGCGGTCGAGGCCGCCGTCGAAAAATTCAAGCCGAAGGTTCTCTACGCAGAGACGCTCGCCAACCCGACCTTGGCGGTCGCCGACCTTCCGATGCTGTCCTTGATCGCGAAGAGGCACGGCGCGACGTTCGTGGTGGATAACACGTTTGCGCCGATGGCGGTGACGCCGGTAAGGAGATTGGATTTTGATATTTTCTTCTTCTTCTTCTTCTGTTTCTTTCGTTGCGGTCGAAGAGAAAAACTTCAAAAACCAAGTCCAAAACTCATCACTCCTCGCTTTCCAACCTCCCTTTCAACCTCCCCCCGCCCCCCTTTTTTTTTGCAGGCCCGCTACGGCGCGGAAGTCGTCATCCACTCTCTGACCAAGGGCATCTCAGGCTCATCCGACTGCCTCGGCGGCGCCATCTGCTCTTCCGCGAAGTTCGTGGCCGGCCTGATGGACTTTCACTCGGGTCCCGTGATGGTGATGGGCCCGACGCTCGACGCGAAAGTCGCCGCCGAGCTCGGCCTGCGCATCCCGCACCTCGCGCTCCGGGTCCGGGAGCAGGCGAGGCGCGCGGCGATGTTCGCGGAGAGGCTGCAGGCCGCGGGGGCCGCCGTCGTCTACCCCGGCCTGCCCTCGCACCCGCAGCACGCGCTGTTCCGGAGGCTGGCCAACCGCGGCTACGGCTGCGGGGGCCTGCTCACGCTCGACTGCGGCTCGTGCGCCTCGGCCTCAAGGCTGATGGAGCGCCTCCAGAACAGGGAGCGCTTCGGCCTCATGGCCGTCTCGCTGGGCTACCACGAGACGCTGCTCTCCGTCTCGGGCGCGTCGACCTCGTCGGAGCTCAGCCCCGAGGAGCGCGCGGCCGCGGGCGTCACCGAGGGGCTGCTCCGCGTGTCCGTGGGAATCACGGGCTCGGCCGAGCAGCGCAGTGAGCAGCTGCTGCGCGCGTTCGGGGCGCACGCGGCGGCGGAGCGGGCCCGCGCCAAGGGGATCCAGCCGCCGTACCGCGCGGCGCGGCTCGAGGCCGCTCCCATGGTCGGGAGAGGGGGCGTGTTCTCCTCCTCCTCCTCCTCGCATCCCGCTTCGTCCGCGGCTGCCGCGTCTTCGTCCGAGGGCAAGCTCGGGGAGACGGGCCTGACCAGGGCCGCGTCGTGGGACTCGTTCGGGGACGCGCTCTCTGACTGCGAGGAAGAAGACTCTGAAGAGGCCGCCGCCGGCGGCGACGACGGCGGGAAACCCCCCTCCGACTCCTCCCTCCCGGTCTCCATCAACAAAAGATCCACCCTCCTCCCCCCGGCCGTCGCCGCGGTCACCGACGAGGCCAACGTCCTCGCCATGCTCTCGTCGTCTCCCGCGTCCGCTCAGGCCTTCGCCGACGTCGCGGCCAAGGGGGCCGCGCTCGCGGCGCGCGTCGGCGGCAAGGTGAAGCTCATCGAGGGGAAGCGGGTGCTGTACGTGAGGGCCAACGGGGCCCAGCAGTAGTGAAACGGTTTTTTTGCTGTTCTCCTCCTCTTTCTCCGTTGGAGAAGGAGAAGGAGAAGACGAGGAATGGAACACACTAGGGAGAGGGAGAGATGAAGAGATAGAGCGGCAAGAGGGAGAGCGAGAGAGTGCTCGAGAGAGGTAAATCAAAGGAACATCAAAATGAACCACCACCATCACCACCACCATGAAACACAACTATGTAGGCTCGAGCGACAGCAACCGCTGCGTCGCTGGCTGTATTTCCTTTTTTCCCATTATTTATTTGTGTAAACACGAGAGAGAGAGAGAGAAACATGACAGAGAGAACGAGAAACGAGAGGGGGAGTTTGAGGTTGTTTTTTCGGCGTGTGTAATACAGTACCTTTTTCGACCTCTCTCTCTTTCTCTCCCTCAAAAACACATTTTTCTTCCCTTTTTTTCTCGCCCAAGGGAAAAGAAAGACAAACGACTGGCTCTCCTCCACCAGCTCTTGTTCTCTCTCTCTCTCTCCCTTCCTGTGACCCCAGCCTCCCGCCTCAAGGGAAGTCGGCGCTCCAACGAAAAAAGAGAGATCTAGAGAGAGAGAGAGAGAGAGACTGGAAGGAAAGCTCATTGCACAAACGACCAACGCCAACGAAAGTCAAGAGCGATCATCTTCAGTCTCTGTCTTGTTTGACGGCCACTCAAAATGGACACGGCCCGCTCTGATTCATGGGGAGATGCTCTGGTGCGTGTGGAGAGAGGACAAGGTCTTGTATCGCGGGGACCTGGGCGAGGGCGCGCACGCGAGCGCGCGAGAGAGCGAGGCGAGAAAGTCTTTTGGCATTCGTTCTCTCGCCAGGGAGCGGACGAGAACGAGCGTCGAAGCTGGTGGCGGTGCCAATCGACTTTCACCCGGCAAAAACGTGCCTCTCCTCCGCGGTTTCCCACCGCTGTGCCGCCTGAGGGCGATGTTCGAACCGAAATTTGGTCCCAGTGTGCTGGAAAGGACCGCAGAGGGCGGCATGATACCCCAGCGCCGCGCGGATGGTCCGGAGTCATTAACGACGACGACAAAAAGACATCAAGCCCTTCTTCGACTGCTGCCGCGCCGTCGCCCGCGGCCGCGTGCGCTTTTTTTTTTCCCCCCTGGGCTTGCTCACCTCTTTTTTCCTTGTGTTTTCCTTTTTATTTCTTCCTGACCCCCCCCCCCCCCCCAGGTCGACGCGTCGTCGTCGTCGGGATCGCTCTTCTCGATGCAGCAGGAAAGGGAACACGATGATCCAGCAACAGGAGCAGCAGCTACTTCTAGCTCTGCTGCTGCTGCTGCTGCTGCTGCCTCCGTCCTCGCCTCCGATTTCTGCTCGCTCGGCCTCGGCAACAGCAACACCAGCAACAACTTCAACGGCAGGAACGAGCTCTCCAGCGTCTCCCACGGCTCTCTCGTCACGCTCGACGACGAGCCGGCCTCCGCCGCGGCCGCGGACGACGAGAGGGCGCTCGCCGCGGCGCTAAAGGAGGCGATCGCTGCAGCGACCGCCGACGCCCCCTCCTCGGACCCACCTGCCGCTTCTTCCTCTTTTTCCTGCCGGCAGGAGGGAGACGAAGGAGAGGAAGAGGAGGCTACCGTCGCTCGCCGCGCGAGGGCGACCAGCAGCTCGGGCCCCGGAGGAGGCAGCGGGGGGGCCTTTTTCGCGTCGGCCTCTTACGACAAGATCGCGGGGTCGTTTGCTCCGGCGGCCGCTGCCGCTCCCGCTGCCGCTCCCGCTGCCGCTCCCGCTGCCGCTGCTCCTCCTCCTCTTCCGCACCCCGTTCCTGTCCCGATCTATCACGCTTTCGGCGGGGACTCCTCGCTCGGCGCCTTCCTGGGTTCTGCTGCCGGCGGGGGCCTTGTGGGGGCAGCTGCCTCTGCTGCCCCTGGTTTCGCCCTCCCGCCGCTGCCCTCGCCGTCACCGCCGCCACCGCCGCTCCCCGCCGCCAGCGGCGCCGCCGCCGTCGAAGGAAGGACGCTCTTCGTCCGCGGGCTCGACGTCACCGTCGCCGACAACTCCTCCTCGTCCTCCTCGGCGGCTGCCGTCGCGGAGCTGAGGGCTCTTTTCGAGGCCTATGGGGACGTCAAGGCCCTCTACTGCTTCCGCGAGGAAAGAGAGAGTAGAGGAGGAGGAGGCGAGAGCAATGCTGCTTCGGCTTCCACCGCCGCCAAGAACGAAACCTCAACCTCCTCTCGTTCGCTTCCCGCCGCCGCCGCCGCCCTCGTCGCTTACCACGACCTCCGCGCGGCCATGCTCGCCAAGCACTCGCTGCACGGCGCCGCGGCGCCGCTGAGCAGCAGCGGCAGCGGCGAAGGAAGCGGAGGAGGGAGGGCGCTGGACGTGTCGTTCGCGCCGCCTCCGGCAGCGCAGGCGGCCTCCTCGGCGGCGGAGGAGGCCGAGCGGGAGAGCAGCAGCAGCGGCGGGTGCGGCGCTCCTTCTCTCCCTGAGGGTGTCGTCGCCCTCCGCCACTGCGACCGCGGCGAGCCCGCGGCGTCGCTGGCGGCGAGGCTGACGGCGGCCTACGGCGACGTGCGCAGCGTCACCGAGGCCCCCGCGGGGCTGTCTTGCTCCGGCGCGGCGGGGACGGCCGCGGCGCCGACGGTCCGGCTCGTCGAGTTTTTCGACGCGAGGGCCGCGCTGGCCGCCGCGGCCGACGACGCCGCCGCGGTGGCCTCCGCCGGCTCGGCCAACCCGCTGACGCCGTCGAGCTCCGCGGCGGCGCTGCTGGCGCACCACCACGGGGCGCTGGCGCACACGACGCCCAGGATCGAGGAGGAAGGGGGGAGGAGAGGAAGCGCAGGAGGAGCAGGGCAGTCGTCGGCGCTGCGGCAAGCAATGTCGGCCGCGTCTCTCTACAGCAACAACAACAGCAACAACAACAACGCGTCTCTGTCTTCCTCGGCGGCCTGCCTGCTGCTGCCCTCCTCCGCGTCCGCGGAGTGGCCGTCCTCCTCGTCTGCGAGCGCCAACGCGGCGAACGCGAATGCGAGCCAGGGCGGCACCGCAGCGACAGCTGTAGCGCCGCACTCGTGGGACGCGGCGTTCGGGCCGTCGGACCTCGCTGCGGCGCTCGCGCGGGCGGCGGCGCTGGGGAAAGCCTCGACCGACGACGAAGGCGGCAGCGTTGGCGGGAGCATTGTCCACGTCTCGTCCTCGGGGGCGTTCGACGGAGACTCGGTGACGTCGGCGGGCGGGTTTGGAGGAGGAGGGAGCAGCAGCAGCAGGATAGGGAGCGCCGGCTCGCAGTCGCCCGCTGTCGCCGCTGCGGCCGCCGCCGCCGCCGCGGCAGCAGCTTCAGCCGCTGCTCCCCCTTCCAACCAAGGGGCGTCAGCGCCTCCCGGAGGCGGAGGCTCCCTCTCCACGGGGGACCTTGCCGACCTCTACCGCGCAGCAGCGGCCGCCGCCGCTCAGCAGCAGCAGCAGCAGCAGCAGCGGCTGTCGTCATCGCAGTCGTGGCACCAGCAGCAGCAGCAGCAGTTCTCCTCGCAGCAGCAGTTCTCTCACCTCCAGCACCAGCGCGACGACGCGACCGCCGCGGCCTTCGCTGCCGGCGCCGCGGCCGCGGCCGCCCAGCACGCCGCCGCGGCGCAGCTGCTCTCGGCCCGCCTTGGCCTGCGGGGCCCCCTCTCCACGGCCGCGGCGCAGCTGCTGCTGTCTCGCGAAGGGGGAGAGGGAGGAGCTTTCGCCTCCGCGGCGTCCTTCGGCGCGCTGTACCCGCTGCGAGGAGCGGGAGGAGCAGCTTCTGGAGCAGCTGGAGCTCCCGCCTCTCTGCTCCCGCAGAGGTCCGCGTCGGCGGGGGCGCTGGGAATGGGGCCGCACTCGCCCTCTTCTTCTTTTTCTCCTTCTTCGTCGTCTGCTGCCGCTGCCGCTGCCGCGGCGTCCGCCCACCTCGCCTCCCGCGGCAGGGTCCCCTCGTCCTCGTCGATGCCGGGCTCCTCCCCCGCCGTCGCCGCCGCCGCCGCCGCCTCCCAGCCCGTCGACCACCTAGGAGGCGACCGCAGGGCCCCCTCGCACCGGGGCCGCGGCAGCCCGCCCTTCGCCCTCGACCTCAGCCGAGTGCTCGCCGGCGGCGACCCGCGCACGACGCTGATGGTCCGCAACATCCCCAACAAGTACACGCAGCGGATGCTGCTCCAGGCCGTGGACGAGCACCTCAAGGGCGGCTACGACTTCTTCTACCTACCCATCGACTTCAAGAACAAGTGCAACGTGGGGTACGCGTTCGTCAACGTCGTGCGCCCCGACCTCATCGCGCCGCTCGTTCGGCGGTTCGACGGCCGGCGCTGGGACCGCTTCAACTCGGAGAAGGTCTGCGCGATCTCGTACGCGCGCATCCAGGGCAAGGGCGCTCTGGTCTCGCACTTCCAGAACAGCAGCCTGCTGCACGAGGACCGGCGGTGCAGGCCGATCCTGTTCAAGGTCGGGCCCGACGGGCTGGCCGGGGAGCCGGAGCCGTTCCCGGCGCCGACGACGGCGTCGGCGGCGTTTGCGGCGGGCGGGGGCGGCGGCGCGGTCGGCGGCGGAGGAGGAGGCTTTGGCGCCTCGGCCGTCGCGCCCGGCCCGCCGCCGCCGACGCACCACCACCACCACCACCACCAACAGCAGCCAATCTACTACCCTCAGCAGCAGCAGCAGCACCAGATGATCGGCTCCCTGGCTCACGCCCCACCGCCGCACCACCACGGGGGGAGCTTCTCGTCGTCGGGCAGCGCCGCGAGGGGCCGGCGCGGCGGCCGCGGCAGCGGCAACGGGGGTGGCAGCGCTCACGGCAGCCATCAGAGCCTAATTTCTTCGCACTCGCCCGCCGGGGGGTCCTCTTACGAGGCGCTGCCGGTGCTCGCGACCACCGCGACGACACCTGGGTCGAGGAGCAGCTCGGGCGGCGACCTGACGTCGGCGCCGTCGTTTTCGTCGTCGTCGGCGGCGGCGCCGCTCCACTCGACCTCCGCGGGCTCTTCGTCGCTGCTCAGCGGCGGCAGCGGCTTCGGCAGCGGCCTGAACAAGGCCGGCCCCGCTGGCTCCGACGTCGTCGCGGCTTCCGCTACCGCGGCGGCTCCCTACTTCCAGCAGCAGCAGTTGTTCCACCAGTAGAGGGTTGAAAAAAACGGATTGAGAGAGAGAGAGTTTTGAGAGTTTTCGGGAGAGGAAAAAAACAAAAAAACATCGCCGTAAGTCCCCCCCCCAGCGCTTTTCCTTCCCGCCCCCCCCCCCCTTCCTCCCTCTGTTCCTTTGCGCCATCAAACACTGTGGAGCGAGAACAAAAACCCTATTCCTTTTGCCCCCCTCCCCCCCCCTCTCCCATGGAATTTTTTACAAGCGACAAAAAACAAAACGGCGCAAATCATTTTTCCCCCCCCCCCACTTTTTTGCCCTCATTCCAAAAGCCTTTTGAAGAAAAAAACGCCCCCCCTCTCCAGTTTTCTTTAGTTTTTTTTTGAGATTAGACAGCACGCCCCTTCCCCCTTGTTAGCTTTTGTACCCAGGTCAAGATAGAGAGTGAAGAGAAAAGAAGAAAAGGGAGAGAATGAGGGTGTTGCTGTCTGTTGTACCCTCTCTTAGACTCTCTCGTGTGTGTCTCGTTTCTTGACAAAAATGATGATACTGGTTTCACACGGCAATTCGAAAAACAGACAATTATATACAATTCAACAGTTCTTTCTCTTTCTCTTCTTCTTTCAGGGATGGCGCGAGAAAGCAGAGGCGGAGGACGAGCCCGGAGGGGACGGCAGCAGCTCCGCGCCCTCCTCATCGCCCTTGCCGCCGTTTACCTCCTCTTCCGCCGTCGCCGCCGCGCCAGCTCCCGCCCCCGCTCCCGCCGTCCTCGCCGCCGCCCTCTTCTTCGCCCTCAGCACCCCGTCCTGGACCACGGCCTGCGCCGAGTTCATCACCAGGGGCCCCACGAGCATCACGGAGAAGAGCTCGAGGGAGGACGAGGAGAACGCGGCGTCGACGCCCGAGGCGACGGCCGAGAGGGGGCCCCGCAGCGCGAGGACGGAGAAGCCGCAGCAGAGCCTGGCGGCGACGACGGCGGCGGTCCACTCGGCCAGCTGCGGCAGGAAGAGGTCGAGGCTCGGCGGGGTGCCGTAGTCCCCGCAGCGGGCGACGGCGGCCGCGAAGCGCGACGAGAGGGGGGGCGGCTGTTCGGGCCTTGGGAGCGGAGAAGACGACGCCGCTGGCGGCGGCGGCGGAGAGCGGCGGCACCTCCTCTCGGCGTTCCTCGCCCCCCACCTTGCCGCCGCGGCCACCGCCGCCCCGTGGAGCAGGATCGCGAGCGCGGAGCCCGCGACGGTGTCGACGGAGAAGAGGACGAGGTACCAGCCGCACTCGCTCGGCTGCTGCCGTCGCTCGGAAAGCCTGCTGCTGCGGCCTCCCGCTGCCGCGGCCGCTGCTGCGGCGACCGAAAAGGCGAGCCCCGAGAGGTGCGCCGCGCCAGAGCTGACAAACTGCTTCGAGACGTCGAAGAGGAAGACGGTCCTGTCCCGCCTGGGCCGCTCCCTTGCCCGGCGGAGGAGCAGAGCGGCGAGTACGACCAGCGCTAGGGAGAGCTGCGCGCAGGCGGCCGCCGGGCCAGCGAGGAGGCGGCACTGCTCGATGGCACTATCGCTCATGCTTTTCTTCTTCGAGAGTGAAGAGAGGGAAGACAAAAAGCAAAACTTCTTCGACCTTTTTCTCACTTTTCTTTTCTTCCAAGAGCGTTTCCGTTCTCCTTCTTTTCTCTACAGCCCCTTTCTCTTAAACACACACGCGCGCGATGTCCCAGAATGAGGTCAAGCCCGACGTCGCGGGAGCGGGAGAGGGCGGCGGTGAGGGCGGCGGCGAGGAGTACCTGACGCTCAAGGTCGTCGGACAGGTTGAGTGCTTTGCTGTTTTTTTTGTTTTCTTCTTCTTCTTCGTCGTCGTCATCCTTTCTGTCTCTGTCTCTCGCGCCTCTTCTTTCCTCCTCCCTCTGGGTGGACGCACGCATGCGTGATGATCCCTCCGCGCTCTCGCGGTAGCGCGAAGCCGCGGAAGCCTCGCTGCATGTCAGGACAGCGAGAGAAAGGACCGATGCGTCGAAGAGAGCGTTTTGGCGCACCTCTCTTTTTTTGTCTCTCTTCTTCCTTTCTTCTTCTTTCTGACGCTCTCTCTCCCCCCTCTTTCTCATCCTTCCTCACGCCAACGACTCACACGGCAGGACGGAGCCCTGGTCCAATTCAAGACCAAGAAGACAACGCAGCTCAAGAAGCTGATGAAGGCCTACTGCGAGCGCATGAACCGTGAGTCTGAGAAGAAGAAGTCGATCGAAGGAGAGAGAGATGTCGCCGATTCTTTCTTTCTTTGGGGGCTCGAGGGCGACGTCCGTTTTTGCGCGCAACTCGCATGGAGCCCGAGGCCTACGTGCCTCTGTGCCTGTCGAAGGAACGGAAGAGCGAGAGACACTTGGACGCGACGTTTTATCCGCTGCAGAAGAAGAAGGAGGGAAGAAGCATTCGATCGACAGTCGCTCACTCCCTTCCCTCGACCTCCCTTTGGCCTCCCTTCCTCGACCTCCCTTTGGCCTCCCTTCCTCGACCTCCACTGAAAAAAAAAAAAAAAAAAACAGTCCAAGCCAACACCACCCGCTTCATGTTCGACGGCGAGCGCATCGGCGAGGAGCACACCCCGGCAGCCCTGGGCCTCGAGGACGGGGACCAGATCGACGCCATGGTGGAGCAGCTCGGAGGAGGAAGCGAGGTCTGAAGACAAGGAGAGAAGAAGAGAAACGAAATTCACTAAAAAACCACTTGCTTTTCCTTGTGTTCTTGATTATTTTCCCCCTCCTCTGATTCAGCTTTGCTTGATCTTTTTTGCGCTGCGCTGCGCGAGGGTCGTCTTCGTCGTGTGTAAAAGAGAGAGAGAGAGAGAGAGAGAGAGAGAGAGAGAGAGAGAGAGAGAGAGAGAGAGAAACAAACAAAGCTAAAAAACGAAAAAAAAAGCTGGCGTTTGTTTTTTTTGTTTTTTGCAACGAGGAAGGGAAAATGAAAAAAACTCTTTCCTTCTCCGTCTCTCCCTCGTTCTTCAGATGGAGAAACCGCCACTCGCCGATAGCACCTCGTCCTCGACCTCCTTCGCCTCCTCCTCGCTCAGCCTGAGCAGGGAACGCAGCGGCAGCAATTCTTCGGGGGAGGAGAAGAGGTCCTCCGAGTTCTGCAGATGAAGGACATAGAGGCGCCGCATCTGTTTTTTGTTTTTTTTTAAAGTTTTTTTGTTTTTTGTTTTGGTGGGGTGAGAGTTCGTGTTTCTGTTGTTTCCACGGCGCGAAAGAACGCCGGAGATCGGAGCTAGCACCGAGGGGAGCAAAAGCAAACGAAGACGAAAGAAAGGGAAAAGGAAACGCACGTCCTCCTCCCCGGCGCCGCTCGGGAGCAGCGAAGCCCGACGGCGACGACTCCCTTCTCCTTCACCTCCTCCTTCCTCGCTTCTGTCGTCGCCACCGCCTCCCTCGCTCCCTGTCTCTTCCCACGACCCCCCGGCCGCGGCGTGCTCGGCCAGCGCCCTGTCGAGCTCCGTGAGGGCCGCGGCGATGTTGCCAAAGTCCGCCGCCTGCACGGCGCGCGTCAGGGCCACGGAGCGCCGGGTGACGCTCAGCGCGGCGCGGTAGGAGCGGGGCGGCGGGCCCCGCCCGCCATTGTCGAGAGCGGCTTCCCTGCTCCTCCTCTCCCTCCGCCTCCCGCTCGCTGCTGCTGCTGCTGCTGCTCCCCTGAGCCCGGCCGCGGACGCAGAGGAGCTCACGGCTCCTCTCTCCCGTGCGAAGGAGGCCGCTGCCCAGGCGGCGGCGACAGCGAGCAAAGCTCCCGCCGCGGCCGCGGCGAGGGAGAAGTGAGGAGGAGGAGAAGAAGAAGAGGTCAGAGGAGGAGCCGTCGCCATCGGTGAGCTTGACGGCTGCATCGCCACCGCCGAAGAGGCATCCTGTTGGCGCCGACCCCCTCCGCCGCGGACGGGCGCTGGAGGGAGCTGTCCCGCCAGGGAGACGAAGAAACCATTGGGCCTCCTCGCGCGCGGTCGACGGGGGGATCGAAGGGGTGCAGAGGGCGCCGCGGGAGAGGTCGATGCGAGGGAGCCAGAGACGAAGAATCGCGAGTTGCTCGAAGAAGAAGAGGGAGACCTTCCCGAGGTCGAGGCCACGGCTCCTGTCCTCATCGAGAGAGAGAGGGCGAGAGAGAAATTTGATTTCTCTCTCTCTCTCTGGCGGTAGTCTGGGACGGAGATTCCAAAAGCGGGGCGGATGGAGAGCTCTCGAGGAAAACACTTGCCCCAAGACCAAGACTTAGCCGACGACGCCGCCGCCGACGCCCGATTCTGAACAGGCAAAACTTGTGCGCTCTGTTCGATAACGCAAACACTTTTTCTTTCTTTCTTCTTCGAGGGAGATCTCGCGTCTTCTTTCCCGCAGGCTCGTTCTCTCTCTTCTCTGCCGTCTTCTCTCCTTTTCGGAATACGTTTCGATCATCGAGATCTTTCTCAGCTCTCGGGTTTCAGCTCGTACCTGCGAAAGGAAGCCTCGCGCGCGAGAGAAGGAAAGCGATGCAGCCTCCTCCGTCGGCTAGCCGCGCCACACGCGTCGCCGCTGGCGCCGCTCCGAATGCGGCTCCACGCTCCAGGCCCGCGGTAGCTTCGTCGCTCCGCCGCAGCAACGACTGCGGCGACACCCGCCGCCCCGTCGCCACGGGCGCGCTCGCAGGAGCTAAGAGCAGCAGCAGCATCGGAGCAGGAGCCTCGAATGTGAGCAGCAGCAAGAAATCGCCGCTGTCTTTCTCGCCGCCGCCGACCCCGACCTTCTCTTCCTCTTCCCCTGCTCGCCGCTCCCCCAACGTCGCCGCCAACGTCTTCGACGGCCTGGGCAAGCTCTTCGGCGGCAGCGACCCCTCCCAGCGCACGCGGACCAGGTACCAGCCGATGGTCGACGCCGTCAACGCGCACGAAGCCTCGACGTCCGCCCTCTCGGACGCCGATCTCAAGGCGAAGACCGCGGAGCTGCGCGAGCGCGCCCTGGCGGGCGCCTCGCTCGACGACCTGCTCCCCGAGGCCTTCGCGGTCGTCCGCGAGGCCTCGAAGCGCGTGCTGGGCCTCAGACCCTTCGACGTCCAGCTCATCGGCGGCGCCGTCTTGCACGGCGGCCAGGTCGCCGAGATGCGCACGGGCGAGGGCAAGACGCTCGTGGCCGTGCTGCCCGCGTACCTCAACGCGCTGACCGGCCGCGGGGTCCACGTGGTCACCGTCAACGACTACCTGGCCAGGCGCGACAGCGAGTGGGTCGGGCAGGTGCACAAGTTCCTGGGCCTGAGCGTCGGGCTGGTGCAGTCGGGCCTCGACGAGAGGGAGCGCAAGGAGGCGTACAACTGCGACGTGACGTACGTCACGAACTCGGAGCTCGGCTTCGACTACCTCCGCGACAACCTGGCCTCGTCGGCCGACGACCTCGTGCTGCGCGTGTCCGGGTTCAACTTCTGCGTGATCGACGAGGTGGACTCGATCCTGATCGACGAGGCCCGGACGCCGCTGATCATCTCGGGCCCCGCGGAGAAGCCGTCAGAGAAGTACATCCGCGCGTCCAAGCTCGCGGGTGCGATGGCCCGCGATGTGCACTACACCGTGGACGAGAAGCAGCGGGCGGTGCTGCTGACGGATGGTGCGTCGTTTTTTGTTTTGGAAAAGGGGGAGAGCGCGCGCACGCGCGCGCGAGCGCGCGAGCGCGCGCGCGAGAGAGAGAGAGGAAGAGAGGGAAGCGGGCAGCAGCTGCTGCTGTGCGCGAGCGAAAAAAGGTTAAAAAAACTCACCCCCCCCCACCCCCCACTGAAATCAAAACCTCTCTCCCCAACAGACGGCTACGAGGCCGCGGACGATGTCCTCGGCGTCTCGGACCTCTACGACCCGCGCGAGCAGTGGGCCTCCTACATCATCAACGCGCTCAAGGCCAAAGAGCTCCACCAGCGAGACGTGCACTACATCGTCGCGTCTTCGGGCGACGTCGTCATCGTCGACGAGTTCACGGGCCGCACGATGCCCGGGCGCCGGTGGGGCGACGGCCTCCACCAGGCCATCGAGGCGAAGGAGGGCGTGGAGATCCAGGACGAGACGGTCACGCTCGCGTCGATCTCGTACCAGAACTTCTTCCGCGCCTTCCCCAAGCTGGCCGGCATGACGGGCACGGCCGCGACCGAGGCGGCCGAGTTTGCCAACATTTACGGGCTCGACGTGGCCTTGGTGCCGACCAACAGGCCTGCTGCTCGCAAGGACTCGCCCGACGTGGTGTTCCGGACCGAGGGAGGGAAGTGGGGGGCCGCCGTGGCAGAGGTGAAGAGGATGGTGGCCGAGGGGAGGCCGGTGCTGGTCGGGTGAGTTTCAGTTTTTTTTTTCGAGTTTTTTTTTCCAGAGTTTTTTTTTCTTCGTTTGATGAGAGAGAGAGGGGGAGAAAAACTCATTCCCCTTCCTTCTTTCCCACGAAACAAAAACAAACAAACAGCACCACCTCCGTCGAGCGCTCCGAGCTCCTCTCCGAGGCCCTGCTGAAGGAAGGCATCCCGCACCAGCTGCTCAACGCGAAGCCCGAATTCGTCGAGCGCGAGGCCGAGGTCGTCGCGCAGGCCGGCCGCAAGGGGCGCGTCACGATCTCGACCAACATGGCCGGGCGGGGCACCGACATCCTCCTCGGGGGCAACGCCGAGTACATGGCGCGGCTGAAGCTGCGGGAGGCGCTGATGCCGAGCGTGGTGAGCCAGGTGGAGAGCCTGGAGGCCGCGGCGGGGAAGGGCAAGGGCGCCGGGAGGGACGGGGCGAAGAAGCCACCGACAGAAGTGACTCGGGCGCGCCCGGTCAAGTCGTGGGCCGCCTCGCCCGACCTGTTCCCCTGCGAGCTCTCTGCCGCCACGGCGAAGCTGATCGAAGCGGGAGTCGCCGCCGCCGTCGACGCCTGGGGCTCGCGCGCCCTGCCCGAGCTCGAGGCGGAGGAGCGGCTGGCCTTCGCCTGCGAGCGCGCCCCCTCGAGCGACGCGGCGACGCTCGCGCTGCGCGCCGCGTTCCGCGCCGCCGAGGCCGAGTTTGAAGCCTTGACGTCTGCAGAGAAGGCAGAGGTCGTCGCCCTGGGAGGCTTGCACGTCATCGGCACGGAGCGCCACGAGTCTCGCCGCATCGACAACCAGCTCCGCGGCCGCGCCGGGCGGCAGGGCGACCCCGGGTCCGCGCGCTACTTCCTGTCCCTGGAGGACAACCTCTTCCGCGTCTTTGGCGGCGACCGCATCAAGGGCCTGATGAGCGCCTTCCAGATCGAGGACCTCCCCATCGAGTCCAAGATGCTCACCGACGCGCTCAACGAGGCGCAGCGCAAGGTCGAGGCCTACTTCTACGACATCCGCAGGCAGCTGTGGGAGTTTGACCAGGTGCTGAACACGCAGCGCGACCGCCTCTACGCCGAGCGCCGCCGCGCGCTCCTGGCCCCGAGCCTGGATTCCCTGTTCGAGGAGTACGCGCAGAGGACCGTCGACGACATCCTGGAGGCCAACGTCGACGCCGCGGCCCTGCCCGAGACGTGGAACCTCGAGGCGCTGGCGGCCAAGGTCGGGCAGTACTGCTCCGCGATGGCCGACGAGACCGCCGCGTCGCTGATGGAGGCGGCCGGCGGCGGCGAGGGCGCCAGCCTCGAGCGGCTCCGCGACCACCTGCGCGCGAGGGGCGTCGCCGCCTACCGCGCCCGCGTCGAGGCCGTCAACGCGCTCGAGCCCGGGCTGATGGACGACGCGCAGCGCTTCTTCGTGCTGGTCCAGACGGACAACCTCTGGAAGGAGCACCTGCAGGCGATGAAGTTCCTGCAGCAGGCGGTCGGGCTCAGGGGCTACGCGCAGCGGGACCCGCTCGCGGAGTACAAGTTGGAGGGGTACCAGCTATTTGTGGAGATGATGGCGCAGATCAGGCGCAACGCGATCTACAACGTCTACGTGTTCGACCCGAAGAAGGCCGCGGAGAGCAAGGGGCAGAGGGGAGGGGGAGGGAAGAAGGAGGAGGAGGCCAAGGCGCCCGCGGCCGCGGCGAGTGCGACGTGAGAGAGACGTGAGAGATTTTGTTTCTTTTCCTTTCTTTTTGTTGTTTCTTGAGAGAGTTGCTTTTTCATTCTTTCGCTTTTTACCACTTTCAGAAGAGAGCGATTTGCGAGAGGGGGGGGGGGGGCAGGGAGGGCAGAGAGATGCGGAGAGGAAAGACAGAGAGAGAGAGGAGAGAGGTTACTTCGAAGAGTGTTACAAAAGGTCGATGAAAAAAACAAAAGAAAAAACCATTCGCTCACAATCAATCTTTTCTTCTCTTTCCTCCATTCTCCTCCGCTTCTTTTCCGCCTTTTCGCTCTCTTCTGTCGGCGAGCAAGACCAGACCTCCAGGAGCCTCATAAAATCAAGCAACGAGACAGAGAGATCAAAGAAAAAAAGAAGAAACAGAGAGAGAGAGAGATAAAGAGAAAAGAAACGAAAAGGAAGCGATGGCAGCACCGAACGAAAATTCTGCCGTGCCCGCTCCGCACGCCTCCCTCCGCCGCCGGCGGCACTCGCGCTCCCTGGCCTCGCTGCTCTGCCCGCAGCCGCCTTCGTTCTTACGCCTGGACTCGCTTGCAAGGCTCTCGGTCGCGGCCTTCACGGGCCTGGCCGCCGCGGTCGAGGCGGCGACGCCCGTGGTGATGTCGTTGGCGGTCGCCTCGGCTTGGTATGCAGGTGAGATTTTTCCCCTTCTTTTTCTTCCATCTCTCCTTTCTCTCGTCTTTGCTCTCTCTTGCCTCCTTTCCCCTCACTGGGGCAAAAAAAGAACCGGCGTAAAAAAAAACCGCCACCAGGCCGAGCCGATGAGATCCCAGTGCCGATGCCGTGCTACACCCTGCGGCTCACCCCCGCGCCGACGCGCCTCTCTGGCGCTCTGAGGCTTCTGCTCGTCGCCCTCGCCTGCTCGCTCGCGAAGCGCGTGCGAGACGCTGTGAGGAAGGAGGCCTTCCGAAAGGGGAGGCTGCAGCTGACGAGGGAGGGGCTGCGGAACGTGTACGGTTCCGACGGGAGGCTGCGGAGCACGCTGCTGCTGTCCCCGTTCAAGGTCGGCGGCGGCAGCGGAGGCGGCGGCGGAGGAGCTGCTGGCGGCGCTACTGCGAGGAGCCAAGGAGGAGGAGCAGAGGAGGTACGGGCTCCTTCCTCCTCCAGCAGCTCGATGACGCTCGTCGACATGGTCGAGGAGCTCTTCGAGGCCGTCCTCGGCGGCGGCGCGGCACAGGAGGGACGAGGCGGCGACGACGCCGGCAGGAGGCGGGTCGGCGACGTAGCCGACGACCTGAGGAGGGTCTGCGACGCGGTGGGCCTTCCTTTCAGGCCCGAGGTCGAGGGTGCGAACGTTGCGAGCCTGAGGGCGGCTGCCGTCACGTGCCGCGAGGAGGTGTTTGGGAAGGGGAAGTAGGAGAGAGGGGAAAGAGAGAGGGGGGAAGAATGCAAGACGAAACGAGAGAGGGGTCTGGGGTCGAGAGGACTGCCGACAACGTTTTTTTTTCTTCCGTCTTCGGCTTCTCCGGGTGCCTCACTTTCTTTTTCGTCTCCACCTCAAAGGTCCGTCTTTACCCGCGTCCAGAGCTCTCGCGCGCGCCTCGCGTTGCCCCCTTTTTCGCCGAGCGGGACCGCGCCGTCAAGCGTTCCGCTGTCGCGGCGGGATTGAAACGCCAACCGCCCAGCCGGGCTCCGCTGGGGGGGCGATGCGCTTTGAAAAGCACCTGGAGAGCCGGAAAAAAAACCAGACTTCGAGCTCCTCCTCTTCTCACCCTCGACCTCTTCTTCTCTCTTCCCCCCCCCCTCTCTCTCTCTCGATCTCTCAATTACAGTTCCCTTCCCCCCGTCGCTCGACCCAAACTCACGACAATCATGATCTCCGCCTCCATCGCTCGCCCGCGCGTGGTCGCCGTCCGCGCCTCCAAGGAGGCCGGCGCGTCCGCCAAGGCCGTCGCCACCCCGGCGCTCAAGGCCGCGTCGGTCATCGACCGCCGGGCTGCTCTCAGCATGATCGCCGGCGTCGCCGCCGTCGTTGCCGCCCCCTCGGAGTCCAAGGCCGCGTACGGCGAGGCCGCCAACGTTTTCGGCAAGGTGAGAACCGGTTCTGGCGTCGCTGTCCAATTGGCCGAGGCAGCAGAGAGGAACTGGGAGAGAGATAGGGCCTTTCCGCGCGAGAAAGAGGGAGGTAGATAAAGAACAGCAAGCACAGCGCGAGAGCTTCAATCGGAAGGGAGCTCGAGAACGTCGTCCCGACGGCCGCCTTATCCGACGGGTTTCTTCGTCGTCTTCGTCGTCTTCGTCGTCTTTGTAGTCTCCTCCTCCTCTTCTTCCTCTCCTCCTCCTCCTCCTCTTCTCTCACCGCTTCCTCGACCCACCATCGCCCCGCAAACCCTGACGACGATGACGACGGAAAAAAATAAAACCAGGCCACCAACACCACCGGCTTCGTCCCCTACGCCGGCGAGGGCTTCGCGCTGCTCCTCCCCTCCAAGTGGAACCCGCGCCGCCAGGTCGTCACGCCGGGCGTGCTCCTCTCCTACGAGGACAACGGCGACGCCGTCAACCACGTCGACGTCATCGTGCGCAAGGCGTCCGGGGCCGACATCAGCTCGCTCGGCGCGCCCGACAAGTTCCTCAACGACGTCGTGAGGCCGCTGCTCGGCGAGCAGGTCTTCGAGGGCGCGACGCGCTCGGAGGGCGGGTTCGCCGAGAACAAGGTCGCGGCGGCCTCGCTGCTCGACGTGCAGGAGGCCAAGGACAAGTCGGGCCGCAACTACTACAAGTACGAGCTGCTGACGCGCACGGCCGACGGGAACGAGGGCGGGCGGTGAGTTTATTTATTTATTTTAGATTTGAGTTCTGAGATTTTTTTGTTTCCTTCGAGGGAGAGAGCGAGAGGAAACAAAGAGGGGGAAAAAACTCATTCTTCTCCTCCTCCGAAAAAAAACCTATCTCTCTCCCCCCCTCAGCCACCACCTCGTCACCGCCGCGGTCTCCGGCGGCAACCTCTACATCGCCCACGTCACCATCGGCGACAAGCGCTGGTTCAAGGGCGCCAAGATCGACGCTGAGGGCATCTACAACTCGTTCACCGTCGCTTGAGCTCTCTTTCTTCGAACGCAAGTTTTTTTGAGGGAGATGGCAGAGAAATGAGGAAATCGAGAAGGAAGGGGGGCGCTCGCACACGGCCAGTGTTGAGAGAGGAAAGAGGCCGTAGTGCGAGAGAGTAAGAACACAGCGGAGAGCATTGCGGGGGACCTTTTTTTCTTTTGAACGTGCGAGAGTGCCTTCTTCCCCAAGTCGAGATAGAAAGAAAGAAGAAAGAGGTAAAAAACAAAAAAAACAGTTTTTTCTTTTTTGGAGTTACTTTTTCTTTTCCCTGGGGCGCGACAACCCGTTTTTTGCAATCCGAGAAAGAAAAAGTTTGAACGGAGAGAGAAAAGAAGAGGAAAACGGGGGGGGGGGGGGAGCTGCCTCTCTCTGTCTCTCTCTCCTCGTGGCGGCGGTCGCGGGTTTTCAAGAAGAAAGAACTAGAGAGGAGGCGAAAAGAAGAGGTGCTTGTCGAGTTTTTTTTTTTCCTTAGAGAGCAACGAGCCACTTTTGCTTGCCCCTGTTTGACGCGTCTCTGCCGCAATCTCCCTTTCCTCTAAAGCTCCCCGCAGCTGACATTCGCATTCTCCGCAAAATGCTCGTCCTGGCTTCCTCGACCATTTCGCGCGCGGTACCGAAATTGGCGGGCGACAAGGTGCGCGAGAGAAGAGCCTGGAGCAAGCGATGGAGTTTCGACAGCCGACGCCATCAACCCGGAAAGGCGCGAACGTCGACGTGGCCGAAACTCGGGACGAAGAACAACGAACAAAACTCGGGCCCTTTTCGTTCCCCGCTTTCTCTCCGCGCCGCCGCGTCTCTCTCTCCCTCCCTCTCTCGCGCGCCGTCGCAAAGCCTTGCTCTCAACTTTTCTCTCCTTTCCGTTTCTATCGAAACCAAAAAAACAAATCAATTACTTCCGCAGGCCGCCGCCACTGCTCCTTCTGCCGCCGTCCTCTCTGCCGCCGCCGCCGCCCCTCAGGCCCGCCGCCGCTCCCTCCTCTTCTCCGGCGCCGCCGGAGCCGCCGCGGCAGCCGCCGCCCTCTCGGCCGGTCTCGTCTCCCCGCCCGCGGCCCTGGCAGCCTACGGCGACGCCGCTCGCGTCTTCGGCTCCCGCTCCGTCGAGACGACGTTCCTCCGCTACGAGGGCGACGGCTTCACGATGTCGCTCCCCGCGAAATGGTCGCAGCCGCTGCGCGAGAAGCCCTACCCGGGCACCGTCGCGGCCTTCAACGACAGCGGCGACACGAGCAACCAGATCTTCGTGGTCGCCAGGGACGCGCCGGGCGAGGCAGCGAGCGTGTCGTCGATCCCCTCCGACGAGCTCCTCAGGCAGCTGACGCCGCTGTTCGGCGAGCAGAGCTTCTCGGGCGAGACGCGGTCCGAGGGCGGGTTCAGGCCCAACGCCGTGGCCGCCGCCTCGCTGATGGACGTCTCGTCGTTCGAGAAGGACGGCAAGGCCTACGTGCGGTACGACGTCCTCACGCGCACCGCCGACGGCGAGGAGGGCGGGCGGCACCAGCTGCTGACCGCTGCAGTCGGCAGCAGCAAGGAGGGCAAGAAGACGCTCTTCGTGCAGCTTGTGGTCGTCGGCGACAAGCGCTGGTACAAGGCGGGCGGAGCGGCCGCGGCTCGCGGCACGGCCGAGAGCTTTACGGTGGCGTAGGAGGAGGAAAGGCGAAAGAGAGAGAGAAAAGAGAGAGGGAGAGAGACGCCAACGCCGATTTTGATTGTTAAGAAAGAAAGATAAAAAAACACCGGAAACAACATTTCTTCTCTGCCTCTGCCTCTCTTCTCCCTCTCTCTTTCTTCGCGCGACGCCTCGAGGTCGACGCTCCTCCTAAGGGGGAGGGGGGGGCTTTTGGTCTTTCTCTCTCTTTTTAGTAGCGTCTGTTTTTTGTTTTTACTTCAATGAATCAAAACGCTCTCTCTCTCCCTCTCTCACTTCAAATGCTTTTCTTCATCCCATTTTCTTCCCCACGCCCCCACGCCTTCTCGGCCGACGAGACGTCACTCTCTCGCGCCTCCGCCTTCACCCGCGCTCCTCCCCCTCCTCCTCCACCCTGCTTCAGCAGCAGGGTCAGGGAGGCGGAGCACTGAAGGCACCTGTACTCCTTCTCCGAGATCGCGGCCTGCACGCCGTCCCTGCTCAGGCCCACGCACCGCGGGTGGAACCAGTCCTCGCACACGGAGCACATCAGCATGAACGTGTCCGGATTGTACGGCATGTTGCACCTGTTTTTTTTTTCTCTCAAGGGTGTTTGGGTTTTTCGGGTTGGCGTCAGGTTCGGGCTCGGTTTTGCAGGCTGGGGGGGTGGGTTGGCCGGGCAAAAAGGAGGGTTAAGGCCGCCGCGCACCTGCAGTAGATCGGGACTTTCTCTGGCTTGAACCGCTCCTCGTTCGGGAGGTAGTCGAAGCGGTAGTAGTAGTCGCCCGGCTTGACGCTGTTGAGGCTCTGGTAGGCGGCGAGGGTGAGGACCCTGGCAGGGCCTGAGAGTTTTTTTTTTTTTTTGGAAGGGGTGGGGGGGGGGTGAGTTTTTTCCCCCCCTTCTCCGATGAAAAAAACGAACAAGGAAAAAAAAACTTTCTCTAACCATCCAGGGAAACCGCCGGGACCACGTCCTGGTGCGCCGACTTGAACACCTCCCTCTCCCCGTGAAACTGCTTGCGCCCGCCGCGGGCTTCCTCGGGGCGGTACCACCAGACGAGCTGGACGTCGACCTTGTTCGGGTCGACGCCGTTCTCGTCCGAGGGGCTCAGCGCGGCGGCGGCGGCGGCGGAGGAGGCCTTGGACACCTGCCTTGCTGCTTCCGCGATGGCGCTGACCGGGATCCTGAACTCTTTGATTTGACCGATCTGTTTTGTTTGTTTTGTTTTTTCGAAGGGGGAAAGAGGAAGGAGGAGGTGGTCGTGGTTGAGAGAGAGAGAGAGAGTGGAGCAACAGCAGTTTTTTTCCCTCTGAGCTCTTTCGTTCTCTCTCTCTCTCTCTCTCTCTCCCTCCTTCTCACCGATATCTTTGGCCCGTGGCCGTCGTCACAGAGGACATGGACATCGTCTCCGGCTGTTGACGTGTTTTTTTGGGACTCGAGTGTCTCGAGGTGAGCACGAGAAGAAGAAGAGAAAGGACACGCATGCAGCAAAAAAGAGGAAGAGAGACAGGGGCGATGACAATTCCCCTCTTTTTTTCTTCTTCTCTCTCCCTTCAAGCTGACCTTTGTACGTTTGTTTCTTGAATGTGTACTCGGAGTACGTCCGCGTCTGCAGCTTGCTCGAACCCTTGGGCGGCATGGTAAAGAGGCGGGGCGGGCGCACGCCAGATGTTTTTCCTTTTTCTCTTCTTCGAGATATCGCCGCTTCGCTCTTGGCGAGCGTTTCGGCTTTGGCCCGAAAAAAATGTGCGAGGCATCAAACCATCTTGCTCACTCCTTCTTTCGCTTGCGAGGAGCCCTCTCTCTCTCTTTCTCTCTCTCTCTCTCTCTCTCTCTCTCTCTCTCTCTTTCTCTCTCTCTGTCCCTCTCTCCCTTTCAGAGAGAGAGAGGGAGTGGACAAACTTCGAAGCACGTAGATGATCCCTGCTGCTCCGGGCGGGGCGTCTCTGGCGCGAAAGCAGCAACAGCAAGAGCCCAGCGACAGGATGTTGCAGCACTTGGCCTCGAGGCTCGCTCGCCGACGACAACGTCCTCGATTGGCAAGCAGCAGCAGCAGCAGCGTCTCGAATGTCGCTTCTTCTTTTCTCCCGGCTCCTCGAAGCCTTCGCACTGGACCGATCTCTTTTTTGAACAGGGGCGCCGCCTTGCGGCCTCTGTCGACGCACCCTCCTTGGCACAACCAGGTGAGAGAGAGGCTCAGTTGCCGTGTTCTCGCTGCTACACCTGAACGTTTTCCCTCTCTTTTTCTCCGATCGTCGTCGTTCCCGCCCTCTGTTTTTGACGGTTTCGAACGGAAAAAAAACCAACCTCAAACAGCGCTCCTCTTCTCCGTCGGCAACGGCGGGAGCAGCAGCAGCAGCGGCAGCGGGAAAGCCGTACCCTCAAGAGCAGCAGGGTTACTCTCCGCAGAGCTTCTGGCATCAGCAGCAGCCTCAGCAGCAGCAGCCTCTGCAGCAGCAGCCTCAGCATCAGCCGCAGCAGCCTCAGCAGCAGCAGCCTCAGCAGCAGCCGCAGCAGCCTCAGCCTCAGCAGCAGCGTTGGCCACCTCAACATCAGCAGCAGCAGCAGCCTCCTTCCCGCCCCCCGCCTGCGCCTGCCTTTGCGTACCCGCAGCAGCAGCAGCAGCAGCAGCAGCGGCAGCCGCAGCCGCCGCCGCCGCCGC
>Ga0315289_10003188_pt1 | contig 24949 bp, 26 predicted proteins | sample YL17G11_40_MG_FD_203452 | JGI IMG/M metagenome (GOLD analysis project Ga0315289, IMG submission 203452) | Sediment microbial communities from Yellowstone Lake, YNP, Wyoming, USA - YL17G11_40 | ecosystem: Environmental > Aquatic > Freshwater > Lake > Sediment | place: USA: Wyoming | collected...
ACAACCCGGCCATGCAGCAGATGTGGGACGATGTCCGCAGGACGGTCATCGTCGGACTGGACATGGCCCACGAGGTGCTGGAGAAGAGGCTGGGCAAGGAGGTAACTCCTGAGACCATCAACAACTATCTGGAGATCCTCAACCACGCCATGCCCGGCGCAGCTGTGGTCCAGGAGCACATGTGCGAGACGCATCCCGGCCTGGTAGATGACTGCAACGTTCGGGTGTTCACGGGCGACGATGCCCTGGCGGACGAGATCGATCCCCAGTATGTGATCGATATCAACAAGCTCTTCCCGGCCCAGCAGGCCGCGGAGCTCAAGGCGGCCATAGGCAAGACCACCTGGCAGGCCATCCACATACCCACCATCGTCTCCAGGACCTGCGACGGCGGCACCGCTTCCAGATGGAGCGCCATGCAGCTTTGTATGACCTTCATCGACGCCTACAACATGTGCGCCGGTGAGGCCGCTGTGGCCGACCTGGCCTATGCTGCCAAGCACGCCGCGCTGCTGCAGATGGCAGACATGCTTCCCGCCCGCAGGGCCCGCGGACCCAACAGCCCCGGCGGTCTCTCCTTCGGCTTCATGGCCGACATGGTCCAGACCTCGAGGACAAAGCCCTGGGATCCAGTGCAGGTCTCCCTGAACGTCGTGGCCGCAGGCACAATGCTCTACGACCAGATCTGGCTGGGAAGCTACATGTCCGGTGGCGTTGGATTTACCCAGTATGCCACAGCAGCTTACACCAACGATGTGCTGGATGACTTCTCCTACTACGGAGCCGATGTGGTAACCGACAAGTATGGAGGATTTGCCAAGGCTCCGGCCACTCTGGACGTAGCCAAGGAGCTGGGCACTGAGGTCACCCTGTACGGCATGGAGCAGTACGAGACCTTCCCGACCCTGCTCGAGGATCACTTCGGCGGATCGCAGAGGGCATCTGTGCTGGCTGCCGCTTCAGGCATCACCGCTGCCATTGCATCTGGCAACAGCCAGACCGGCCTGGCCGCCTGGTACCTCAGCATGTTGCTCCACAAGGAGAGCTGGGGACGCCTGGGCTTCTTCGGATACGACCTGCAGGATCAGTGCGGACCCACCAACGTCTTCTCCTACCAGTCGGACGAGGGCAACCCCACTGAGCTGAGAGGCGCCAACTATCCGAACTATGCCATGAACGTGGGCCACCAGGGCGAGTATGCAGGCATCTCCAGCGCAGCTCACGCTGGACGCGGAGACGCCTTCGCCCTCAACCCGCTGATCAAGGTAACTTTCGCCAACCCGGCGCTGATATTCGACTGGGCCGAGATCCGCAAGTGCTTCGGCATGGGCGGTGCCCGCGAGTTCCGCGCTGCTGGCGATAGGGCTTTGGTCATGCCCGCTGTGTAGGTCGCAAGACCTACATCCTTTCTTCTTTTTTTAGGGAACCATTGTTTCAGGGTAGGCTGTCTATATCCGCACAAACCAGACACAACCCCCCATCCTAACCAGACGTTATCGAGATGGTTCAATTCCGCTTACCCTTCGCCCCCGGCCCATTGGCATAGGGAGTTGAGGGCAAATCGATCTATCAACCGTTTTCGACCCTCCGGCATGTGGTGTTCCCCGCGGCCGCTTAGGGTAACCGTTCGCGTTCTCACGCAGGATCTCAAGGCATCGGGACGACTCACGAAAAGTCACTACAATAGTGGGAAGTCGTAACGCCCGCACTTATGCTCATGATGATGCTTCCATTTTAGATATACTGCAAATAATGTTTATGGAGTTTGGCAGGTGGTCAGAGCTTTCCTTCCTTCCAGCTGGAGAAGCAAGGCGTCCACGACCCGAAAGAAGGCCTTTGCCGCCGGCGTCTCGTACTCGATGAAGGTCTGTCCCATGTCGCCCAATCCGACGATTTTCGCATCCAGGGGCATCGCTCCCAGGAAAGGCACGTCAATTTCTAGAGCAGCCCTCCTCCCGCCGCCCACCTTGAACACCTCTATGCTCTGGCCGCAGTGAGGGCAGATCATCCCGCTCATATTCTCGACAATGCCAAGAACTCGCACCCCCATGGCCAGGAACATGTTCACCGCCTTTCGAGAATCCAGCAGCGCTACCTCCTGAGGCGTGGTTACCACTATTGCTCCATCCAGGCCCCTGATCAGCTGGGCGGCGCTGATGGGCTCGTCGCTGGTCCCTGGGGGCAGGTCCACCAGCAAATAGTCCAGATTGCCCCAGTTGACCTCTGAGAGGAACTGCTTTAAAGCAGCCATCTTCATAGGACCGCGCCAGATCACAGCAGAATCCCGGCTTTTCAAGAGCAGTGCCATGGAGATCACCTTCAACCCGCGAGCGTCTGCCGGCTCAAGCCCATCAGGACCAGCCCTGAGAGGTTGGTCCTCTATCCCCAGAAGCTTGGGAATATCGGGGCCGGTCATGTCAGCGTCCAGAATTCCGACCTTGTAGCCCCTGCTCTGAAGGACAGCAGCAAGGTTTACGGTCACTGTGCTCTTGCCTACCCCGCCTTTCCCGCTTCCTATGACGATCTTGTGTTTGATTCTGGCCATGCGATCTTCTGTCTGTTCCTGCAGAGCTCTGAGATCGGCACAGCTTTCCTTATCCTGACAGGAGCTGCACACGCCATCGCAGCGCTCAACATCGGTCTGCTTCGTCTCTTGGGAACTGTTCATGATGCAACACCCGGTTTCATGCAGATCTAGTGCAAACAGCATCTCCAAAACAGGAGCTTATGGCATCAAGTACATGGCCTTTATCCCCGATGAACTGCAGAAGCCTTGGAGGTGAGCTGAGGGACTTGATCACTGGCAATGCGTAAGGCCTTCGGGTAACCTGTGGATCCCGGCCGAAAAGCTGCTATATTCAGGGGCAGAAGGCTGCCAATCTTCCTCTGGGATAGGACGTTAATCGCCGTAGCATGGTGGCCTGTGACATGGAGGAGCTCTGTCGCACGCGAGGGGTCGAGGTCGCAGCAAGGCTCCCCTTTGATCCATCTGTGGTCGAGGCATGGTCAAAGACATGCCAGTAGCAGGGCTAGATCATCTCATATCCGACTAGGCGCGCGTGTGCAGTGCAGGGGGCTGGAAGAGCAGCTTTCGAGATAGTGATCTCATGTAAAGGTTGCATATATCTCATGTGAAGGCTCGCCTTTTATGCCTGGAAAAGATAGGAACGCCGGGGTTTCAATGATATGTTTGCCAAGATGCTTCTAGCCTGGGGGATAGTGGTATTCTGCCTCACCGTTCTCCGGCCACTCTTGGGACCTGCTGGGCTCTGAGATGCTCAATATGCCCTTCAGATCTACGGAAGACTGATGACGGTGATGAAAAGGCGTACCTGGATTCAATGACAGATCCACTGTCAATCGATATCGTCATCGCGTTCCCTCGACCCGGAGCACTTCTGAGGAGCATAAGTCCAAGCTCCGCGGCCGAAATCATGCTGAGTCAGGCTTTCTGCCGCTCATCTCCTGGAGCTACAGAACTGTGGTCTTAGCCATCTCGATCTGTCTCATATCCAGAGGGGGGATGTGGCATTCCATCGAAGGCTGCTGACCAAAGGCGTGATCGCCAGAAAAGGCTGCTTTGCTAATAGGGCAGCTCCACTGGAAGGTGCTGTGCCTGGACCTCCTCGTGGAGGATCTCCAATCTCTATGGACGCGCCCTTGCGATCGCAGAGAACCACCTTTCAGTAAGCCACTATGCCTCTGATCCCTTGGGGCGCCTCTGGATGGAAAGAATCAGGTGGGGTCAGCCTGGCTGGTCAGGCGCAACGTGCCATTTTTTCGGCGGATGGGCAGAAGGCTACCCCTGGCCCATTATAGCGTCGAACTCCGCCTTGCTGAGGTACTGCGGGGTGTAGGCGATCCCCTGCTCCAACAGGGCGCTACTGTAGGAGCGAAGGTGCTTCCTGGACCCTGCCAGGAGGCCCTGGTAGACCGCAATCACCTCCTGGCTGTCGGTGGCAGCAATCTCCTTTTGCAGGTCCATGATGCTTATCTCCTCGAAGGTAGCGGCCGCCATGAGAGCCTCCTCGCCTGATCGATTGCCTCTGGAGAGAAGATCGCTATATATCTGTATCAGGGTCTGATTCTCGAGAGCTCCGCGCTCCAGCGCGGGCGTGCTCAGACCATAGCGGTCCATTATCGATTTGACCTGGTCCATGTGGTTCTGCTCCGACCTCTCCAGATTCATGAAGATGCTCTGGTTGGTCCTTCTGTAAAATGAGAGGTAGAGGTCGCGGGCTGTCTTATCCTCCTCCCAGATAAAGCGCATTCCCTGGACATCTCGTGGCCCAGGCATCTCTATCTTTGTCGCGTTCTGCACGCCGCTCAGGGCCAGGATGCCCTCGCCATAGGCGATGTTGTGCTTGATACCTGGATCCTTGCCATCCGCCCTGGCCCAGATGATGGAGACTCTGCCGCCCGGGGCCAAAGCCTTGTCAAACCTATCGCCGGTGTTCAGCCTTCTCTGGAACTCGATTACCGTGTATGTGCCGTCGCTACTGCCCCCAGACTCAAGTATGTCGTCCCTTCCTCCCAGCATCGTGTCTTCGACGTGCGGGCCGTAGTTGCCTGTGGAATACTCGTCCCTGACCATCGCTTTCCCGCCCTCCACGGAGCCCAGGATAATGTCCGCATCCTTCATCCACTCCGAGGGCTCAAAGCCCACGGCCATCCAGCCTGCAGTGCTGCCGCCTAAGGCCATGTACAGGTACTCCTGGTCGGATCTCCAGCAGATCGCCATCTCGCCTCCGGCATAACCCTGCTTGGCCGGGCCGCGGAGGACCATGCAGCTAGAGTATTCGCCCTCGCCCACCTTGCCATCTGCCCTCCACTCCATAGAGACGGCCTTCTCGGTTACGGCAGGAGGCTCTTTCTGCTGTATGCAGCCGCAGGAGAGAACGACAATGCTCAAGATAACTACGATGGCAGGGATTCTCATGGAAAAAGCACCGTTCTATAGGTTGAGCTCTTTAAAAATTTATGACTATCGGACCTGCAGTCTAGGAGTTGGTCCTTATGGCAGGAGCCCAGTTGGCCTGGTGAGACGCGATGTTGTCTACTGTTATTATCACTGATACATATTCTTTATTAATAGATAATAGTCTTCTGCATAAAACTATAATACATCACCCATAATTATGAAGTAGGATAGGATCGAACTGGCGAGTTCAAAAGGGACCCAGGCTTCGACGAAAGAGACGACAGGAGCCAGATTGTATAATTCCCGCCAGCGAGCGTCAGCTCACTGGTACTGTCTCTAGCTGGCTTGCCACGTTCCAGATCAGCGTTCTGGTATGCAGCGGAATGTTGGGGTCGTTGCTTATCTCGTCCAGTATGGATATGGCAGAAGCCGCCCTCATCGCTTCGTTCAAGCTTCCGTCCTGAAGTATTCCCTTTGCATTCTCCGCGGAGCGTCTGATATTCCTGGGGACAGCATCATCACTCATGATGCGCTCTAAGACCTCGCCGCATTGTTTAAGGACCTTCTCAGCTGTCATAGAATCACCTTCTCTCTGACACGGCAAAAAGATTCTACGCCGTCCGTCTCGGCCGGTTAGCTCTCCATCTCAAAGACGTTGTATTTAAACATATGTGGCATATGATCTTTTGGTGATAGGCTTGACGGAGGAAGAGATGCTGGAGAGGATGACCAGGCTGCTGGAGCAGGGGTGCACCATGCTGGCTACGCATCATAGCTGCGGAGCGCCGCTCTTTCGCTGCAAGGGAAAAGTTGTATGTCCAGTCTGCTCCTTTGAGAGCAAGGCGAAATCAGAGATCTCAGAGCCACTGGAGGGCGCTCCGGGTGGAGGATTGGATCAACCGAAGAGACCCGGCGAGAAAGAGGCTCCTGCATCAGAGATGGTGGAGGGCGTCGCCCAGCCGGAGGATGAGGAGATCCGCAGGAGAAAGAGGGAGCTAGAGAATGCCCTTGAGACAATCCTCCTGCGTCGGCTGAGAGAGCTCAGCGAAAGGGTAGATCAAGAGCAGGATCTTGAAAACCTTCGAAGAGTGCTGGAATGCATGGATAGTCTATTGAGAGTTCTTAGATCTTTAGAAAGAGCTGATTGAGGTCGCTTTTAGCTAAAATCCACGATTTGATAAGTTCCACTGGAGACAAAGGGGTTGACTAATTGAATGTGAATTTCTTTAGAAAGTGCGGAGTTTTGCCACCTTTGCTTCTACTAATGCTCGGTCTCCTGTTTGTAGCGGGCTGCCTTAGGTTAGATGCTACTGAAGGAGGCATTGATTCCTCTGCGGAAGAGACCGCTCGACCCGCCCTAGAGATGGACTTCGCCTCTCGTGTGAGCAGCATCGCCCTTTGCGTTGAAGGAAACGTGGTCCTTTGGGGAGACGAATCTCTTCCCTATCTGCTTCTGAACGCCGCATTCTGTAATGACGGCCGGCCCGAAAAGAGCACCAGATATATGATGATAGATGTGGATCCCAAAAAGGAGCTGCCTTTTAAGATCTGCAAGAACGCCCGGGCGCCCCCAGGAAACTATACATGTACTCTGGAGGCCTGGGGTCCAGATGGCAAGCTGGGGACGGAGACCAGGGCGTGCGAGGTGGCTCAAGCCTCCTTTGCCTCCCAGGAGACAACGGTCGGGGAGGCTTATGGGCATTTGACGCCATCTGAGATGGACGTTTTTCTCCAGGCTCAAAAAGAAAATCCCTTCGCTTTCCCGGAAGCGTCCCAGCCAGAAGAAAAGCAGCCGGTAAAAGGTCCAGAGCTGGAAAAGACTGCTCAGAGCTCGGAAAGAATCTCCTCAAACGATGTGGAACCAGATGATGTGGCAGTCGCCAGCGAGCCGATGGAAGCGACAGAGGAAAGCAGAGAGCATATGGAAGGTGTGACCGAAGAGAAGACCGGCCTGGTGGGCAGCAGCGGCTCCAAGAAATATCACCTTCCTGGGTGCAGATATGCGGCCAACATCCGGCCAGAGAACAGGATTTACTTCGCGGATGAGGAGGAGGCGCGGAAGCAGGGCTATCAGCCTTGCCGGGTCTGCTTCCCTTGATCCTTCGCCCCGCATAGGGATCTGGATCGGTCAGGCACTGTAGCCGTGCGCCTCTCCTGGCCTATCAAATCCCTGAATTTCCCGCATGGGAGCTGCCCTAAGTCGTCAGGCATCGCAGCAACTCTGCCTTTGCAGGCCGTCAACACCTCCCATCCCTTTACTCCATTGAGAATTCCATAAGTCCGTCGGCACTGGGGCAATTCAATCTTTCCCCGCCTGCCGCCTTGGCAGATCTCCAATCATCAGGCAGGAGAGGCCGGGCGCCTCCGGCGGTTGCTTGGTTCCGCCCAGAACGATCCTCTCCTGCAGATATCCCAGGTCGGACAAGACGGCCAGGCCTCGAGAGAGCCCTTGGTCTTCAAGATATCGACAGAGGGCCGGCAGGTCTATCTCCTCGTCGATCAAGAGGAAGACGCACTTTCCCCGGCGCAGCTCCCAGGCCACAGCATCCGGATCCAGAGCCCTGCCGTGAAAGGTGAGGGGCACCACCTTGAGCTGGCTGATCTTGAGGCGGGCGCAGGCCACCGCCAGGCTGGATATGCCGGGAATCACGGGCCCTTCCAGGTAGCCGAGGCCGCCAAGCATGGGATCCCCTGTGGAGAGTACCACTGCTGACTCGGGCAGCTCGCGGAGCTCTTTATAGTCTTCTATCAAGGTTACAGGGCAGCCAGGCGGGAGATGTTCCCTGGCCAGATCGATGGCCCGCTTCGATCCGTAGACGGCTCCGGCCCTGGCAATGGCCTCTATAGCCTCTTCAGTGAGCATTCCCGGGCCAGCTCCTACACCTACTATTATCATAGTCCCTCACCGCAGCAAGATATCAGCCCTCTCCACCCCAAATCTCCGAATCCCGATCCTAAGATCATCCTCATCTTGCCCCAAAAAGATCCGGCACTTCAAGCCGCGGGATCTCAACAGCTGCTGGAATTGGCCGCTCTTTTTCCGTTTTATCCATCATCCCTCCCGCCTCAAGGCAGATCCCGAAAGATCTTGCCATCCCGGTGCAGGAGCACGATCCTGGTATGGGGAAGCCTGGCCTTGACCATCTTCAGGGCGCGAGAGAGGTTCTCGTGATAGGGCTCGCGCTCCACCATCTCTGCTACTGTCATGTAGCCTGTATCTTCCAGAATCTGAGGGCTGGCCCATCTGAGGATCAATGCCGGGAGGCCGCAAAGGATGCTTTCCTGGCCCTCCTCGAAGCTGAGCCTGTCCAGCTGGCTGCCTATGAGGACGACCTTGTGATCTGGGAAGAGAACCCTGCTGAACCTCAGGCCCAGCCTTCCCGTTGTGGCCACCACCTTATTCTCCTTCAGCTCCTCTGCTCGGCTCCTGCCGAGGTGCTCGTTCCAGGGCTCAACGAAGCCCGTGGAGCCGAGAATGGATATGCCTCCTGCTATTCCCAGGCTGGGATTCAGAGTTCTTCGCGATACTTCCCTTCCCGCCGGCACGCTCAGCTCAATGTGCACTCCCTTCAAGCCCGCAATATCCAGCCCCTCTCGGACGGCTTGCATGATCTGCTCCCGGGCGGAGCGACTTATGGCCGCCTTGGCGAGGCCAGTCCCCAGCCGGCCTATGCCCTCGCCCGCCAGGAGCTGCACATCTCCGGAGGGGCTGGCCCTGGCCACGATCTCCAACCCTACTGTGACATCAGACTGATGGTCGCCTGCGTCCTTGACGGCAACACAAACTCCTCCTCGGGCCCTGACCGGCAAGGAGACCCGCAGTCCGGCCGGAGTGGGGACCTCCACCACCTCCACAAGAGTGAGGAGAGATATTATCGCTCCCTTGCAGGCTGCTGCGGCAGTGGTCCCGGTGGTTAGGCCCCGGCGCAGCATCCTTCCGTCAGAAAGCATCACCCATCTACCGCTCTTTATCTTCTCGAGGGCGCTCTTGTCGCCGCTGCGTTCTATCCAGGACTGGGGAACTTCCAGGCCGCTGACAGGATCAAGCACCGGATCGAGCATAGAGGTTGATGATCTCGTTCATGCAGGCCACTGCTATGGGCGTGCCGCCCCGGGTTCCCACCGTGGTTATGGAAGGGATCGCCATCTCCCTCAGCCTCTCTTTGCTCTCAGCTGCGTTCACGAAGCCCACCGGGACGCCGATAACCAGCCGGGGCCTGCCCCTGCCGGACTCCATAAGCTGGCAGAGGATGAGAAGGGCCGACGGGGCGTTTCCTATCACCACCACCGATCCCTCCAGCTTATCCTGCAGGGCCAGAACCCCAGCGGAGGTTCTGGTGATGCCCTCTCTCTTGGCCAGGTCATCGCCCTCGCCAATGAAGGTCCTTATGGGACTTCTGTGCCCCGCCTTCACTATCCCCGCCTCGACCATTCTTATGTCGGCCAAGATCTCAGCCGCCACCTCCAGAGCTCCCAGGCCAGCCTGGACAGGATCATGGCTGAACCTCAGGATTCCGGCCACGCTTGGGTCACCGGTAGCGATTACGCATCTCTGCCGGATCCTGTCCTCCGGCGTCTCGTCGCCTATCAGCTGGGAGATCAGCCTTCTGCTCTTTCTGCTGATCTTTATGGCCTCAGGCGTTACAGCTCCAATGTCTGAATGCTCCTTCTCCATCATGGCTATCCGCTAGCTAAGCTTGAACTTTTCTTTAACCATATCAGAATTTGGCTTTGCGCTCTTCAGTTACCGTGCTGGAATCGCTCATCATCTGCAAGCGGGCCAGATCCCGTTTTGCTGGCAACCTGACCGCTCCTCCTCTGCAATTGACCTGAATTCCTTTATCAATATCCGTACTTGGTCTGGTAGCCTCTTCTGGCTATAATCCTTCCCTCCTTGAGATAAGAGCTGGCCGAGGAGACGAGGAAGGTAAACCTGGAGCCCAACACCCTAGCCTCCTGGAGGTCCCCAGCCCTTGCCGCCAGGCAAAATTCCCCCTCCCGGCCCACATCCCTGGCCAGAAGACAGGGCCTTTCTGGCTCGATAAGGTTCAGAAGAGAGGGCAGCTCGGAGGCGGCCAGGTTGTAGATCACCACTCCGAAACCAGCTCCGCTCAAGGCAGCTGCCTTGGGCTGGAGCCCAGAGAGCAGGGCGAAGTCGTTGACCAGCGGTGCCCCGGCTCTGGACGCTGCGGCAGAAAAGGCGCTGACTCCTGGAGCCACATGGACGCGTTGGGAGACCTGCCGATATCTCCAGGCAGCGCTGAAGATGCTGGGATCTCCTCCGGTGAGGATGGCAACCCGCTCTCTCTTTTCCATGGCAGCCCGGGCCTCTTCCAGCCGGGAGGCAATTCTGTCCGGGTAGGGGCTGTCATGCGATATCATCTGAGCTTGGACTGAACCTCTGACCATCTCCAGATATCTCTTTGCCCCAAAAACAATAGCCGATCTCTCAAGGAGCCTCTCTGCCTCCAGCGTGAGCTGGCCTCCTGCGGCCGGACCTATGCCCACCACATTGATAAGGGACTCTTCTGCCGCCTGGATATGGGACATCCCCTGGCCTGAGAGTATGAGCAGGGTGAACATGTCTATCTTGTCTCTCGTCTCCTCCTTCTCGAGAATCTCCCCGGCATCGCTCCAGAAGATATCCTGACCGGGCCTTCCAACTTTTTTGGCCACAAGCACCCGGGCCTTTTCTCCGAAGATCTCCAGGGCCCTGTCCAGCTGCCAGTCGCGCCTTTTGCTTTTCGGATTGTACAGGGCAGTCGGCATGCCAAGCTCTGCCGCCAGGCGGAGACGTTTCTCTATATCCGTCCAGGGAGTGAGGAGGTCGCTGAGGCTGATGACCGCCACAGAACGGCGGAAGGTTATGCCCGCCCAGCAGGATGCAGCGGTGAAGGCCGTCACCCCGGGAACGACCTCTGCCCTGTTCAAGTCGTCCAATACCTCTAGCCCCAGGCCTGCCATGCCGTAGACGTTGGGATCCCCGCTGCTCACCAGGGCTACAGAGCCCTCCTCCAATAGCTCGGCTGCGGCCTTGGCCCTCTCCACCTCGCCGCCCATGCCGCTGGACACGACCCTCTTGCCCGCCAGGAGATCGGATATGAGATCGAGATATGGCCGATAGCCCACCACTATGTCGGCCTCTTGCAGGGTTTGGCAGGCCTGCCGGGTCATAAGCTGCCGGCTTCCTGGACCGAGTCCCAGGATGCTCAGCTTGCTCTCCGGCCTCATTCTGCCCCCTCCTTCGAGCCGGTCGGCCTTGCCTCATCTCTGCAGCCGATGCTCTCTTTCAGGGCGGTTGTCCTTCTACCTAACAAGGGCTCCTCCGGACCGGGGTTCTTCCCGGCCCATGGATTCTTCCGAGCGGGCGTCTCCCCGGGAGGGGGAATGCTGTCGCGAAATAATTTTTTCCCGGGCCTTGGCTTTATTCCTCACTGAGAGTCTGGGATGAAGGCCTCCTCCCAACCAATTTTTTCGGGGCCAGGGAATCCTCCTGCCAATAGCATCATCCGGATAAGATAACCACCTAAAGCAAAGATGTCAGGTTCATTGCCATCCCAGCCAGCCTTCCCGACGGCCTGAGAACTGTTAAGCTATTCTCCCAGGGCGACAGTCACCCTCCCGTAGGCCCTCTTGGGCAAGACCAGCCTCTCTGCCAGAGCCAGGACGGCGGGCTCGGCCACTCCTGCCAGCCCAAGGGCGGATGCCCGGGAAAGCGTGGAGGGCTCCTGGGCGTTGAGCACTTCCTCTGAAAGGTAGATCACCTTTTTGCCCAGCATCTCGGCCGCCTCCGCTATCCCCTTTTCGGCTCTCTTGAGCTCTGCGGTGGCAAGGACTCCAATCTCCTCTCTCCTTCTGCCTGCCGCCTGCAAGGCCGCGTCGAGGGCCTCCAGGATCTCCTCTGCAGTTACGCCTTTCCTGGCCCCCAGGCCGACCACCAGCCCTTTGAGGGTGAGCACGGCTACATCACGGTCCGCTACTACTATCTTGGGCCCTTTCAGCCGCAGAAGGGGAACGTCCTGCTGCAGAAAGGCCAGGTTGATCTCCCTTGAGGCCTCGCGGTTGGCGATCTCGGCTCCCAGGGCACGGGCAGTGCCCTCCAGGCTGGGGCGCCCTGCTGAATCGGTGGCGGTGGTTATGGCCGGATAGAGCCCCAGCTGCCGGGCCAGGAGGAGGGCCAGGTCGTTGGCACCGTGGTGGCCGCCCACAACCGGAACGGCACATCGCAGAGAGCTGTCGACGGCCACAACCGGCTTATCCGTCCACTTATCCTTGAGGAGCCTGCAAAGCAATCTCACGGCTATCCCAACGGCCATTACTGCTACCAGCTGGTCGAAGCCCGCAATGATCCTTTCCAGCCCATCTTTCTCATAGATCACCAGGGATGGCGCGAATCTCTCCTGCAGCGAGCGGCAGATCCTCTCGCCCTTCTCCTTGTCCCTGGGGAAGACCAGAACGGCTACCGATTTCGATATAGATGAGACCTCCGATATCCCGTTCTCGCTATCGCTCCTCCCACCAGGATGAGGGCGCTGCGCCTGATGCCAGCGGTCTCCACTTTCCCGGCGATATCCTGGAGGTTTCCGGTGATTATCACTTCATCCGGCCAGGAGGCGTGGTAGATTACGGCCACCGGGGTATCCTGGGGCATCTCCAGACGGCTCACCACCTCTCTGATCCTGTCTGCGCCCAGGAAGATTGCCATGGTGGCGCCGTGCCTGGACAGGGAGGCCAGCTCGTCTTTTTCGAGGGTGTTGCCGGCGGGCCTGGTTATGATGAGGGACTCAGAGACTCCTTTCAATGTGAGCTGGGTCTTGAGGGCGGCGGAGGCGGCGAAGAGGGACGAGACCCCTGGCACCACCTCAACCTCAACGCTGGATTCCTCCAGGGGCTTCATCTGCTCAAGGAGGGCCCCGTAGAGGGCAGGATCTCCGCTATGCAGCCTGACCACTCTCTTTCCCTCCTGCAGAGCCCTCAACATCATAGCCGTCGTCTCCTCCAGGCTGAGGCTGCTGCTGTCGACCATTTCTGCGCGTAGCCCCTCCAGGAGCCGGGGATTGACCAGGGACCCGGCGTAGACTACCAGGTCCGCCTCCTCGAGAAGCCTTTTCCCTTTGATGGTAATGAGCTCTGGATCTCCGGGACCCGCCCCCACGAAGGAGACCTTCATCTCCTCCTCCTTGCATAAAGCACGCTGAAGTAATCGCTCTTCTCCGGCATCTCTCCCCGGAGGATGGTCTCCTCGGGTGTGCAGAGCTTAACGCCCAAGATGAACTCCTGGAAGCCCTCCCCTCTCAGCTCCTGGGCCAGCCTCCTGGGTCGGATGGCCTTGGTCCTTATGATGCTCTCCACCTCTGAGCCGTCGGAGACCTGGAAAGACTTGTCCAGGGAGATTCCGAAGCGAGAGGCCATAGCCGGCACCACCCCTACTCCCGGAATGGTCGCCAACTCTATCTGGGGATACCTTTCCAACAGAGCTCTCCTGAGATGGCCGAAGGTGGAGAAGGTGTTCACGTCGCCGATGCAGGCAAAGCCCGCGTCTCCCCTCAGGGCGTAGCCTGCCACGATCTCTGCATTGCCAGTCCAGATCCTCTCCAGCTCTTCGCGGTCCTGGATCATGGGGAACTCGAGGATCTCAGGCTGGCAGTAGGGGGCGGCGAGCCTGGCGGCCATCTCACCGGGAACAAAGACCTTGAGACAGCAACGCAATGCGGATGCGGCCTTGAAGGTCATGAGTTCCGGGTCCCCAGGGCCCAGGCTGATGCCCACTAGCATCTGCCCACCACCATGAAGATGGGATTTGCGGGCCTGAGCGCCAGATCTCCTGCCAGCTCGTAGCCCCGGAAGATGCTGATCTGCAGCAGCTCCTGAAATATGCCCGCCTTTTTCATCAGCTCCGCCACCATATGGGCCCTGCCGATCCTGGCCAGATTGGCCACTATCAGGCATCCTGGCGCCGCCCTCTCCAGGAGCGCTGGAAAGAAGACCTCGATCTCTCTCGTCCCTCCGATGAAGCACCTATCGACGGGCGGAAGCTGAGGCAGGATGCGGGAGGCAACGCCCCTATAGAAGAAGCCTGAAGGAACCATGGCTCTGGAGGCCTTCACCGCTTCCTCCCTCATGTCTATTCCATAGATCCTGTCTGTGAAGCGCGAAGCCGCCAGGGAGACGGCCCCTGAGCCGCAGCCAATATCCAGGAAGAGATCTCCCGCTCCAATGTTCAGCTTTCCCATGGCGATGTGGATGTTCTCCTCCATAGTTGCAGTGCCTGGCAGCTTCATGCTGGTGAGGAAAGCAGGCTCGGATATAAGTCTAATCCAAGTGCACTTGAGCGGAGCTGGAAGAAAATTGATCTCTCCCTGGTTTGAGGAGGCCTTTGAAAGAGGCTATCCACCATTAAGGTCCCGGCAAGGGGTACCGGCTTATGAGGGGGGAAAAGGCGTCGAAAAAGAATCGGCAATTTACGTATAGGTTGTGCCAGCTCTGGCGAGAATCGCAAACTAGAGGGAGATCCTAATCCGGATATTCCTCCAGATCCTGATCCAGCTCCTCCAGGGAGCCGTTTCCCGAGGCCAGATCCTGGTATCCCGAGATCCTCACGATATCCAGCCGGGAGATCTGGTACTGCCCTCCTTTTCTCTCCAAGGGTGGGTGGACAGAGATCTCCTCCAGGGCCAGACCTGGCTTTCCCTCTTTGTAGATCTGGAAGATCTGGCCCCAGGGCACCAGATGAGCCGTCCTGGGCCTCCCCCCACCTCTCCTCAGCTCCACCGCCAGAATGCCCTGCCTTCCAGACCGGATGAGAAACTCCGTCTCCCTTGCCAGCTGATGCTCCCCTCCGGCTGAGCTGAAATGCTGCTTGAAGTAAAGGGATTTCGTCTTGCGGGCATCCAGGCTCTTGCACTCCAGGGCCAGGTAGTACTCGGGATTCCGGGAATCCACCAGGATGTCCATGAACTGCGAGGAGAACCGGGACTGCTTGAGCCGGTAGGCTATGGCGTTCAGCCCTTCCCTTTGGAAGAAGGAGTTCAAAGAGTTTACAAGAGCCCACTCGAAGTCGCCCATCTGGTCTTTTTCTTTTGCCCCTCTTCTAAATAATTCTTGTCATGAAACCGCTTACCAATCTTCTTTTGGATCGCTCGCTAATTCTCATTTGGATGCCATATTTCGTCATCCTCCAGGGAGGGTGATGCCAAAACAATTGCTGCTCGTCCCGTTCCCTGCCCGTGGGCATGTATCCCCGCAAACCAGACAACAGCCTATCCACATCCTATAATCAGGGCGTTATTGGAGGTTGTTTCAGCATACCTTCGCACCCAGACCGTTGACGCCGGGAGGGGAGAGCAAATCGATCCATCAACCCTTTCGCCATGTAGTGTTCCGCGCGACCGCTTAGGGTAACCGCCCGCGGCCTTGAGCGGGAGCTAAAAGCGTCGGAGCGACACAAAAAGAAGCATTTTATTAAGTCGTTCTGTTTGGGGGAGAAGAACCGAGGACAGCCAGACGCGGGAGAGGAGAGCCGAGCCAAACCAGCAGGCTTCCCTCAAAGATCTCTTGACCTGTGCGTAATATAAAAATTCAAACTAACTAGAGGCTCACAAACCGAAATCATCTGCCGCGGAAGAGCACAATTAGAGGCATATTTCAACAGGCCGCCAGCCGACTATATCCCAAAGAGGCCGCTCCTCCCCTATTCCCTCCTCATCATCAGGGACGCGAGAGTCCCCCTCTTTTTAGCTCATCAATTTTAAGTATCTTCAGCTGAAGATATGGATTGGGATCTCAAATGGACGTCGAGAAAATTGCGCAGAAGCTCAGCATGAATGACCTCCGGCCCCTGGCCAAGAAGTACGGCATACCAACGCGCTGCGTCAAAAAGATTGACATCGTCAAAGCCCTGCCAAAAGAGGCTCTGGCCGAGCTGGAGTCGGAAAAGCCCGCTGAAAAGCCCAAGAAATCGGCGAAGAAGCCTGCCAAATAGGCTTCTAGCATTTTTTCCTAATGCAATGGTCAGGCTGGGCCGGTTCCTGCGGGCTGCAACCATCTCTGAAGCATGGCAACGGGGGCTCAACCTCATCTGGAGGCAGGGTCAAGAGCTCACTGACGAGCGCGGAACGAGGATAAAGGAGGTTCTCTCTCTGCAGATAGTGGTAGAGGATCCCTACAGGGAGATGATCCCCCGCGAGTACTCCTGGAATGAGGCCCGGCTGAAGGAGTATGCTCAGCAGCTGCGAAGCAAAGAGAATCCCGGCTTTGAGTATACCTATGGAGAAAGGCTGCGCAGCTGGTCGTTTTCAGGCCTGGAGCCGGTTGATCAGATACGCTACACGGTGGAGAGGCTGAGGGCATCTGGCTCCACGCGCAGGGCCACTGCAGTCACATGGATCCCGCCCTTGGACAACCTCAGGGAAGAGGTGCCCTGCATGATCGTGGACGACTTCAAGCTGCGCGAAGGCAGGCTTAATCTCTCCGTCTTCTTCCGCAGCCACGACTTCGCAGGGGCCTATCCCGCCAATCTATATGGACTGGCCGGGCTTCTGGATTACGTGGCGAGGGAGGTGGGGGCAACTCCCGGATCCATCTCCACCCTGAGCTCTTCGGCTCACATATACGAGCACGACTGGGACTGGGTGCAGGAGATGCTTTTAGCCACGTCGAGGTCGCAGTGATGGGGCTCTCTTTTCTCTATCCTCTAAGATTTTCGGGCGGCGCCTCGCTCCGCAGCGGGTCAATGGATTTTTTTTTCATAGTTTTCCCTGCCCGCCCCCACTAGCCCCGGGCAAACCATTTTTTAACCTTCGGGCGAAAAAGGCGGTAAGGAGGTTGTAGATTGCTCAAGCACATTGTGATGTTCAAGCTGAAGGAGGCTGCATTGGGAGCGGATAAGGCCGAGAACCTGCAAAGGGTGAAATTGCGGCTGGAGGACTTGAAGGATAAGATAGCGGAGATCAAGTTCTTTGAGGTGGGGGTCAATATAACGAACTCCGGCGCGGCCTATGACCTGGCCCTCCTCTCGGAGTTCGATACCCAGACGGCTTTGCTGACCTACCAGAGCCATCCCGAGCATCTGAAGGTGGCAGAGTTTGTGCAAGAGGTGTGCGAGAGCAGGACAGTTGTGGATTACTTCTCGTAAAAATTCTGCCCCAATTGCGTTTAGTGCGACCCGGTCCGGCGCTATCGGGCTAGACAGAAAGCAGAAACAGGCTTATACCGCCAGCCAGAAGGATATCACGTGGTCAGAATGAAGATCGGCGTTTGTGGAATTGCCTGTGAAGCTTGTCCCAGAATGGCGAAGGGAATATGCCCCAACCGAGATGGCTGCCGGCCGAAGGATAATCCCATGTGCAAGATTGCCACCTGTGCCTTTCAGAAAGGGGTTGACCTATGCTTTAACTGCCCCCCCTCCGAGACTACCAGGGCCGGGCCCATAAGCTACGGATACTGCATGTACATCTCAGGCAAGGAGCTCGGCCAAACCTAGAGAGAATGGGAGAGAGCGTCAGAAGGAAGAGAGAATAATAACCTGACATGGAGCTTTTGCTCGAATCCCGTCCCGCCCTTCGATTTTGGACTCAGTGCCTCCCTCTTCTCCGGAGGAGCTGGGCGCATTGGAGAGTACCACGCCGGGACTTACCGGCAGGCAATGAAATTCTTAGACCATGCAGCCATACTCTCACCCCATTTTAGGCATTGGTAGACTGAAATTCGAGATGGATGCCGTAAAGAAGGAGAATCCAGTTCCTTGGAGCAGCCGGCTACTTCCGGTCTTTTTCTGGGGAGCTCTCGGGACCGTGATCGTACGCCATACAGGATAGAGGAAAATGAGCCGGAATGCCCCAATCCGGAGAAGAATATCCTCAATGCTCGATTGAAATAGCTAGGCAAAGGTTGCTGCTATAAAATAAAAATATACATATATACATCTCAAGAAGCTTTAAACTAGATGACCAACTGTCTTAATCTAGATTCTGGATTACAGGCGTCACGAGGTGCTGGAAATGATAGAAAAGCTGGCCGAAAGTTCCGGCAATATTCTTGGCTATAGTGTCAAAGGAGTGGTTAAAGTCTCTGATTACGAGAAGCTGGTGCCCGAAGTCGAATCGCTCGTGGAGAAAGAGGGCCACCTCCGCATGCTGTTGGATCTAGGCGAGTTCAAGAGCGAAGATGTGAGAGCTTGGCTGCCTGATCTGAAATTTGGACTCAGGTTCCGAGATAAAATTGATAAGATGGCCATCGGGTCGTGAATAAGTTACGGGTTGGTATTTGGATCTATTGCAGAAATCAGGATCATTAGATACTGATTTTCTCAGGATAGCACTTGGTGGGGGACGTTCATGGAATCACTCTCCGTAAACGAGTTCAAAAAACTCCAACCACCTATTTGTTCACTACCGATCTCCGAGGGTGTATACAATATTGCCGGTCAGATAGGGAGCCGCTATGATGGTGGAGCAAATAGGACCTGCTCTTCCCTTTGCGGCAATGCCTGACTCATATGCAGAGGCCTCTACTGCGCTCATCCCCTCTTTTGCACTGCAAACCAGCACAACCACATCGGGCTCAAAGTCTGCCTTTTCAAGTGGAGAAAAGGATGCATACTTGACGGTGCCCGGCTCTACTCCCTGATTGGAGCCGAAGAACCTTCTTGCGGCTCGTGCAGATCCAAATATCCCTACCCGCCTGTACAGGAATTCACCACTCCTCAACTCTGCCGGCCTCTCCCTTAGCCCTAAATGGTATGCTCCGCCATCGCACGCGTGCTCTTCTGAGGAGGTGTAAAAGGAGCTGCCCTTATTCAACGCCTCGCCCAGCATCTCGCAAAGCCTTATCCTGTCGTTTAGCCTCTCAAGCCCTGGCTCATCATTCGAGAGGGCCGCAGCTACCGCAGATCCTCTAAAATCCAGCACTTTTTTCAATCTATCGTTAAGTTCCCTGTACATTCCTATCATTGCTCCTTGAAGGCGTTCGAGCCCATATTTCGCCCAGGAAAGGCCGCCCAGAGGATCGTGATTAATCGTCTACTTAATTTATCGTCAACTTATATTGAGCTAGCGGCAGAAAAAGCCAAACCAGCATATGATGCGGCTCCTTCTCCCAGGAGTGATGCGTCGCCTTGCGGCAACCAGCACCGCGCCCCCCACGCAACGATCAAGCCGGCATGTTTACAGTACCTTAGTACCATAGAAATTAGGCCACGATAGGGAGCACCGGAGGAGAGTTTCAGAAGGTTTCCCTCTCTTTCTCGCTTCTTGCGCGCCCGGGCTCATTGCCCCCTCGGCCACGGCCAGGTCTATCATCAAGAATATCCTTTGCCTCGCGGTCTCTCTGGCGGCCACCGAGCTCATCAGGGATCTTGAGCATTCCTGGCGAACTCCGGAGAGCTTGACTGCATAGCCCTGATGGATCTCTCCGGATGTTGGTCGAAGCTGTTTCGCTCCAGGATATTGAGTGCCTTGTTCCTATCCGCCATGGTTTCGAACTCAAAGCGGTAGTTGTCGCGGTTTGTAATAGCTGGAGCTCTCTTTCACTGCTAAAGCTGTCGGGCCTCATATCTCAATTTTTATATGCTAAGCCATCCGTTAAATCTACTAGGGAGGCGCAAGAAATGGCTGAGGAAGAATCCATTGAGAGCAAAACTAAAGCATCGTCTTACCAATTTATCCCCAATCTATTAGGGCAGAAGATCACCATCCGACCGGCGCAAGGTCAGCCTATCACTGGCATACTGCGTGGGTTCAATCCTTACGAGCTGCTCATCGAAGTAGGAGCCAAACGGATTATTGTCTTCAAGAGTGCTATCTGGTGCATTGAGATCCTGAGCTAGAGTTATGGTGAGGCATCTGCGGGACGGGGGGAGAGGCCCGCAAGAAGGCCTAAAAAAGCCTGCAAAGAGCTCTTGCCCTTCGAAGGATGGACGGGCGATGGAGAGGGCGCCGAAAAAGGATCAATGCCCCGGCTGAAAATGGCAGGAGAATAAAGACCATTGGAAGTAAGGCTTCATGGAAAGGCGCGGCCCTGCTTACGGGTCTTTTGGAGCAGAGCAGGCTTGAGGCAGCAATCATCACCATGAATCCGGCGACAATGCCCAGGTTGGTGAGATGCTCGCCGCCGTAGCGGTTGGCAACGGGTATCGGCTCGTCGAAGCAGATAAAGGCCATCATGCCCGCCACCATAGCAGTCGAGGCCGACAGGACATGAGGACGGAGGAAGGGATAGAGGACCAGAATGGCAGCAGTTGCGCCCATCTCGGTCCTGGAACTGCAAAAGAGGTTAACAAAGGCCAGGAAGATCATGACCCCTGTGGCAAAGCCCAGGCGGATGGAGAGATATCGCAGGTCCGGCTTGGGTACGAGGTAGGAGATCAGGCTTCCAATGCCCGTGGCCAGGCCGGCGAATGTGGTGAGCGCTATGGCGTCAAGGATGTTCGTCGTCAAGCCTGGGAAAAAGTGCCGCCAGGAAATATTTTAGCTTATTGTCTTTTCTCTTCCCGAGCCTGCAGTTGACGATTTGGGTTCAAAGCATCTCGCCGACCTTCCGGGCAATTAGATTATATGATATCATCTATATATCATAATTTATATAGTATATATGCACAATCAGCGCTTCACCTTGAAATCAGGCATTTATATACTAACTATCTTCGCATTACCACTATAATTTTATATTTATGCTGTTAGGATGCATTAGTATTATGGCTAAAGCCAATCCTTTCTGATGAGAGAGAACCGGAGCGCCTCGAGTTATGCGCATGATCCTGATAATCAACCGATCAGCAAACCATTCAAGTAGAATTATATATTTAATTCAAGGATCTCATAGGAGATCGGAAGTGGGGCAGAATCCAGCTTGGAGGACCCCCACTTCCAGAGTGTTTCTCAATGGACGCTTGGAACAGGTTTGTTCCAATGTACTTGATTTAAAACAATCTCTATTACTTAAAAATTTCGCTCGCCTCGGGGAGCAAAGCGGAGATCGGACACGGCAACCTTAAGGGAGGACAAATCCGGCTTGGGTTCCAAACCTAATTAAACTTTTTTGGTCTAAACTCAAGAAAACTTTAAATAAGATATGCCCTCCTAAATCCGCAGGTGATCGCTTGCACATAATGGAGGGATTTCTTCCCCATCCCTGGTGGGAGATCTGGTTCGCGCTTTCCTTGCCCGCAGTGGCATACGGAGTGCATAAGATCAACCGGCTGGCCAACGCCCAGCGAGAGACGCTGCCATTATTGGCCGTGGCCGGCGCCTTCGTCTTCGTTCTATCCTCCCTGAAGCTGCCATCAGTTACTGGAAGCTGCTCCCATCCTCTGGGTCAGAAGCGCAAAGCAAAGGCTATTCCAGACTCTTAAAACCGACTAGGCCCCCGGGGCTACCTGTCGATCATTAGTGAAATTGATGTGGAATTTTTTTCGATGAGACCTTTGGAGAGAAGCTTCATTAAGGCCAGATCGTAACTGGGTTCTTTTCTTGGAGGTTCTGGTGATCTCAACGCATGCGGAGCCTGGCACGCGTCCATTTCACAAATGCAAGTGAAGGGGCAGGTCTCCATGTCTGTGCTCACCCTGATGGTGATGCTCCTCTCCCGAATATATAATTGGGTCGATGTGGATGGTAGCTGTGGAAAGGTAACTCAGGTGGTGCATAAGCTGGTGCCGTACTTCTTTGGCGATCTCATGTCCCTCCTTCACAGAGAGCTCATCGGACACAGCCAGGTCAATTTCAGCATGGAGCTGACGTCCCAGCCATCTCACCCGAACATTGGTGACCTCCTTTACGCCTGCAACATGACTTGCGGCCTCTTTGACCTCAGCCACCACCCCCGGGTCGACTCCATCGATGAGGCGACAGAATACCACCTTCACAGAACTCCAGACGATGCAGAGGATGGCCACGGTGATGATGACTCCGATGAGAGGATCTGCCCAGGGAAAGCCCAGCCAGACACCGAGAGCGCCAAGAAAGACCGCCAGGCTAGTTAGGCCGTCCACCCTGGCGTGGTAGCCATCGGCCACAAGGGCGGCACTGTTGATATCTTGACCTGTACGGCAGCGATAAATAGCCACGACCTCATTGCCGAAGAAGCCGATCAGAGATGCCAACGCCACAGCCCAGAGGTGATTCACCACCTGAGGATGAAAGAGTCGATTGATAGATTCATAACCGGCAACGATGACACTGAATAGGATGAGAAGCACAATGGCTAGTCCCGCCAGATCTTCGACCCGACCGTAGCCATAGGTGAACTGCTTGTTAGCCCTGCGATGGGCTAGGGCGAAGGCTATCCAGAGCGGAATGGCAGTTGCAGCATCACCAAAATTGTGAATTGTATCTGCAAGAAGAGCGACGCTCCCCGAATAGGAGACTACCGCCGTCTGGACCAGAGCCGTTGCCAGCAGCACAATAAAAGACCATTTGACGGTCGAGATCCCTTTTCGGGTAGCCAAGAGCGAAGGATCTACAACTCCATGAACATGGTGGTGGTCGCTGTGGTCTTCCATATCGTGTCCGTGTTCTTCATGCTTCATTACTGGGCCTCCTCTTTCGGATTCATGGCTTCTTTTTGGCTCAGTACCTCCTGCACACCTGATTTCATGCCTGATTTTTCAGGCGGATCCAGCTTGATCACCTCTATCTTCGATCCAGACTCTTCGTCATAGGCCTTAATCCTGCGTACCGAATGGTCCACCATACCGCCAGATGTCAATATAAAAGAGCTCTTGCCGATCAAAGCCTTGAGGATGCATTTGTCTATAACGCCGTAAGTGAAGTCCAGGGGTATCCTGGCCTGCTCAGCCATTACTTTGGCGTTCGTGCCCATAGCTCCGATATAGCTTACGTGCGACTTTTCCAGCATATCCCGGATCTCTGCAGAATTCGCTCCGTCCACATTGTAGATGTAGACCTTGCCCAGTGTCCCCCGGGAAGTCGTGCCTAAGGTATCGGACTCCAATAGGTCCGTCAGCTCCAAAATATTCCTGGGCAGCTTAGAGCCGTTGAGCAAGCCTCGTCCGACCAGCTCTTTGCAGAGATCCACCACGATGGGCAGCTTTAGCCTGGCCCTCTTAATCAGCTCTACGTCGCCGAAGACCTCTGGACCCATACCCCTGCGAAGCACCCTCCCATCTTCCATCAGGATCACCTCGTCTGCCCAGCGGTAGGCCAGCTCCACGTCGTGGGTAGAGATGATCATAGTCTTGCCTCCGCAGTTCAGCTCGTCCAACATATCCATGATCTCCTCTGAGCTGGCCGGATCAAGATTGGAGGTGGGTTCGTCCAGAATCATAACCTCAGGCTCCATGACCAGGATGCCAGCTAGGGCCACTCTCTTTTTCTCGCCGCCACTGAGGTGGTGCGGAGGGCGACGTTCGTAGCCTGAAAGACCGACATATTGCAAGGCGTAACCCACATACTTCTTCGTTTTCTCAGCGGGAAAACCGAGGTTCACAGGCCCAAAGGCCACATCCTGGTAAACAGTCGGAGCGAAGATCTGATCGTCTGAGTTCTGGAAGACCATCCCTACTTTCCGCCTTATCTCCCGGAGAGAGGCAGAATCATACTGCAGATTCTGACCACGGAAGAGAACATCACCTGTTGTAGGTCGCAATATGCCGTTGAACATCAGCATCAAAGTGGATTTGCCCGCGCCATTCGGCCCTACCAAAGCGATTTTTTTGCCCTCTTCCAGAGTTATGCTTACATTTCTCAGAGCATCTGTTCCGTCTCCGTAGGTATAGCTAACGTTTCTGGTTTCAAGGACGAATGTCATGTAACCTCAAAGCAATTGGATATCTCTGGTCAAAATGGCGATAGCAGCGACCACGGTCATATATCCTATAACGGCAAATATTGCCCTTGGCGCGGCCTTACCAGCCTGCTCCATGAGATCGAGCTTGCCATCATAACACCTGGCGTCCATTGCTACGATGAGCCTCTCGCCCTGCTCCCACGATCTCAGAAAGAGAACGCTAGAAAGCATGGAGAAGGAGTTCAGAGAGTTTTTAATTCCTGCGTCTCCTAACCGCATCACCTGGGCGCTGTGGATCATGGCAGCCTGATCCAAAAAGACAAAAATATACCTGTAGATCAACATGGAAAGCTCGACCAAGAAGTCCGGCATACCCATGGACTTAAGGATCGAGAAGATCTCGATCATGGGTGTGGTCAAGGCTATGAAGAATAGAGAGCACATGCCCCCAAAGGTCCTGGCGATCAGAAGCAGTGCCAGGTTGGCTCCATCTTCTCTGATGCCCAAGCTGATGCCGAAGACGTTAAAGGCAAATAATTGATCGCCTCCGCCATGCATGAAGGCCACAACAGCCGCGCTCAGCAGGGAGAAGGAGAAGGGTATCAGCAGCAGTGTGGAGTAAAAACGCCCTGGAATCTTGGCCAACCTTAGAGTTATGAGACTCATGGTAACGGCTATGAATAAGGGCGCTATCGGCGTGGCTGAGGATACGCAAAAGAGGATGGCTCCAAGGCCCAAAAAAAGCTTGAGCCTCGGACTTGTGTCCCTCAGAGCATTGGATTGTGCGTAGTCGTCTAGCAGGTCATGCATTCAAATTTCCTTCTTGCTTCTCGGGAGTTGCGGCAACTCTAGCCTTCGCCAAGCAGCGGTAGTAACCCAGGAAATAGCCGATGATGATAGCGCCGAAGGCCGCTTGCAAAGCGAAAAGCAAGCTCTCTATTTCACCGCTAGGCGGCGTATAAATGGGCTGGAACCATGGCTGGTAGGTTCCTCCTGTCAATTTATCTATTGTGTTCCCGGCCTGAACGTCTGCTCCGCTCCATTCGTGATTTCCTGTTGAGCTGATATAAGCGAAGGCACCGATGAATACTACAAGGATTGCAACAACAATGAGTTCCATCTTCATACCGAAGCCTCCTTCAGCTTGTTAATGATGCTGGGAGATGCCACATTTAGCTTTAGCAAAACATCGCTTCTGAGCTGGACGATGTACTTGAACATGAGCGCGGTTACAGCTCCCTCCACTATGGCCAGGGGAATCTGGGTTACGGCAAAAACGGCCAG
>Ga0315289_10003190_pt1 | contig 24941 bp, 29 predicted proteins | sample YL17G11_40_MG_FD_203452 | JGI IMG/M metagenome (GOLD analysis project Ga0315289, IMG submission 203452) | Sediment microbial communities from Yellowstone Lake, YNP, Wyoming, USA - YL17G11_40 | ecosystem: Environmental > Aquatic > Freshwater > Lake > Sediment | place: USA: Wyoming | collected...
GATATCATTCTTACTCTTCTGTTGCCTAAATGATCTATTTCGTCAGGGATAGCATCAGGAGTATTATTAAGTCTGATAATCTCTCTTATCACTGCTACCACATCTTCTTTAGTCAATACTCTGTCTTCGGGAGTAATCTTATCAGCATTCTTTGGTTTGATTTCAGACAATCTCTGCCAGCTTTTCCATCTTCCTACTTTGGAAAGGTCATACCTTTCAAAGTTCAAAAACATATTATCAATCAATTCTTTAGCAGTATCAGCTGAAGCCAAATCTCCGGGCCTTAAACGCTTGTAAATTTCCAGATAGGCTTCTGCCTGGCTGTGCGTAGTATCTCTTTTTAAAGTTTCCTCTATATAATTAACTTCTCCTTTATCAACATCATAAAAAGCTGATTTTATCTTATCATCAGAATCAAAACCAAATACTCTTAATATAGTAGTAGCAGGCACTCTTCTTTTTCTGTCTATTTTTACTCCAATAAATCCAGAAGGGTCAGTTTCAAATTCCAGCCAGCTGCCTCTATTAGGAATAATTCTGCCGCCAAAATATCTTTTTCCATGCAAATCTCTGGCTGTGAAAAATGCGCCTGGGGAGCGCAGCAATTGAGCAATAACAACTCTTTCAACGCCATTGATAATAAAAGTCCCTCTTGTTGTTATCAAAGGGAAATCAGTTAAATATACTTCCTGGATCTTCTCTTCTTTGGTTCTTAAATCAACAAGCTTAACCATTACTCTTAAAGGAGCGGAATAGGAATCATTATTTTCTTTAGCTTCAAACTCATCTTTATATTTTGGCTCTCCTAGTTTGTAATCTAAAAACCAAAGCTCGTATTCTTTTTTAGTATAATCGCGAATTGGAGAGATTTCTTCAAAAAGTTCTTTTAAATCAACTTCCCAGAATTCTTTCCAATTCGTAATTTGGGGCTCCAATAAATATGGGAGCTCAAGACGTATTTTTGACTTAGTGAAATTTTTTACTTTCATAGGCAACAAAAAATGTCCTTTTATGACAAAAAGGGCCACTAAATAATATTAGTTTATGATAAAAGCTTGGATTTCAAATTGGGAAAAGATAATATGCACTTAATTATAATCATTTCCAAAGTTTAGTCAATAGATGGAATCAAGAAATCATGGATTTCCTGATTGACTGAAATATACCTAAGCCGATAAATATGGCTAAAAGCGAAGATCCTCCTGCACTGACAAACGGCATTGGCACTCCGATTACTGGCAGAAATCCAATATTGGAACCGATATTAACAACTAGCTGTATTAAAAACCATATTCCCAATCCTAGACAGAAAAGCCTAGAGAAGTTATCTCTAGCAAGAAATGCTGTTCTTGTCAACCTCCAGAACAAAAGAGCAAAAAGTCCCAGCATTACTAGAATAGTTATCAAACCAAACTCTTCTCCAATAGCTGAAAAGATAAAATCAGCTTTTACCTCAGGCACAAACCCATATTGGGTTTGCGATCCCTGGCCAAATCCTTGGCCAAACAATCCCCCATTGCCAATAGCAATTCTTGCCTGGCGTTGATTCCAGCCAGTGCCAAGAGGTTCATATTCAGGAACCATAAAACTAATAATCCTTTCTTTTTGATAATCTTTTAAAACAAAATTCCAGGCAACAACTGCTAGAATCAAGACGATCAAAAGCAATATTATAAACTGCTTGAATTTGATTCCAGAAACCAAAAGCATTCCAAACCAGATGATAAAAAAGATAATAGCTGATCCTAGGTCTGGCTTAAAGAATACCAGTAAAGCAAGTACAGCCATATATATGCCTGAAAATACGATATGGCGATTCTTATACAATTCAGCATGGCGATAAGAGAAGTATTTAGCCAGAATAATAATCAAAATCAATTTAGCAAACTCTGCTGGGTCAAATGATAGGTTTCCGATCTTATACCAGCCCCTAGTGCCTCTAATGCTTGGAGCAAACAAAAACAAACCAAGCAATAGCAATACAAGCACAATATATAAAACCAGCATAAATGGAGAACTTTCTTTTATCCCCCTATAATCAAAAAATGAGACAATAAACATTATTGCAAGGCTGACAACTAGAAAAACTAATTGGCGCCAGAAAGCAGAAAAGTCTCCCGAAAGTACTGAAGAACTATAAACAGAAGCTAACCCAATAAAACTCAGGCAGACAGCAGATACAATAATCCACCAATCGCATTTCTTTGTTTTTAATAAAAAAGAGTTCATTGAATCAAGTTCAGAAATTCCTGCTCATTTAATGTTTTTACTCCCAGTTGCTGGGCTTTCTTAAACTTGCTGCCAGGATCTTTGCCAACAACAACATAGTCTGTGTTTTTACTAACACTATCATTAATATCTCCTCCCAATACTCTTATCTTTTCTTGAGCCATTTCTCTGCTCATAGAATCTAAAGAACCAGTAACAACAAATTTCTGATCAGATAGTTTCAAAGATTCTTCTTTAAATGAATGGATTTTTACTCCTACCTCTTTTAACTTTTTTAATAAATTTAAATTCTTGGGATTTCTAAACCATTTATATATGCTCTCTGAAGCTACTGGACCGATTTCAGCTATGTCCTTTAAGTCTTCTTTAGATGCCTTGGCTAAATCATTTATATCCTTAAATCTCTTAGCCAGATCCAGAGCAGTTTCTTCCCCAACATGACGTATGCCAAGAGAATATATAAATCTTGGCAAGCTTATTCCCTTTTTGGATTTAATGCTATTTACTAGTTTACTAGCAGATTTTTGAGCAAATCTTTCTAAGGATAGTAAATCTCCTTCTTGAATTTCAAAAATCTCTGAAGGATCTGATATGAGATTATTTTCTACTAACTGGTCAATTATTTTCGGCCCTAGTCCCTCAATATTGAAAGCTTTTCTAGAAGAAAAGTGATAGAAATTTTCTCTTTTTCTAGCCGGACAATCAGCATTCGGACAGCGCCAAACTACTTCTTCTTTTGGCCGCATTAATTCTGTATCACAAACCGGACATTTCTTGGGCATTGCAAATAATTTTTCATTACCCGTACGAAGTTCTGGTAATGCTTTATCAACAGCTGGAATCACATCTCCAGCTCTTTGGATTACTACTGTGTCTCCAATTTTTAATCCTAGTCTTTTTATCTCATCCTCATTGTGTAAAGTAGCTCTGCTTATAGTTATGCCTTCTAATTGTACTGGCTCTAATAATGCTACCGGAGTAGCAGAACCAGTACGACCAATCTGAATTTTAATATCTTTTATCTTGGCAGTAGTTTGTTTTGGGGAGAATTTAAAAGCTCTTCCAGCTCTAGGACTTTTTCCAGCAATACCTAAAGATTTAAAAAGCTGATTGTCATTAACATTTATTACAATTCCATCAATTAAAAATGGAAGTTTGCTTCTGTTTTTAAAAACATCTTTCCAAAAAGAAATTATCTCTTGGATGTTTTTACATATCCTACCCTTATCAGTTTTAAATCCCAATTCTTTTAAGATCTGGTGCTCTTGGCTATGAGTTTTCTGGCCCAAATCAGCGATAATATCATAGGCTAAGAATTTTAGATCTCTTGATGCAGCCAATTTAGGGTCCAGCTGCCTGATAGAACCAGCTGCTAAATTCCTAGGATTAGCATAAATAGATTCTCCTGCTTTAACCTGTCTTTGATTGACTTTTTCAAATGCCAGCTTATCCATATAAACCTCACCTCTGATTTCTACAACCCCTTTTGAATCTTTTAATCTTAAAGGGATGCTCTCAATGGTTTTCAAATTCTGGAGAACATCTTCTCCGGTCATGCCATCCCCTCTGGTAGATCCTGTTTTCAAAAGACCATTTTCATATATTAAAGATATGGCAAAACCATCAATTTTTAATTCACAAAAGTATTCAAAATTGCTTTTTGAATCAAGTCTTTTTAGATGTTTTTTCCAGTCATATAATTCTTCCTCTTTAAAAATATCTTCCAATGATAACATTGGCACATCGTGTTTAATCTTACCGAACTTATCCAATGGCTTACCGCCTATCCTTTGAGTAGGCGAGTCAAGAGTAACCAGGTCTGGATATTGTTGTTCTAATAAAAACAGTTCGTGTTTTAAGGAATCTAAAGCTTCAGGACTTAATTCCTGCTTATCCAGAACATGATAAAGATATCTGTTATGATCAATAACCTGACGGAGTTTTTCAATCCGCTTTTTTGCTTCTTCTTTTAACATTAACGCTTGATTTGAATTGCCCTTTTGGTATTGCTCGGGATATATGTGCCAGTAGATTTAATGCAGTAATATTTACTTTGACAACCAGTTGTACTGGTAGCTATTATTGTAGCCTGGTAACTGGCAACTGGCTCAAAATTATCCAAAAACTCTCCGTAAAAAGTATCCTCTGGTTCAGCTCCATTCTTGCTAGCTTCATATAAAGCTTTTTCAATACCTGTATCAGCAGCATAAAAAGCTACAACAGAATCTCCTGCTTCTTTAATGGTTTTTAACTGGATAAGAATTATGGTGCTTAAAGCAACCACTATGGCCATTAAAATAGACAGAATATCTAGGGCAAAATACAATGAAGCTCCTTTTTGTTTGTTTTCCATAATATTAATTAGCATCAAGGTTTCTTTGCGAAACACTGGTTTGTACTCTCATTAATGGCGCATTCCCAGACTTAACCTCCATATATACTGTTACCATTGGTTGCAGATTATCTCCATCATCATTGCCTGAAACAAAAAACTGCAATTTCTCTACTTGAATTTTAGGAGAGGTAATAGCTACTGCTTCTGCCCCAGGAACTTTTACAAACATTATCTGTTTGGTGAGCGGATCCAAATATATATCCTGACATACCAAATTTTCAAAAACATTCCTAAATTTAATCCAGGTCTTTGATTGAAAAAGCTCATAATTCATATATGATTCTGATAAACAAGCCGGTGTTCTAGTGCTTTCTTTAACAGCCATTCTTAAATTCCTGCTCATGAATTCCAGAACATAGTTTGTCTCCCCAATTACTTTTTTGGCAGATAAAACCTGGCTTTGCAGTTTTATAGCAGCAGTAAAGACTCCAACAACAACCACTACAATGGTAGCAAATATTGCTCCAGCTACTAATAATTCTATTAATGTAAAGCCTCTTTGTTTCATATAATTACCACCAGTTATAGAGTTTTTCCCATACTTTAAATTCTTTTATAGTATCTCCGTCTTTCCAATAGACTGTGGATACAATATCTATATATGAATCCCAATCTGAACTTGCCAAAACAACTTTTCTTTTAAAAGGAGTGGTAATGCTGTCTGGATAAGAGGCGTAATTGTAAAAACTATCTCTTCTTTGCAAAAAATGCATGCCATCAAATTCACAAGGGGAATCGCATAAGGCCAGAATGGGTTCTTCAGCTTGGGAATCAGTGTATTGTACTTCTAAATAAGGTATGTATGCGAATCCCTCATGCCAATCATTTGAAACAAGTAAACCCTCTAAAAGATTTGTATCTTTGATATTCCTGATAATCTCAATACCTTCTTGAGCCAGATAAGCAGCTGTTAATCTGGCATAGGAATAATTAGAAATTGAAGCAGATTTTTGTATCGCCACATAAGCACCCAGAATCCCAACACTTAAAACAAATATTGCTACCAACATTTCTAGCAATGTGAAGCCCTTGTTTTTATTCCTATTGTACATATATCAGGCCAGCTGAATTAAAATATATTCTTTTTTCCTTACTTGGATCGTTTTTCAGCACTACCACCATATAGGCATCACTAGAAGTAGCACCAGTATTATCTGTAATCTGAGCATTAGGAAAGGGGAATTTATATAATACTATTATCCAATCACAAGCCCCCTGATCGCTGACAAGACCTTTAATCGCAACTCTACTATCCAATACAAGATGTTTTATCACATCAGTATTTTCTCCTGGCACAGTTCCGTCATTGTCAAAATCAGCTATCAATGATACTGTTCCTGGGCTGTTTATCTCTATCATTGCTCCATAACCTCCTTTAGGCATTACTGGATCTGCTCCTTCTCTGGTATATTCTTGCGAAGCTATAGACATTTCTCTGGCATGTTCTATCTCTCCAATAATATTATTAACTTCACTGTCTAGGGTTAGTTTCTCTCTTTTGGCATTGTAACCGTAAAAAGAAACTGATGTTAAAATGGCTATCACAGCAATAGCTATTAAAAGCTCTAATATTGTAAAACCTTTGCTATTCATCTAATTAGGTTCAGATACCAATTGATTATATTTTGACCAAATATTAAAGCGAAAATGGTGCCAGTAATCAAAAAAGGCGCAAAAGGAATTTCACTTTTCGCTTTCTTTTTCTTGGATATCATTAATCCTGTTCCTATTATAGCACCTATTAAATAGCTTAAAAACAAACCAATTAATATGTTCGGCCAGCCCAAAATCAAGCCCAAAAGAATAGCTAACTTAACATCTCCAAAACCAATCCACTTTCCTTTAGAAATCAGATAAAGAAGCAGGAAAAATCCTGATGCAGCTACAATGGCTAATCCATAATAGATTAGCTCTGCATAATTTCTTGTTAAAAATATTGTCTCGGCTAAACGATAGATTAAAGCAATAATAATCCCGGTCCATAAGATATTATCTGGAATCATAAGGTGCTTGAGATCATAGGTAAAAATAACTATTAGAAAACAGCTGATTACGGATATGAAAACCAAAAACAGAATATTAGGATAATATAGGATGAAGAACAGAATGAATAGCAAGGCTGTTGCTAGTTCAACTAAAGGATATTGCCAGGAAATTGGTTTTTTACAATATCGGCATTTTCCTTTTAAGAATAAAAAACTTAATAAAGGGATTAAATCTTTGGAAAATAATTGGTGTTTGCATCGTGGGCACATTGATCTTCCCTTAGTAACATTTTTAGCAACAGATAAACGCCAGATAATGCTGTTTAAAAACGATCCAATTATCAGACCTAAGCAGAATATTGCAATATTAATTATCAGAAAAAGGATATCCATATTAAACACAAACTCTCCGCATTTCTAAAAGTGCGGAGAGTTTCGTTATTTTCTTTTTATTAAGGACAGACTGCATTCTCATCGGTACAAATCTGATTATTTGTTGGTCCGAAATGACCTTCATCATCAATGCAAAAGAATCCTTTATCACCAAACAATTCTATACTTGCACAATAGCTGTTTCCACTGGCCCAGCAGACAACTGACCCTCCATTGTCTTGGATGTCTTTTTGTAAAATATCCAGTTCTTTACTGGTCAGCGAATTAAATCCGCCGCCATTATTGCAAAAAGTGGTATATCCAGTCCCTTCTTTGAGATATATTGTTTCTGCCATTTTTCTTGCTTCAGCAACAGCAGCTAATATCCGTGTATTTTTGGATCTGATTACAGATGATTTCTGAACAATTACTATTGTAGTGATAAGAATTGCTAAAACAGCCGCTATTATCATTAGTTCAATCAAAGTAAAAGCTTTTTCTTTTTGCAAAGACTTAGCCATATCAATCTATCCCTATCTATGATTAATCAGTTGCGCAGGTGAACTTACCAACTTCAGAACAATCTGTTGCAGTTGTAGTGGCCTCTCTAGCAGCTCCAGCGCTATCAACACAGAAATATTTCGTGGGATCTGTTTTCATAGCAGAATACACGCAATAGCCTGAAGTTGTAGCATGACAAACTACTGCACCGCCATTAGTAGTGACATCAGTGCCTATGATTTTCAATTCTGCTATAGCGTCATTTAAAACTGCTCCATTGCAAACACTATCAAAAGCATTAGTGTCAATATATTGCATTTGAGCTATATCTCTGACCTGAGTAATGGCTGACTTGATTCTTGCATCTTTGGCAGCATCTGGGGCTTTTCTAACTGATACCAATACGATACCAGCTAAAATACCAATAACTGCTATAACTACCAACAATTCAATTAAGGTAAAGCCTCTCTTTGCTTTTTTAGTTTTCTTTGTTTTCTTCTTCATAATAATTTAAGTTAATTTTTGTTACCCGACCTTTTTATTTGATACCTTCATTGTATTTTAAATCACCGCTTCTATCAAGCTTTCAATGTGTTAATTATTTTATATAGCAAAATTACCAATATTCTTGTAAATTGGCAAAAACACGGAAAGCATTAAAAGAACGATAAGCCCTCCCATGATTAGAATCATTATTGGTTCTATTATGCCTACCAGCCCATCAACAGTGCTATTGATTTCTGCCTGATAAAAATCAGATATTTTCATCAAAGCTTCATCAAGTCTTCCTGTCTTTTCCCCTACTTTGGCCATTTGAACAACAACAGCAGGAATGCTTTTGGGATATTTCTCCAGCACAGAGCTTATTGCTTCTCCTCTTCTCACTCCATCTCTAGCCTTTATTACAATATCTCTATAGATCTTATTTGTTACCACTCCTGCCACTACTTCTAAGGATTGGGTAATGGGTAAGCCAGCAAAAATTAAGGTGGAAAGATTTTCACTGAATCTTACTAGATTGATTTTCTTGACTAACCCTCCAATAACAGGAATCTGTAAGGATATTTTGTCCCAAAACATTTTTCCCTCTTTGGTTTTTAAATATCTCCAGAGTCCGATTATTAAGATACTAAAAATCAGCAGAAATAACCACCACCAGCCTTTTAAAACATCTCCTAAAGACAATATCCACATTGTAATTGCAGGAAGTTTGAGATTCAAGCTTTTTATAGCACTGGAAAAATCCGGCAAAACGAAAAATAACATTAAAAGGCCTATGCCAACAAAAGCTACAAAAATGACAACAGGATAAGTCATTCCGCTTTTAATCTTTAAAACAAGCTTGTATTCTCTTTCCAGATTATCAGCCAGATATTTTAAGCTTTCAGAGAGCTTTCCTGACGCTTCCCCGGATTTTATCATATTAACGAAAAACATTGAGAAGAATTTAGGGAATTTGGATAAAGCATCAGAAAAATAGATGCCTCCTTCAACTTCTTCAGCAACCTTAAGCACTATCTCTCTGAATATCTCTTTTTCTGATTGCAGAGCAATAGAGCGCAATGCTTCAACAAGGCCAACTCCTGATTTAATCATCAAAGAGAGCTGCCTGGTAAAATTCACCAATTCTTTTTTCTTGGCTCCACCTAATAATGCTAATTCTCTGGCGAAAAATGGTTTTTTCTCTTCAATATTTAAAGCAGTAATAAAAAGACCCTGCTCTTGCAATAAAACTACAGCTCTTGACCTAGAAGAAGCTTCAACTGTTCCGACCTGAACTATTCCATCTTTTGTCCTAGCTTGGTATTGGAATTTCATCTTCTTAATAGCTCTCTTAATTCTGCGATATTGGGTGAAAAAGTGTAAGCATCATCAATTCTTATCTTATTATTTCTCACCAAAGCAGCCAAAGACTGATTTAAAGTAATCATCCCATCTCCAGCAGAAGTAGCAATAATCAAAGGAAGCTCGTGAATCTTATTCTCTCTTATCAAATTAGCCACAGCTGGGGTATTTAACATTATCTCACAAGCCGGAATCATTCCTCCATTAATGGCAGGAACCAGTCTTTGGGAGACTACAGCTAATAATGATCCTGATAATTGGGCTCTGACCTGCATTTGCTGCGATCCTTCAAAGCTATCAACAATCCTGTGTATTGTTTGAGATGCAGAATTAGTGTGCAAAGTAGCAAAAACCAGATGGCCAGTTTCAGCAGCAGTAATGGCAATGGCAATAGTTTCTGCATCTCTCATTTCTCCTACCATGATTACATCTGGATCCTGTCTGAAAGTAGACCTTAACGCTCTCTCAAAAGTGCTCGTATCTATATTCAACTCTCTTTGATCAATAATAGCTAAATCATCTTCAAATAAATATTCAATCGGGTCTTCAATGGTAATAACATGCTCGTTTCTGGTATGATTTATTTCGTCAATTAAAGCAGCCAGAGTAGTTGATTTGCCATGGCTTGAAGGTCCAGTTATTAATACAAATCCTTGGCTAGCCTTAGAAAATAAATGGAAAATTGGCGGTAGATTTAATTCTTCTATGGTTAGTATTTTGGTTGAGATAAAACGCAAAGCACAACTTACCTCCCCTCTTTGGAAATAGGCATTGCCTCTGAATCTGCCCTTGCCTTTAATTTCATAAGAGAAATCCAGATCTTTTTGTTTTAAAAACTTATCGTAATTCTCCCTAGTCAGCATTATTTCAACCAATGACCTTATCTCTTCAGGCAATAATGGGTCCTGCTCTTTAATTGGAACTAATTGGCCGTCTATTCTTAAAATAGGCCTTCTGTTGGGAGAAAAATGCAAATCAGAAGCTTTGTTTTTAATAGCATTATCTAATAGATCATTTAGAAGTTTTTGGAAATTGGTCATATAAAAAGTTTCTCAATTTCGGCCACTACTTCGCTAGGAGTAAAATTGGCTTTTATCAAATACTTTTCTGCGCCTAATTTCAGCCCTTTTTCTACTTCTTCTTTTTGCCCCAAGTTAGATAAGATAATAACCTTGGCTCCAGAATTATTCTTTTTAATATTTCTTAATATCTCCCATCCATCCATTTTTGGCAGAACAATATCAAGCATAATAGCATCAGGCATTTCTTTTTGAGCTACTTCTATGGCTCGCTCTCCATCATTAACAATGACAACTAAAAACCCTGCGCTCTCGAACTTGGTACGATAAATATCTACTAATAATGGGTCATCTTCTACTAATAATATTTTTTTCATATGTTTATTCAATCTCTGTTTCAGTTTCTGTAACTCTTATAACTTCTTCAACACTAGTTAAACCTTCTAATGCTTTAATAATACCATCTTGGCGCATTGTTATCATCCCTTGCTTCTGGGCTGCCTGGCCTAGCTTCTGTTCATCTGGCTGCCCTAAAATAATATCATTAATCTCTTTGGTAACCCTTAAGGCTTCAAATACTCCTATTCTGCCAGCATAGCCAGTCCTGCCGCATAAAGTGCATCCTTGTGCCGACCAAACCTTAAAATCTTCTTTTAAAAGATACTTCTTTTTCATTGCCGGAGATAAATCATTCATCTCTTTTAATATTATATCCTTAATTTTGGGATCTGGCTTGACCTGTTTCTTGCAATTTGGACACAGTTTTCTAACCAGTCTTTGAGCTAAGGCTACTCTTAAGGTAGTTGGCACTAAAAATGGTTTTACCCCTAAATCAATCAATCGGGGAATTACGCCTATAGCATTGTTAGTGTGCAAAGTAGAAATAACAATATGGCCAGTTAGAGCAGCGTGGATTGCCAAATCAGCAGTTTCCCCGTCTCTAATTTCACCAACCATGATAACATTAGGATCTTGACGCAAAATGTGGCGCAAACCATTAGCAAAAGTATATCCTATTTCTGGATTTATCTGAGACTGATTCACTCCTTCAATATAATATTCAATAGGATCTTCTAAGGTTACTATATTTGTTCCTTCTTTATTAATAGATTCTAAAAGAATATATAATGTAGTAGTTTTCCCGCAGCCAGTAGGTCCAGTAGCCAAGATCATGCCAAAAGGCATGTCTGCAGCCTCTTTGACAGCTTCCAACGCCTCTCCTGTCAGACCTAGACTCTCAAAAGCATCAAGCCGCTGGCTAGGACTTAATACCCTCATTTCCACTTTTTCTCCAAGCATAGTAGGAAAAGTGGAAACCCTGAAATCAATACTTTGATTATCTATTTCTACTGTAAATCTCCCGTCTTGGGGGATTCTGGTTTCATCAATTTTTAAATTAGAAAGAATCTTAATCCTGGCGATAACAGCAGCATGAATCTTTTTTGGCAGAAACAAACTGGAATGCAGGACTCCGTCTAAACGGAATCTAACTCTGGTTTTCTCTTTTAAGGGCTCAACATGAATATCTGATGCTTTGCCATCAACAGCATGACGCAATATAACTGCCACCATTTTGCTTATTGGCGCTTCAGATACTTTAGCAGATGCTTCTTCGGCAAACATCTCGTCGCTTTGCTCCTGGGCTTTCTTTGCCTGCAATTGTTTGCCTAAATCCTCTAGAGCGGTTTTTACTTCCGTACCCATGCTTTGGTACTTTTTGAAGATATTCTTAAAATTAGTTAAAGTTATCAGACAAACATTGTAGCGGAATTTTTGCTGTCTGGATAAAAACTTCAAAGCTTCTTGAGCTTTCAAATCATCAGGATAGACCATCCCTATCCCTACAACATCGCCTTCCTTTTTTATAGGAATCATCTTGTAGAACTCAGCAGAATCTCTTGGTATAACATCTAAAATAGCAGGAGAAACATCCTGCTCAGCTACTTTATTGAATTCAATGCCTAAAAGATAACTTTTTAGATTGAATAAAAAATCTTCCGAGACTAATCCTTGATCTAAAAGTATTTCTTCTTCGCGCTGATGGCTGTTCTTGATCTCTATAGATAACGCCTCTTTCTTTTTTTGATCAATAATATTTCTTTTTGCTAACTCTTCAATCAGAATCATTTTTTTGTCTGGGTGGCAGTAGCAGAGGAAACGCCTTGGAAAGGATTATTCCTTCCAGCAGCATCTTGCAATTCCGGAGTCGGGGTATAAAGCTCAAGCTTTTGCAAAAGCGGATCTTCCAAATAAGAGAAATTCACCTGCGGAGGTTCCACTGTCTCTGCGTTGTTAATGTAGATATCTCCGGTCTTTTTCCTGACCAGAATAATTATCAAAGCAACCAAAACAACCAGCAATATTATCAATACGATAAGAGAGTATATCTGCTTTTTATTATCTTTTGCAAAAATAATTGCCATGTTTCTAATATGAGCTGACTTTTAATCTTATATTATAATTAAAGAAATCTGAGCCTGATCTTTGGGATGAGAAAGATATGTCTTCTATCTCAAATAATCTTGAACTGTTCTCCAGTTTGTATAAGAAGTTTTTAAAGGCTGGGTAGGTTCCTGCCAGAATGACACTAAAGTTGTTTTCCCTGATCCTTTCCTGGCCTGTTTTCTTGCCTTGATTGCCCGCACCAACACTCTGCACAATGATTCCTGTTTCCTGGCCTGTTTGATCTAAGAAATTAACTATTGATGAAAAATCAATCTTGTTTGGTATAGCTGTATCAATTTTTTGCATTACTTCTGTTTCCTGGCTTAATTTTTGGGCAATTTCTGTCAGTTTCCTATAGTATTCATTTTGATTGTCCAGAAACGTCTTTTTAACAGCCACCTTTTGCTGGATATTTTTTAGGTTATAATATGTAGGCACCAGGAAAACTGCCAATATTACTATGGCTGCTAGAAAGCATAACAAGATTATCGCTCTAGGATATTTCATTCTTCTTGCATTAATAATGCTTCTGGTTTAAATACTGTTTCTAAACGAAAATTCAACCTGTTGTCTCCACCAATATTAACACTTGTTAAGGCTACTCTTTCAATTTTAGGATGTCTTTCAATCAAAAGTATCTGCTGAGCAAGACTGATCATGTCTTTAGCATTGCCAGACAGATTCAATCTCTCTGTTTTCCCTCCTTGATAATTAACATCTGTTAAAATAACTTCTGGGTGAACAGTGGTTTCTAAGACATCAAAAATCTTGGTTGGCTCTTTATGGGCTTTAAGTAATGCCGCTGCATCATCAATCTTTCTCTTGTAATTGAAGATGGATTCTTTGAAATCTTTTTGCTGCTGAGTTCCAATCTGGCTTATCTGTGTTTCTATTGTTGCCAAAAAGTCCTGGGTTCTTTGATTCTGCCAATTTATCAAGAAATACAAACCGCTCACAATCACCAATGATAAAAAGGAAATCCATAAAAACACCACTACTACTAGGGATTCTCTTTCTTGTATTTCTTCTTTTGGAATAACCTGCACCATATTATTGTACTCCTCTCAAAGCAGCCCCTACTGCTATGGTAAATTCCGGACCTATCTTCTTTAATATTATATCTAATCCTGGAGGATAGGAAATCTCTAAAAACGGATTGGCAATTTCTATTGGGATGCGCAGCTGTTGATTTAAATAATCTTTTAATCCTAATAATTTTGCCACCCCTCCAGCAATTATTACTTTTTCCACCTTTTCTTTTTCTTCCAAGAAATATTGATTAAAGATTTCTCTGGTTTCTTTGACTATAATATCCATATGGGGCATTAAAATATTCTTGATGGTTTCGTCTTTTGTTATCCCATAGGTTTTTTTGATAATCTCTGCTTTCCTGAAATCAATCTTTAAAGAATCGGCTAAGGCCTTGGTCAATTCTTCGCTTGATATATCCAGACTATGAGAAACCTTGATTGTGCCTTGGGAAAAAATGTTGATAGTTGTACTTTTCTGACCAAAATCAATCAAGCACAGTATTGCTCTTTTATCCTGAAATTTAATCAAAGCTCTGGCTAAGGCAAATACCTCTGTTTCCATAGCCAAAATCTTTAATCCTACAGCCCGGGCAATTTTATCATATTGAGCAATAGTTTCATTTGGCACTGCTACCAGCATAACTCTTAAAGGCGCTCTGTTTTCAGCTTGAGGATTGCCTTTAATGATTTCCCAGTCCAGAGTGACATCTGCTAAAGGCAAAGGGATGTGCCTCGGAGCTTCATATTTAACAGCTTCTGCTAATTCAGGCTTGCTCATTGCTGGCAAATCAAAACTAGTGAAAAATGTAGCGTAATCAGGAATAGCAAAAAACGCTTCTTTGGTTTTAATCTTGGCCTCCTGTAAAATACTAGATAAAGCAGCTACAATATAGTCGTTTGACAAAACCAAACCCTGCGGAGATCTTTTTTCTGAAAGATATTCTGATCTGAGCTGTCCATAGTTTTCCAAGCGAACTCCTTTTCTATTGCTTACTTCAACAATTTTAAAAGAAGAGGTGCCAATATCAATTCCCAAAAAACTCTTTGAGAATAAAGATTTGAACGGATTTGGACTCATTGTGTTTATTATAATACTTTTTAAGGATACAAACAAAAACAATAAGTATATAAAAATGTGGAAAACTTTTACCAGAAGATATTGAGCCTGTTCTTCCCAAAAAGATGCATTAATTGCCAGCAATATGGCAGTTATTTATGTCCTGATTGCTTATCTCTAATTGAAGTTCTAATAGAACAATATTGCCCTTTTTGCTCTATCGCTTTTGATGGAACCTGCCCTAATTGTAAAAAGGAACATTCTCTAGATGGATTATTTGCTGCCACTGATTATAGGAATTTTGTAATCAGAAAAGCTGTTCAGCATTTCATTCATCAGCCATTTATCAAAGAACTAGTTGATCCATTGGTTGATTTATTAATTCGGCATATTAGTTTCAGCAAAAAGGATTTAAGGGAACTTAGCATCATGCCAATGCCGATATCCAAGAAAGAAGAGAAATACATTGGCTTTAATCCTTCAGAAGAATTAGCTAAAAGATTATCAGAGAAATTGGGTCTACCCTTAGGCTCTAGTAATAATATCTTACTAGTTGATGTTGTTTTTAATACTAATTCTAAAATGGATGAAACGGCAAAAGAGCTAAAACAAAACAGCGCCAGACAAGTTTTTGGCGCTGTGATTGCTAGAAAATAAATTATCTTCTTTTCTTTTTATAGATTACATTAAATATTATCTTCACCAGTCTTGTAAAGATAAATACTGCTCCTGCTTCAACAGCTGTTATTGTTACTTCCAGTAATGTTTTAGTTTGCTCCCCATATTGATTAAACATGTAGTAATCTTTATTCAGGAAATTCACCAAATACAATACTGCTGTTAAGATAATCCAGGCATAAACAAATATTTCTCCTTTTCTCTGATGATGCTTTCTGTCTTTTTCCTCTAGCCAGCGCAAAGCTTCCTTGTGAAAAGAATATATCAGCAATACTCCGATATAGAAATTACCTATTCTGGTTGGTGGATATTCTCCGCGGCTAAAGAATTCCAGAACCATCATGCCCATAGCAATCAAAGTGACAAAAACAGAAATCCAGAAAAGTATCTGATTAATTTTTGATTCTATTCTGTAAGTATTTTCTTTCATAATGTTTAATTATAATATCAAAAAACAAAATCTGCTATTAAGCAGATCTGTTAATAAATATATTGGCGGCGCTACGGGGAATCGAACCCCGGTTTAAAGGTTGAAAACCTCTTGTCCTAACCGCTAGACGATAGCGCCATTAACTGATGATATTATATTGTTTTCTATGAAAAAAGCAAATCTTTTATTTGACTTTTCAAACGAAAAGCATAACATATTTATAGCTCCCTGATGGTCAGGAAGCCTTTCTATCCGTTATGGGTAGAGAGAAAACCAAGTAAGGAGGTCGTTATGACCCTACAGTACGGCGACCCTGTCTGGGACGGTCCTGGCAAGTGGGATCTGCTTACAGCTCTTGGAGAGCCAGAAAAGCGTGTACATTTCACAATCACATCGAGCGCAGTAGGAAGGCGACCGATCGGAGTAATCATCCGTGCTCTAGAGGCCACCGATGAAGAAAAGCTTAACTTTCGAGTCAGAGCAGACCTCATCGCTGGACCCTCTATCTGGCTTTCCTACAACACCAAAACCAGACAAGGAAAAGTAATCAGCTTCTGAGCTTCTTGACCTGCCCGAGGCGTATCGCATGCCTCGGGCACTCTCTTTTATGTTCAAGCTACGGAACATAATTGACCTAAATCTGTTTTTAAAATAGAATAAAGAAGCCTTTTGGAAGGGTGTGCCGAATGGCAAGGCAGCAGGTTGCTAACCTGTGGCGGTCGTCAAAAAACCGCTTGTGGGTTCGACTCCCGCCCCTTCCGCTTAAGCTTCTACTATGTATGATGTAATCAGAAATTTCGGGGTTGATTATATCTATTTTGATTTAATCTTTTTGATTGTTTTTATTGGTGTACTGATAAAATACAAAAAGAAAATCCCTCTAATAGCGTTATTGATTGGGGGATTGGGGATAAATTTTTTGATTGACTGGGGAATCTGGCTGCATACAGGAGTAAGAGAATTATCTTTGCCTATTAACTCTTTTAGCAATATACTTTTGTTTTTCCTCTGGTTTTCTCTTTCTTATGGCATTGAATATGCATATGTGTTTTTAATGTTTGAAGGAAAGAATAAGTTAAAATGGACATTATTTGTTTTAATCGGATGGTTAGTAGTGGCTTTTCTTTCTCAGTGGATATCTGTTAATGATAATTCCATAACAACCCTAAGACATATGTCTGATTTAAGGTTTTTAAGAATTGGTGTTGTAATTATAGGTTATGGTTTACTGTTTTTATCAAAATATCATTGGAAAAAGATCCTGTTTTTATTCTGCATAGGGTTTTTAATTCATTTTATGATGGAATTTTCTTTGCTAATCAGTGGAATCAGACCAGGATCTTCCCTAATATTGTTAGAAAACTCTTTAATAGAATTTAATATGGGAGTTCCTTTCTTTTATCTAATTTGGGACAGGTTATTGAAGAAAGATAGGCTCCCGGCTGCCTAGTTTGATATAAAAAACCACTTAATGAAGAATGGGGCTATGCCCCATTCTTTTTATCTAACTATCAAGTTTTTTTAGATATTCTTTTAGCTCGCGGATGTAATCATTGTACCGGTCTTTTCTACGATGACCTTCATCTTTAAATCCAAGATTCTTCCGTTCCTCAATGAAATCAAGATTAATTGTCCCTCCGACCAAATCAAGAAAATAAATCATACGATATCCTCCACTTTTACCTTTATTGCTATCAGGATTCGGAATCCCAGCAGCCCATGCCTCGTAACGATTTTTCGGCGAACGATAAACGCGCTTCAACCTAGAAGTTTCGTATTTGTTTGAAACGGTCGGAGCCCAAAGTTTTATAGCATCTCACACTGTTACGGAAACACTATTTTTATCGCACATGCGGACAAATTGCTCTCGTTCAATATAAACCCATGACATAGAATAAACTATTTAAATAAGTCTATATCGTGTGCATAAGCGTAATCTACAATCTCATAGGGTTTTGAATAAAACCAAGGGGCTTCAAGATGTGTTTGGGCAACGATTTTCTCGGTGGGCCAATTGCCGAATTCGTCGCAAATCTGTTTAAGTAATTTCTTCTGATCTGCACAAAAAATAGACTCGTCAACTTTAGTTTTATCCTTTAAAAAGAAATTTATCATCTCAGCATCATTGTGAGGGGCTACTTCAGTATCAATCGTTCCTTCATTTTTGAGTTTTGCAAGGATTTCGTCTATATGAGAAGGTACAGGACCATATCCTTGATGTATATAAACATCACCTGTAACTGATTTTTTGTGGTCGCGGAAATACACAAAGTCAAGATAGTACAAAAGCTTATTGAGTTTTGTAGCGTGCAGATACTTGTTATTACAATACTTGATAAAATATAAAACAGCGTTTTTGTAAATACGCTCATCAAGTTTTGGGCACATAGTTTTAACCATGTTGATTATTATAATAATATCACAAAAGTTCAGCTTTATCCAGTGCGGCCAGGATTCTGTTGAACGGATGCTTATTCCAAATGCACCTCTTTGTTAAATCTTTCCATTTCTTTTGATAGCAATGGATGGTTTTTCAATTGCCAATCTTTTTCTAATAATTCCTTAGCAGCATTTCTGGTTTTCTCAACCAGTTTGATATCTTGTAAAGACGACATTGCTAAATCTGGAATACCCCATTGCCTTAATCCTGTAAAATCTCCTGGTCCTCTTAATTTTAAATCAGCTTCTGCCAAAACTAATCCATCATTGGTTTTAACCAAAGAATTTAATCTTTGAATGCTTGTTCTTGATTTAGTCCCAGGAAATAGGAGAAAATATGCCTTATCCCCTGACCTGCCAATTCTGCCCCTGAATTGATGCAATTGAGCCAAACCGAATCTGTCTGCTCCTTCAACGATCATAATAGTGGCATTAGGGACATCAATGCCTACTTCAATAACTGATGTAGAAACAAGAATATTTATCTTCTTGTTTTTAAAGTCTTTCATTGTCTTTTCCTTTTCTTTTGGGCTTAGCTTGCCATGAATCATGGCTATTTTTAAATCAGGGAATATCTCCTTGGAAAGCTTTTCATATTCTTCTTTAACAGCTGTTACTTCGCTCCAGATTTCTTTCATTGTTAATGGAGCATCTTCTTTCACAGGTTCTGCATCTTCTTTTTTCTCTATTCTTGGACAAATTACAAAGGCTTGCTTGCCTTTTTTAATCTCTTTTCTTATTAATTCATAAACTCCCTTAATTTCTGATTGAGTAACAATATTAGTTTCAACATCTCTTGGCCCTTTTGGCATTTCATCTAAAATTGAGATGTCTAAATCACCATAAATTGTTAGAGCTAAGGTTCTAGGGATAGGAGTAGCAGTCATTGAAAGTAAATGAGGCATTTTATTCTGCTGTTTTGAGCTTTTAATCAGACGCGATCTTTGCTCTACCCCGAATCTATGCTGTTCATCAACAATAACTAGGCCTAAATTCTTGAATTTAATATTCTTTTGAATAAGGCTGTGAGTGCCGATAATAATATCTATATCTCCTTTTAAGGTTTTTTCCAGTAATTTTGTTTTAGAGATTTCTATGGATTGGTTTTTTAATTTCTTGGAAAAGAATTTATCTATACTAGACGTTAAAAGACCGATATTAACGTTAAAGTCTTTTAAAAAATTATGCACTGTTTCAAAATGCTGTCTAGCCAATATATCTGTTGGTGCCATAAAGGCCACCTGATATCTGTTTTTGGCAACATTCAAAGATGCCACAGCAGCTACTATGGTTTTGCCTGAGCCAACATCCCCTTGGAGCAATCTGGACATTGGTCTTGTTTTTTCCATGTCTTTTAATATCTGCCAACTGGATTTTCTCTGGCTAGTTGTTAAAGAAAAAGACAAAGAAGAAACAAGGTTTTTTATGGATTCTAATTTAATCGGGATTGAGGCTGAATCTTCTTTCATCCTTTTTATCCTTTGCTTTAAGATAAAAAGCTCTAATAAGAACAATTCCTGAAAAGCAAACCTTTCCTGGGCTTTTTTTAATAAATTCCAGGAATCAGGAAAATGAATCTGCTCCATGGCTTTGTTTATGGCCATCAAATCATTTTCCCTGATTAAATCATTTGGAATTATTTCAGGAATATAGTTTTTAAAATCATCTAATACTGGTCTGATAATGAATCTTAACCAGCGGGAAGTTACTCTTGAGGTTAACCTATAAGCTGGAATGATTCTACCAGTATGAGTAAGATGCTTTTCTCCAAATATCTTTTCATATATTGGATTGCTCAAATACGAGCCGTTTTTTGAAGCAGCAATTTTACCAGCCAAGCAAACCATTTGTCCGCTTTTTAGAGTAGTAGCTAAAAATGGCTGGTTAAACCATAGGATCTTTAAAGACCCTGTTTGATCATTAATAATTCCTTGGGTTAAAACTAATCCTCTTTTTCTGGTATAGACATTTTCAATTTTTGCAATCTCTCCCTGAATACAAACCTGCTCATTGATTTTAGCTTTGGCAATAGGGATTATTTTAGAGAAATCATCATAGCGATAAGGAAAATACGATAATAAATCCTTTATTGTTACAATACCTAATTGACCAAGCTTTTTCTGGTAAAATTCACCTATGCCTGGTATTTTTTTAATGGGTAGGTCTAGATTCATAGATTTAAAAGAAGTCGGCTACACGAGACAAGGAGAGATGATTCATTTCTTCATCCCTGTGATTATCAATATGCGATGCAATGCAAAGAAATACGATAATTGAACCCTTTACCGCAAACCACAGTCGTGGCCATTGGTTTGGCTTTAAACCAGAATTGGGGATGATAAGTTCAACTTTCCAAAGAGTCCAGATATTGTTTTGAGTAACGCGATGAAGTTTTTTGGGTGCAATTACTTGCCGCGGATTAATAGAATTAAATTGCACTTCACATAAACGTTCAAAGGCAAAAAACCCTTCGCGGATTGTACGAAATCTTTTCTCTAAAGCAACAATCTCTTTCTGGATACTATCATGATATAAGAACTGGATCATAGATCGCTGAAATCTGTGCCACGATAAAATGTTAGTTCATAGGGAATCTCTTTATGCAGCGCTGTCCCTATATATGGAGCTTCAGCATGAGATAATTCTTCCAACTGTTTCCCGGTCAAATGACCATATCGCACAATAACCCTATCTAACATTTCTTTTTCTGCATTATCGAAAACAGCAAGGTCTGGCTTTGCAAGACATTCGTATACTTCTGTCGGGTTATAATCTTCACGTTCTCTAATCTGTTCGATGCCAAGCAAATTGTTTTTGACCATTTTAGCAGTTATCTTTCCTAATGATACTGGCACAGAACCCATAGGAAGAGCATGATATACATCTCCGGTGATCGATTTCTGGGTCTTTTCGTACAGATCAAAATCAGCAAAATACAATAGTTTTGCTAATTTCTTTTTGCCACGTATCTTGCCTTTTAGTTTCCAGCACAAATACAAAATAGCGTTTTGATATTTTTTGGGATGTAAAGACATATCAATTATATAATACCAAATATGACCAATCAGAACAAGCTAAATCTTTATTCCAATGGTGTCCCCGGAGGGAGTCGAACCTTCATCGCAGCCTCCGCAGGGCTGTGCTCTATCCATTGAGCTACGGGGACATTAAAGTAAGCTTAACATATGGAGACAATCAATCAAGAAGATTAAGATTCTTCCTTAATTTGTAAGTATTCCCGTGTTTAAGCAACCCTTTATAAGAAGCTATTGTTTGCGGTTTTCGCTTATTTTCCAATTTCTTAGTGATTCTTTTCTTAGTGACCGTTCTTAATACTCTATGATGTGGAAAATGTATCCAACCTAAAAAATCTACTCCGGAGGCGTATGTTTTAATAAAGATTTTGTCTTGATTTAAGGATAATTTTAGTTCTTTTTCTAGCAATTCAGTTATCTTTTGTAAGACTATATTTAAAGAATTTTTATCATTAGATAAAATCGCGAAATCATCTGCGTAGCGAATGTAATATCCTATTTTCAGGTTATGTTCAACAAATAAGTCTAATTCATTAAGATAAATATTGGAAAATAATTGAGAGGTTAAATTGCCCAGCGGTAATCCAATATTAGATTTCGCATTGAAACTATAGATAATTTCTTTTAATAACCACAAAATATCCGTGTTTGGTACATATCGTACCAATATTTCCGTAAGAATTTTATGATCGATGCTTGCAAAGAATTTTTTGATATCGCATTTTAAAATCCAGCAAGTTTTTGTATTATTTTTGCTTACTTTTTTAGTAAATAGCGTAAAACAATTTAGGGCTCTATGGATGCCCTTGTTTTTTCTGCTAGAGAAAGAACGATTAGAGAATGTTTTATCAAAAAATGGATAAAGTTTTCTATAAATGGCTCTATGTAAAAGTCTGTCACGAACACTTGCTTTATGGATTGTTCTTGGTTTGGGGTCACAGATATCAAATGTTTCATAATCTCTATGTTTGTATAGATGATTTGTTAAATCATTATGTAAAGATATAATATTGTCTATCAAGTTTTGCTGAAATATCAAAACGTCTGGTTTATTTCTCTTTCCTTTGATAAACTCCAGCCATGCTAATAATAGATTATCAATACTTATGGTTTCTTCAAAACTACCATTAAAATTTATTCTCATGATATCAAATATCTCTTCTAATAATTTATCGGTGTTAAATAAAATAATACAATCGTATAAATCATGGTTAAGCCTTAATCAAAATATCAATAAAAATCTAAGGTTTTCTATGGTTGCAAAAATGGATAATATTTTTCTAGACATAATAGAATTAGTTTTCTGGGCTGGAAGCGTAGAAAAAAATAAAAAAATACCATATATCCAAAAATCATTATTAAAGCTTGATTTACTAAAATTGTTTCTAAGGATACTCTGGGAAATTAAAGCAATTGATAATAAAAAATATATTATTATCTCAATTCCTTTAGATGAAATAGGAAAAATGCTTGGAGGGTGGCAACGCAATTTATTAAATCAAACTTCCGCTCATTAAAAGCGGAAGAAATGAAGCGATTTGTGGAGACGAGCCACCCGATAGTTGTCGTTGATGTCGTTCTCGAGGCTGTAGCTGTTACGATACAGCTTGCCGTCGTTACGATAGACGTACCAGACCTATCAATTGCGTTTATACAAAATACCATCCATGCCACTGTCCTTTGAATAATCTTGGGACTGTATTTTATTTGGAGTCTTGAAACTCACCAGTATTTTGCACCAAGTAGCTTCATTTTTTGAGAGACATATATTGTCTCCGGAATTCGATCGCTTGAAGCCGTAACCGCAAGCATGTCATCTACTATCCGTATTTAATCTATCACAAACACATCCGAAAACCAAATCCCCTCTCCGCCCATGATGTTGCAACGAAGAGGGGTTACCCCTTGAAACCTCCAGAAAATCAGAGGTCCAAGGGCCCAGAAGCTACTTGTGGAGACGAGCCACCCGACAGCGGTCGCGGATGCCGTCCCCGAGGCTGCCGCTGCTACGAACCAGCTCGCCGCCGAGACGATCGACGTACCAGACCTCGTTCTTCCCGATGAACGCAACCCAGTTCGTTCCCTCGGGGAACTCTTCTGGGTGAGCACTCCAACGCTTGTAGGCGAACAGGGAATCCTGTTCAGCCGTATCAGTGCCCAGCTGGGCAACGAGGTTGCGGGCAGGAGTCCACCCCTGCTCCTTGGCTTCCTTGCTAAAGAAGTCAGGAGCCATTGGGAAACCGTACGGCCGGCGGACCGCCGGGATTTCTACGACCAGTTGCGGCGCTGGCATCTCCACCACCTTCCTTCTTGCGAGGTTGTTGTACTGCTTTCAATATACGTTGGATAAATATACTGGAAGCAGTACAACAATACTCTGCAAGTAGCTTCTTAAGGAATCAAAGAGCTTACCTTATCTATATATCATAGCATAGATAAGAAATAAATGCAATAGGCGGGGATAATGTCCACACATATGTTGTATTTTATCTATGTATTTTTATTTCTTGAATAAACTCTTCGGACATAACGCGGACACGATTCGGACATAAATATATTGTGTCCAATTTGAAAATTATTAATAAATAGCCTATGATTACCAATTAATTATATGAAAATTTTAGCCATTGAAACATCTTGCGATGATACTGCATTAGCTATTGCTGATTTTGATAAAAAATCCAGTGATTTTAAAATCTTATCAAGTGCTGTTTCCTCGCAAATTGAAATTCATAAGAAATGGGGCGGGGTTTATCCTACTCTTGCCAGGAGAGAGCATCAGAAGAACTTAACTATAGTTCTTAAAAAGGTTTTAAAAGATGCAAATCTTTTAAAAAGTAAGAAAATTAATATTAGTTTAAATTCTATTGAAAAGATTTTAGAAAGAGAGCAGACACTTCTTCCCAAATTAAAATCTTTTCTGAAACAATATCAAAAACCAGATATTGATTGTATTGCAGTTACTTATGGTCCTGGGTTAGAACCATGTTTATGGACTGGGGTAAATTTTGCCAGAGCATTGTCTCTAATATGGAAAATCCCTATTATCCCCATTAATCATATAGAAGGACATTTATTTGCTAATTTTTTATCTGTTCCAAAAAGATTCAATACAATAAAATTTCCAGCTATATTCTTAATAGTTTCTGGAGGACACACTCAATTAATACTTGTTAAGAAATTAGGTGATTACAAAATTATTGGAGAAACCCGAGATGATGCTGCTGGAGAAGCTTTTGATAAGATAGCTAGAGTAATTGGTCTGCCTTATCCTGGCGGGCCAGCTATTTCTCAAGCAGCCAAAGAGTCCAAAAAGAATTTTATATCTCTGCCGAGGCCGATGATTAATTCTAAAGATTTTGATTTTAGTTTTTCTGGTCTAAAAACTGCCGTCTTATATGATGCCAGAAAAAGAAAACTGACTAAATCATATACCAGAGCTATGGCTCACGAATCTCAACAAGCTATTATTGATGTTTT
>Ga0315289_10003191_pt1 | contig 24941 bp, 19 predicted proteins | sample YL17G11_40_MG_FD_203452 | JGI IMG/M metagenome (GOLD analysis project Ga0315289, IMG submission 203452) | Sediment microbial communities from Yellowstone Lake, YNP, Wyoming, USA - YL17G11_40 | ecosystem: Environmental > Aquatic > Freshwater > Lake > Sediment | place: USA: Wyoming | collected...
ATGGAGATCTTTCCCAATGGCAGCGGTGTGCTGTGCGGCATCAACGAAGTGCTCGACCTGCTGGCGCGGGTCTTACCCCCTACTGGTGAGGTGCAGGCTTTGCCCGAGGGGCAACCCATGACCGCCAAAGAAGTAGTGTTGCGCATCACGGCGCCCTACTCGACCTTTGGCCTCTACGAAACGGCCATGCTGGGCATGCTGGCGCACACCACCGGCTGGGCCACGGCAGCGCGCGCCTGCGTCGAGGCCGCCGCCGGGGTGCCGGTGATCAGCTTTGGCGCGCGGCACGTGCACCCCAATGTGGCCGGCCGACTGGAATACGCAGCCATTGTGGGCGGCTGCGCGGGGTGCGCCACGCCTGCGGGCGCCGAGTTGGCGGGTGTGCAGGCCAGCGGCACAATCCCGCATGCCATGGTGCTCATCTTTGGTGACACGGTCCAGGCCACGCTGGCTTTTGACCGCAACATGCCGGCAGAGGTCAAGCGCGTGGCGTTGGTGGACACTTTTCACGACGAATGTGAGGAGAGCCTGCGCGTGGCCGAGGCCATGGGCCGCAAGCTGTGGGGGGTGCGGCTTGACACGCCAACGGAACGTGGCCGCGTGACGCCTGAACTCGTGCGCGAGCTGCGCGCGCGCCTGGACCAGGCCGGCTACCCATGGGTCAAGATCGTGGTCAGCGGCGGGGTGGACGCGGAACGCATTCGCTTGTTCCACGAGCTGCAGGTGCCGGTGGACATGTTCGGGGTCGGCAGCGCCATTAGCTCCGCGCGGCCCATTGATTATACCGGGGACCTGAAGGTCATCGCAGGCAAACCGATTGCCAAGCGCGGCCGCATTCCGGGCATCACGCCGAACCCGCGCCTGCAGCCCGTCGACCTCAAAGCACGCCGCCCATCGGGACAGCCCTGAGCTTCGCACAGCACCCGGCCTGACGCTCCGTCACCAGGTGATCGTCGGTCGCTCGCCACCGTGGACCGCGCAGGCTGTGCACCGTCCCCGGGGGCGTGCCCGTCCGTTCTCAACAACAAACAGAGTCCCTACGCATGGCGTCGACTCTGCTCGCGGTTTGACCCAGCGGCTGCCGCCATCATTTCCGGTGGAGAGGTGCGCTGGGCACTGCTCATGTGACGACTTGCCAGGTCCGGCGAGGGCTATTCGCCTTCCGTGGTTTCTTCTTCCGTTCCCGCCTCTGGCTCGTCCTCCTCCAGATAGGCGTCGACCTCGTCGATCTCGTCGTCATCGCCCTCGGCCAATTCCAGCGTCGGGATGGTCTCTCCGAGAGGAGTGGCTGGCTCGCGGTGCAGCAACGCGTAGAGGTCGGCGAGCCTGCGCCTGGCGATGTTGTTGGAGGGCTGCGCTTTGAGGCATTCCTCATAGGCTTGCAGCGCTTCCTCGTAGCGGCCCAGCTCGAAATAGGCCTTGCCTAGCCGGTTGCGGGCCTTGATGTCCTGCGGATAGCTTTCGAGAATGCGCAAGTTGGCCTGGGCGGCTTCATCCCAACTGCCGCGCAGCGCCAGCTCCACTGCCTGCTGCGTCCACTGCTTGTGCAGTTCTTCCTTGATCTGATACTTGGAAACATTCAAATCCATGCTTCATCTCCCGTGCATATGGCCCAATATGGAACCATTGTACCCACTTCTGCGAATTTGGCAAAGCGAGGTGGAGACTTGTTTCGGTTTATTTGACAACCAGCACCTAGACACGGTATAATGTCCTGTGTTTGCATACTGGAGGAAAGGTAAGAGTCATGCCCAAGAGAACGTTCCAACCCCGTAAACTTCGCCGTCAGAGGGTGCACGGCTTTCGTTCCCGCATGAGCACGCGTGGCGGTCGTCTGGTTCTGAGGGCCCGTCGGATGAAGGGCCGCAAGCGCGTTTCCGTCCAGGCCGTGAGGTAACGCCCAGACCACCGGGAACATGGAGAGACGCCATCGACTGACTAGCAGCGGGGACTTTCAGCGCGTACGCCGCGAAGGGCGATCGTGGGCCGAATCGCTTCTGATCTTGCTGGCGCTGGGCAACGACCTGCCCTATAGCCGTTTTGGATTCCTGGTCAGCAAGCGCGTTGGCAAGGCAGTGGTGAGAAACCGCGTCAAGCGTCTGCTGCGCGAAGCAGCACGCGCACGGCTCGCAGTGGTGTCCCCGGGATGGGATGTGGTGCTCATCGCACGGGTGGCGATTGTGGATGTAGATCTACGACGCATCGAACAGGCAATGGATGGCCTTCTGAGACGAGCGGGGCTGATCCCGAAGCCGCCCCAGGCACAGGACGGTGACAAGTGAAACGCTTGGCCCTGGGCTTGATTCGATTCTATCAGCGCAGGATCTCGCCGACTCTGCCTCCCACGTGCCGTTTCGTGCCCTCATGCTCCGAGTACACCTGCCAGGCCATCGGCAAGTACGGCTTGTGGAAGGGGGGCTGGATGGGAGTGAAGCGTCTGAGTCGCTGCCATCCGCTCCATCCGGGAGGGTACGATCCAGTTCGCTAGGCCCAGCGCGAGGGCCACTTGACGTGGACAACAACATGAAGGAGGACCTCATTCTTTGAACGCTTTCAAAGCAAGGATTGGTTTGGCGCTCTTGGCGCTCGTGCTGCTGGGCGCACTGAGCGGCTGCATGGGTACGCCCGCAGCGTCTGTCTGGTCCAGCGTCGAGGTAGTGGGCAGCAAGCTGTTCACAGGCTCGCAGACTGGGCGCGTCTACGCGCTGGATGCCGCCACGGGCAGCAAGACCTGGCAGTACCCGGCGGCCGAGGAAAAAAGGTCGCTCGTTGGCACCTCGCCCGCGCCGGTCGTCGTCAACGACGTGCTGTACATCGGCGCTCTTGACAGCTACGTCTACGCGCTTGACGCCAATACAGGGCTGCAGCGCTGGGCGTTTGCGGCGGGCGGGCATATCTACGCCGAGGTCACCATTGTGGATGGCAAGCTCTACGCGGCCGCCGGCGACAAGGTCTTTGCCCTCGACGCGAACAACGGCGCGCAGCAGTGGGAGTTTAGCGCGAGCCAACCCATCTGGGGGCGCCCTGCTGTCTCCCAGGGCAAGGTCTACGTCGGCTCGCTCAATCACAAGCTCTACTGCCTCGACGCCGCCACGGGCCAGACCCAGTGGGAGTACGAGACAGGCGGCGCGATCGCCGGCGGACCGTTCGTGTCCGGAGGCGTGGTCTACGTCGGCTCGTTCGACAACAAGGTCTACGCGCTGGACGCGAACGACAAGAGCGTGCGCCGCGAATTCACCACGGGTCACTGGGTCTGGGCCAGCCCGTTGGTGGTGAGTGATACGCTGTACCTCGTTTCGCTCGACAAGAAGCTGTACGCGTTCGACGTCACCAGTGGCGCGCCGCGCGGCACCTTTGATGCCAAGGGCATGATTCGCGCCACGCCCACGTACGCCGATGGACTGCTGTATGTCGCTACCGAGTCGGGGACACTGTGGGTTCTGGATGCTGCCACTCTACAAGCCAAGGCGCCGCCTTTTGAGGCGGGCAAACCCATCCTCGGATCTGCCGTGGTGGCCAACGGCCTCGTCTACGTCAGTGCCTATGGGGACACGGTCTATGCGCTGGATGCCCAGACGGGCGCGCAGCGCTGGAACGTGGCCCTGGCCAAGTTGAAATAGGAGGGCCTCTCGGGTGAGTCAAATCTGGAATGGTTTTCTAGGGCTGATGCTCAACAGCCTGATGTTCCTGTACGGGCTGCTCGGACGGAATTTCGCCCTCAGCATCGTGGTCTTCACGGTGCTGGTGAGGGTTGTCACACTCCCGTTTACGCTGCAGCAGTTGCGGTCGACCAAGGCCAGCCAGGACATGCAGCCCAAGCTGGCAGAGCTGCAGAAAAAGTACAAGGGTGACAAGGAAAAGCTGGCCGAAGAGCAGATGAAGCTCTACAAAGGGGCCGGTGTCAACCCCCTCGGCTGCCTGGTGCCTACCTTGATCCAGTTCCCCATCTGGATCGGCTTGTACCAGTCCATTATGAACGCAGCGCCGAACAACCCGCTGCAACTGCTCAACCTGGCGCGTCACATCTATCCGCAGTTCACGCACTTGGTGCCTCTCAACGTGAGGTTTCTGTGGCTCAACCTGGGTCGCGCCGACCCCTGGTATGTGATGCCCATCCTGGTGGTGGCCACACAGTACCTGATGCAGAAGATGATGACCCCGGCAGCCGCCACCCCTGAGCAGGCAGCTCAGAACCGGAGCATGGAGTTGATGATGCCCATGATGTTTGGCTTCATCACGCTGCAACTGGCCTCGGGTCTGGGCCTCTACTTTGTCACTACCAACATCGTTGGCATGGTGCAGCAGTACTTTGTCTCGGGCCTGGGGGGCCTTGCCCCCCTGCTCCGCGGCATCGGCGGAAAGGCGCAGGAGGCTGGTTCAAAGGACAAGGGATATGGACGCAAGAAGTAAAGGCATCGAGGTCAGCGCACGTTCAGTGGATGACGCTGTGCAGCAGGCACTGCAGAAGCTGGGCCTGAGTCAGGACGAGGTCGAGGTCGAGGTCATCAAGCAGGGCAGCCGAGGCCTGCTGGGTCTGCTCAGTGAAGAAGCGCTGGTGCGCGTGACCCCCATAAGCGTCGCGCAAGCGAGCGCACAACCGCACCAGGCAGAGCCGAGGCCAGAAGCCGAGGCCGCGAAGCGTCTCGCCGAAAGCGAGGCAGAAGAGCACGAACCGGAAGAGCCCGAACCGGAAGAGTGGAAAGAGGAGCCGCAGCCCCCCGTCGCGCACGCCGGGGCAGACCAGGACGCAGTCGCCCGACAGGGCGCAGAGGTCCTGCAAAAGCTGCTGGACTATATGGGCGTTCCTGGCCGTGTGTCAAAGGAATTCTTGGCCCTGAAAGGCCAGGGCGGGGATCCGTCCACAGTGCTCAACATCACCGGCGGCGACCTGGGGCTGTTGATTGGACGGCGGGGCGAAACGCTGCGAGACCTGCAATTCCTGATGAGCCTGATCGTAAGTCGCAACTCGCAGCACTGGCCTGGTCTGAGCGTGGACGTCGAGCACTACAAGGCCCGCCGCGAAAAGTCGCTGATCGACCTGGCGCGGCGCATGGCCGATCGCGTGCGCACCACAGCACAGCCGCAACCGCTGGAGCCGATGCCGCCCTTCGAGCGGCGCATCATCCACCTGGCCTTGCGCGACGATCCCGATGTCCGCACCGAGAGCAGCGGGCAGGACGACAAGCGCAAAGTGGTTATCTATCCCAAGGAATAGGGTCTGTGTTCGGCGGGCAGATGCCAGGCTCGCAAAAAGGCGGGTTGCATGGCTATTAACCCTGACTTCCTGGCGGTCGGCCACGTGACCAAGGACGTTCTGCCCGCTGGCGGCTATACGGTGGGAGGCACGGTGACCTACGCGGCGTTGACGGCCCAGGCTTTGGGCCTATCTGCGGCTGTCCTTACCAGTGCTCCGCCAGACATGGAGCTGTGCAAGTTTCTTTCCGGTATCGCAGTACAAATCGTCCCTTCTGACGTGGCCACCACTTTTGAGAACATCTATGAGGGCACGCGGCGTTATCAATACGTGCACGGCGTCGCCAAACCGCTGCGAGCCTTGGACCTGCCCGTGGCCTGGAAGCGGACGCCCATCGTGCTGCTCGGCCCCCTGGTCGGCGAGTTGGGTCTGGATTGGCTGGGCCGTTCCGCCCCGGCGGGCGTCCGGCCCGAACGGGGCGCCTTGAGCGCTGCGGTGGTCGGTGTGACGCCCCAGGGCTGGATGCGGCAGTGGGATGGCGACGGCCGCGTCAGCACCAAACCCTGGGCTGAGGCCGGGCAGATTCTGCCGGAAGTGGACGTGCTCGTTTTCAGCGAGGACGACGTGGCCGGAGACGAGGCCGTCGTGCGGCAGTACGCCGCGCTGGCGCGTCTGGCGGTGGTGACGCGCGGCCGGCACGGGGCCACCGTGTTCCGCGATGGCACGGCGCGCGATTTCCCGGCCTTCCGCGCGCGCGAAGTCGACCCCACCGGCGCTGGCGACGTCTTTGCCACGGCCTTTCTGGTGCGTCTGCACGAGACGGGTGATCCCTACCAGGCGGCGCGCTTTGCCAACTGCACGGCTTCCTTTGCCATCGAAGGCCCGGGCACGACGTCCATTCCCACCCGCAGCCAAGTGGAGCAGCGCTTGCGCCGGGGCGGGTTCTATGAATGAGAGGGCGGGGACGTGAGCCGCGTCTATGCTGTCGCCAACCAGAAAGGCGGAGTCGGCAAGACCACCACGGTGGTCAGCCTTGGCGCGTACCTGGCGGATGCCGAAAAGCGCGTGCTGGTGATCGACATTGACCCACAGGCCAACGCTACCAGCAGCCTGGGCATTGACAAGCACAGCCTGCAGCACTCGATCTACAACGCCATCGTCGGAGACGCGCCGCTGGAGAGCGCACTCGTGCTCACGAAACGCCTGGGGCTGGATCTGATCCCCGCGGCCCCCGCGCTGGCTGGCGCAGAGATCGAGCTCGTGAGCCTGATGGCCCGCGAGCACCGCTTGCGGCAGGCCCTGGCCGCGCTGCGCGAGCGCTACGACTATACTCTGATCGATTGCCCTCCCAGCCTTGGCCTACTCACGATCAATGCTCTGACCGCCGCCGACGAAGTCATCATCCCGATTCAGTGCGAATACCTGCCCATGGAGGGTCTGGCGCAGCTCCTGCACACCGTTGAGTTGGTGCGCATGAACCTCAACCCTCAGCTCGGCATCCGGGGCCTGCTGATGACCATGTACGACGTGCGCACCAGCCTGGCGCAGCAGGTGGTAGACGAAGTGCGCAGCCATTTTCCAAACAAGATCTTCCAGACCATCGTCCCGCGCAGCGTGCGGTTGAGCGAGGCTCCCAGCTATGGCGAACCGATCCTGGACTATTCGCCCAACTCGCCGGGAGGCCTGGCCTATCACGCGCTGGCGCAGGAGATTGTGGGCAGCGGCCAGTCTCTTATCTCTGCGAGCTCTGCAGATGCCATGAGGGGGGCCGCATGAGCAGCAAGCGTCGAGGCCTGGGTAGGGGTCTAGGCGCCCTGATTCCCGGTGCAGAAACTCCTTCTGGCCTGGTCCAGGTCAACATCACCGACATCACGACCAATCCGCGTCAACCCAGGCACGAGATCGAGGCGGAAACCCTGCGCGAGCTGGCCAACTCGATTTCGGAGCATGGCCTGCTGCAGCCCCTGATCGCTACGGCGCGCGACGTGGCCACAGGGGAGGGCGGGCCCCACTATCAGCTCGTGGCGGGCGAGAGGCGCTGGCGTGCGGCCAAGCTGGCCGGCCTACAGACGGTGCCGGTGCTGGTCAAAGAAGCCACGCCGCAGGAGACGCTGGAACTGGCGCTGGTGGAGAACATCCAGCGCGCCGACCTCAACCCCCTGGAAGAGGCTAACGCCTATCACCAGCTCATGGACGAGTTTGGGCTGACGCAAGAGCAGGTGGCCGAGCGCGTGGGACGCAGCCGCGTGACGGTCACCAACTCGCTACGCCTGCTGCGCCTGGCCGAAGAGATCAAGGCCGCCGTGCTGGCCAACCGCATCAGCGAGGGGCACGCCCGCGCACTGCTGGGTTTGAACGAAGAGCAACTGCAACTGCGCGTGCTGCGCTTGATTGAGAAACAGGGCCTTTCGGTGCGCCAGACGGAGGAACTGGTGCGACGGCTGACCTCCGGGAAGTCGCAACCGGGCGCACAACCTCAGCCGCCGACGCCCGAGACCCGCGCGCTGGAGGACCGCTTCCGCCAATCGCTGGGCACCAAAGTCAATCTCTTCCGCAGCAAGCGTGGCGGCCGGCTGGTGATCCACTTTTTTTCCGAAGAGGAACTGCAATCCATCTACGAGCGCATCGTGGGTGGGGAGCTGTGACGGGTTCCCAGAGACTCGATTCCTCGCCAAGCACAAGCCTGGCTTCCTGGCACAGAAGCCAGGTTTTCTGCATGCGCCACTAACGGAATAACAGTGGCAGCGCCAGGATCAGGAGCGTGGTCCAGGCGATGTAGGCCATCGCGCCCGTGCCGATGGCTGTGTGCACCGCCTCGACCCAGCGTTCCTGGCCGCTCTTGAACAGCTTGACCATCAGGAAGATCAGGATCGCGATGTTGATCGTGTTCCAGCCGATCACGGTCAGACGGTTGGGCGTGAGCGCGCCCTGCAGCGTGCGGTAGACGATGGCCGACATGGCATAGAGGCTTACTACGGTGGCCAGAATGACCAGCACGAGAATACCCCAGCGCAGGGCCTTGGCGTAGCCCGAGGACGGCTCGGGCCGCCGCACGGGCGTGGCCCCGATCAGAAGCCCCATGATGGCAAACAGCATCGCGTTGTAGACGATCAACAGGTCGCGGCTGCGGAACGGCGCCTGGAAGTTGAACGGAATGAAGACGACGTAGATCGACAGGACCAGCAGCGTGAGCGGCAGCAACAGCCGCATCAGGATGCTGATCAGCTTGCCCAGGCCTTCCTCAAACCTCTGCTCGTAGGGACTCAGGTGCGGGTCGTAGACCGTGGCCACGGCCAGCACCGGGATCGCGCCGCCGACGCCCGCCGTGAGCAGCCGCATCACCGCCTCGGAGAAATGCACGTTGAGGGCCGCGAAGAGACCCATGGTGATTCCGCTGAAGACCAGAGCACCCGCCCCATAGATGCTACCCGTGATCAGCACCTCGAGTGACTTGACCAGAAACGCAAAGCGACCGGGATTGTCACGCTTGAGGCCCAGCAGGCTCAGCCCCACCGCGATCCAGGCCAGGAGCGGTATGTGCAGCACCATTAGAATGGGGTATTGTCCTGTGACAGCGTTTGGGTTGGCGTTCTGGACGTTGGTGAAGCGAGTGACATAAAAGTAAAGGGCTGCCATTCCCAAGATGGCCAGCAGCGACTGGAGCCAGTGCTTGCGCGAGGTGAGGGTCAGGAAGGCGATGGCGAAGAAGGCCTCGATGGGTGCAATGGCGAGAGCGACGTTCAGCCCGTGGTCGATAGACTTGGCGCCTGTGAAAAAGCTGGGGCCCGTCAGCCACCACACGATGACGCCTGCGATCAGGCCAAACGGGACGGCGAGCAACCAGTTCGTGCCTTTGGCGGCCTCGACCAGCCTGGTGGGCGTCTCGACGACCGCCAACGGCGTCACGCTCGCTGCGGCAGGGCCTGGTTGCAGGCGGTAGTGCCAGGCCGCGTAGAGCAGGTTGTCCGGCGACTCCTGATGGAGCGCCAGCACGTCGCGGGCGAACTCTTCTTCCATGTGGTCGTGCCTGGCCCCTTGGTACAGCTCCTCTAGCGCCTGGGCGTCGCTCTGAGCGGCCCGGATTGGCTCCAGATACTGCATAAAGCCTCCTCGACGACTTGAACACGTGGGCGCACAGGTCGCACGTCGGGTTCCTGGCTGCTCAGCGCGCGCACCCCGGAGCACTGCTGCGAACCTAGCCTACATTGTAGGCGCTTCGGCCTGTCAGGAGCTATCAGACGGCTGCCAGCACTGTCGCCGCAGGCGGCGCCAATCCACGCCCGACGTCGGGATTCTGACGAACGCGCGCCGAGTCCGGTATTGGGGCGAAGACAAGCTTCGCCCCAATACACTACCTGTACTTCTGCTGGTTTTGCAGGTGCTCCTCGAAGGTCTCAGCAAAGGCGTGCGAGCCGTCCTTTTTGGCATAGAAGAAGAGATACGTCGTCTGGGCGGGGTTGAGCACAGCCTCGATGGACGCTAGGCCGGGGCTGCAGATGGGGGCGGGGGGCAGGCCCGGATTGACAAAGGTGTTGTAGGGCGAGTCAACGGCACGCAGCTCCTCGAGCTTGAGCTGCGGCCACCAGCGCCCACTGGCGGCGTCGTAACCCTTGGCATATTGCACCGTGGGGTCGGCCTCCAGGTACATGCCCTTGCGCAGGCGATTGAGGTAGACGCTGGCGATGATGGGCCGCTCTTCCGCCTTGACCGCCTCACGCTCGACGATGGACGCCAGAGTCAAGGCCTGGTGGAAGCTGAGCCCCTGTTCTAGAGCCCGCTGGCGCATCTCGATCGTTACGCGCTGGTCAAAATTGCGCAGCATGAGGTCGATCACGCCTGTGGTGGTGATGTTCACAGCGAACTGGTAAGTGTCTGGGAAGAGGAATCCCTCGAGTGTTTTGGGCGCACTGCCTCCCTGGGGACGATCACGCAAGAAGTCATAGTGGAAGGTGTCATCGCGCACCAGATGGATGAACTGCTCCTGATCCACCAGGCCCTCGCCGGCCAGCAGGTAGGCCACTTCCTCGGCGCGCAGCCCTTCGCGGATGGTCACTGTCTTGGCACGCAGGCGTCCGTGCTGCAACTGCGCCACGACCTCGGCCATCGACATGTTGCGGCGCAGCTCATAGTCGCCCGCCTCCAGATGGGAGTCGGCACCCCAGTAACGCAAGAGTAGCCGGAAGAGCTCGGCGTCCTTGATGAGCTGCATGCGCTCCAGGCGCGCGGCGATGGTGGCCGCGTTCTCACCGACCTGGACGGAGAACTGGACCGGGGTCGTCTCGGCGCTGGCGGGCCCCTCGATCTCGCCCTTGCGCACGTTGAGGTAGATGCCCAGGGCCGTCTTCTCCAGGGAGCTGAGATCCACTCCCGCGCCTGGCTGCAGGGCGGCAGCGCGCGTCTGCGCCACAAAGAACCAGACGATGCCGCCTGCCACACCGAGGATCAAAGCCACTCCGAACAGAAAGAGCACGATGCGAATCCAGTTGCGTGCGCTGCCTTCCAATGGTGTCTCCTTGGGGTGAGTTTCGCTACTTATCTGGCTCTGTCATGGGCGCCGCTGCGTCCAGATAGCTCTGCAAGATGACGGCGGCGGCCGCCGCGTCGATGCGTTCGCGGTCGATGCGCTTGCCGGTCGCATGGATGAGTTGTTCGGCCTGCACAGTGGAGAACTGTTCATCCCACAGCTCGACGGGCACCGACAGGCGTGGGCGCAGCCTCTCCACGTAACGCTCCACGCGCCGCGCCTGGGGCCCCACGCTGCCATCCAGACTGCGCGGAAAGCCCACGATCACTCGCTCCACCTGGTGCGCCTGCACCAGCTCCACGATGGCCGCCAGCTCTTCCTCGCGACTGGCGCACTTGAGCACGGTCAACGGCGTGGCCAGCCAGCCCAGCGGATCGCTCATGGCAACCCCGGTGCGTCGCTCGCCCACGTCCAGCGCCAGGATGCGCATGGCCTAGCCCGTGGAGACCTGCAGGCGGATGCGCCCGCCCCACCACGGCAGACGGCCCAGCAGGCTGCCGCCCAGCGTGATCTTGGGTTCGGTGCTCAGCTTGAACTGCCCAACCAACGCGGCTTTCGCTTCCTGGACGGTCTTGCCCGCAATCAGGCGTTGCACCGTGCGGGCGTTGATGGCCGGGGCAGTGGCGGCCCGCGCACTCATGTTGAAGCGCGCCTGGTCCTGCGTGGCCGCTAGCACACTGCCGCGCTCGAACTGGACACTATTGGGCACAAGGCCAAAACCGGGCTTCATGCGCTGCTCGAGCAGGCGCACGAGCAGTTGCTCCCCGCCCGCGCTATCGACCGCCAAGCCGGTAACCTTGACCTTCATCTCCAGGCCGAGCACGTCGACCGCATCGCCCACCTTGTGGTCTAGATTCTCCTTGACCACTGTGATCGCCAGCGAGTCGGGCGGAACGAACTCGCTCGGCTGCAGGGCCGAGATCAACTGCTTGTATGCCTCGTCTTGCACGCGCTTGGTGAGCTTGGCGCGCAGGCGGACCTGGTCGTCTCCTCCCACCGTGGCCATGCGGCGCACGGTTCCGCCGCTGGTGCGCTCGTCGTTGAGCACGTCCACCTGGGCCGCCAACTCGCCCTCGACCGTGTTGATGGTGAGCGCCGGGACGTTGCCGCCCGGACCCGGCTCAGCCGCCAGGATGCCCGTGCGCACAGTGCGGTGCAGTTCCCCGGGCAGCCACACGTCGGACACAGTGTAGAAGCGCACGTTCTCGCCAAAGCTGGTGCGCACCACCGTGCCCTTGGTGACGGTCACGGGGATGGTGGTCTTGTTGGCAAACACGACGCTGCCCTCGGCGTGCCCGTCGGGCACGTCGCGCATTTCGGTCGTGGCGATGGTGTCTGTCATGGCCAGCTCGATGGACACGCTGCGGGCGGGCACCTTGGCCTGGCCATAGTCCACGCTCTGCAGCCCGGACACGCCCGTCATTTCCATGCTCGCGTCCACCGGCTCTGTGACCGGCTTGAGCGTGACTGTGGCGCTGGGCAGGAGCACCAGGAGCGCCAGGAGCAGGACGCCGACCATCGCCGCCGCTACCACAGGCCGCGGGACGTTGCTCCTGCGGGCTGGTTGCGCCGACCGCTTGGCGGCCGGCTGGAACGGATTGCTGAACGAGAGGCCCGGGCTCGCGCGCAGGGGCAGCCCTGCGCGGCGCCGCCGCTTGTGGTCCAGAGCCGCGAGGTTGGCCTTCTGCGCCGCCTCGAGCGAGGGCAAGACCACAAGGCCCGCGTCCTGGGCGATGACCGCGGTGTTGCGGTGCTCAATCACCAGCGCCACACGTAGGGCCAGGTTGTCGGCCCAGCGGCGTAGCACCTTCAAGTTGACCTCGTTGTTCTCCAACGCTTCGCAGCCCCTGGGCACGTACAGCACCACCTGGCTGTCAGTGGCGTGCTCCAGCAGGTCGCGGATGACGGTGATGTTTTCGGAACCTTCCAGTTGTATCGTTTGCATGAAATTCCAGTTGTCTTGAATAGGGTCTCTTCATGTGGGGATTCTGACTTGGGCTTCACAGGCTGACCAAGGTCGTCGCAACCGGTCGGGCTACTTGGGCCCGAGGGCCTCTTGGACCTTGGCTGGCACTTGCGCCAGCGCCTCGTCCAGTTTGCTGGCGTCCTTGCCGCCGGCCTGGGCCATGCTCGGGCTTCCACCGCCTCCGCCGCCTACCGCCCTGGCCACTTGGCCGACCAGCTTGCCAGCCTGCAGGCCCTTCTTCACCAGGTCCGGTGTGACAGCCGCGACGAACATGGGCTTCTCCGCGATCACGGCGCCCAGCACGATCACCACTGAGCCCAGCTTCTCGCGGAACTGATCCGCCATCTCGCGCAGGCGGTCGACGCTGTCGGCCTCCACGCGTTCGGCCAGCACCTGCACTCCGTCCACCTGTTTGACGCGGCCCACCAACCGGGCCACTCTCTCACGCGCCGCCTGGCTGCGCAGCCGCTCGACTGCACGTTGCTGTTCCCGTAACCCGATGACCGCCTCGGTGGCACTCTTGACGACCTCTTCGGGTTTGGTCTGCAGGATGACTGCTACTTCGTTCAGGGCCTCCAACTGCTGTTCAACATAGGCCTCCGCACCGCGTCCCGTGATGGCCTCGATGCGGCGCAGGCCAGAGCCCACGCTGGATTCGCCCAGGATGTGGAAGAAACCGATCTGGCCCGTGTTGTGCAGATGCGTGCCGCCACATAGCTCGCGGCTGTACGAGTCGCCCACGCAGATCATGCGCACCACGTCACCGTACTTTTCGCCAAAGAGCGCCATGGCGCCCGAGGCGCGCGCTTTGTCCAGAGTGGTGCTGCTGGCCTCGACGGGCAGTGCTGCGCGAACGGCAGCGTTGACCTCGCGCTCGATCTGGCGCAGTTCCTCGACCGTGACGGGCTGCAAGTGCGTGAAGTCAAAGCGCAGGCGCTCGGGTGAGACCAGCGATCCGGCCTGGCGCACGTGCTGGCCCACCACCTTTTGCAGCGTGCGGTGCAGCAGGTGCGTCGCCGTATGGTTGCGTGCGATATCCAGGCGCCGCCCCTCTTGCACCTTGGCCGTCAGCCGTTCGCCCTTGACGACCACGCCTTCGGCAACCACGCCATAGTGCACCGTCAGTTCAGGCAGTGGGTGGCGCGTGTCATGCACCTCGAGGCGGCCGCGCGCGCCCAGCAACACACCCGTGTCGCCCACCTGGCCACCACTTTCGCCGTAAAAGGGCGTGCGGTCCAGAACGACCTCCACCCTCTGTCCCGGGCCGGCTTCTTCAACCGACAGGCCTTCGCGCACGATGGCCAGCACCGTCGCGTCGCACGAGAGCTCTTCGTAGCCCACAAAGGCCGTCTTGGGCAGATCCAGGCTATGGTACAGTTCGGCATCCCGCCCCACTTCGAACCTCTGCGCGGCGCGGGCGCGCTCACGCTGCGCCTCCATCGCCAGCTTGAATCCATCCTCGTCCACGCGCAGGCCCCGCTCCTTGGCCACGTCGCGCGTCAGGTCCAAGGGGAAGCCATAGGTGTCGTACAAGCGGAAGGCCTTGTCGCCAGGGATGGCGCTCTGACCCGCGGCCTTGGTGTCGGCGATGACTTGATCCAACAGGTTGAGGCCCACGTCCAGGGTCTGCAGAAAACGCTCTTCCTCCCGGGTGGTGGCCTCGAGGATAAAATCCTTGCGCTGTAGCAGCTCGCCATAGTGTGGGCCCATTATATCCATCACGGCCCTGATCATCTCGGCCATAAAGGGCTGCTGAAAACCCAGCAGCTTGCCGTGACGCGCGGCACGGCGCAGGATCAGGCGCAGTACATAGTTGCGGCCTTCGTTGCCGGGCAGCACGCCATCGGCGATCAGGAAGGCAATGGAGCGCGCGTGGTCGGCGATGACGCGGTAGGAGACGATCTGCTCCTGGCGCTCGGCATCGCTGTGGCCCAGCAGCTGCTGCGTGCGCTGGATAATGGGCCAAAAGAGGTCCGTCTCATAGTTGTTGTCTTTGCCCTGCATCACGGCGGTGAGGCGCTCCATGCCCATACCCGTGTCGATGCTGGGCTTGGGCAGGGGCCGTGTCGCGCCGTCGGCCGAGGTCTCGAACTGCATGAAGACTAGGTTCCAGATCTCCCACCAGCGCTCACAGTCCACGCCGGTGGCCATGCTGCAATCCGGCCGGCCGCACGTGCAGTAATGCGGGCCGCGATCATAGTGGATCTCGGAGCAAGGGCCGTTGGGGCCGGTGTCGCCCATGGCCCAGAAGTTGTCTTTCTTGCCGCGGCGGACAACGCGCTCGGGAGGTACCCCTGTCACCTCTTGCCAAAGCTGGAAGGCTTCGTCGTCGTCGAGGTAGATCGTGGGGTAGAGGCGCGCCGGGTCCAGGCCCATCACCTGCGTCAGGAACTCCCAGGCATAGGCGATGGCGTCGCGCTTGAAATAGTCGCCAAAGGAAAAGTTGCCCAGCATCTCGAAAAAGGTATGGTGGCGGGGCGAGGGACCCACATTCTCCAGGTCGTTGTGCTTGCCGCTCACGCGCATGCACTTTTGAGCGGTGGTGGCGCGTGTGTAGGAGCGTTTCTCGATGCCGGTGAAGGTGTCCTTGAACTGCACCATGCCGGCGTTGGTGAAGAGCAGCGTTGGGTCATTGCCCGGGATCAAGGACGAGCTCGGCACGACGGTGTGGCCTTTGTTCTGGAAGAAGGTGAGGAAGGATTGGCGGATCTCCGCACTGGTTAGCATTGAGGGCTCCTAGGCAGTCTTTTCCATGTCTCTCACGTCATCTGCCGCCGCGCTCCAGCGCTCGGACGGCGTGCGCCGTTTGCGCTCGCGGATGGTCTTGGCGTCGATGACAACCCGTTTGATGTCGTCGCGCGAGGGGACCTCATACATCACGTCGAGCAGTGTATCCTCGATGATCGAGCGCAGCCCGCGCGCGCCCATGCGGTAGCGCAGCGCCTCGTGGGCCGTCTCCTGGATGGCGTCCTGGGTAAAGACGAGCTCGACCCCATCGAGAGCCAGCAGCTTCTGGAACTGTTTGACGATGGCGTTCTTGGGCTGGGTGAGGATGCACGCCAGCATCTCTTCGTCCAGCGGATCCACGCTGACCACCACCGGCAGACGGCCGACCAGCTCAGGGATCAACCCATAGCTCAGCAGGTCGTCCGAATCGATCTGCTTGAGCAATTGAGTGCGCGTCCACTCGGCCTTCCTGGCCGTGGCGGCGCTTTTGAAGCCGAGCGTCTTGTGCGTGCCCAGCCGTGTGGCCGTCAGTTCGTCCAGGCCTTCGAACGCTCCGCCGCAGATAAAGAGGACGTTGGTGGTGTCAAGCTGGATGCACTCCTGGTGCGGGTGCTTGCGGCCGCCCTGCGGCGGCACGTTGGCCACGGTGCCCTCCAGGATTTTGAGCAAGCCCTGTTGCACGCCCTCGCCCGAGACATCGCGTGTGATCGAGGGGTTGTCGCCACTCTTGCGCGCGATCTTGTCGATCTCGTCAATGTAGACGATGCCGCGCGAGGCGCGCTCGAGGTCGTCATTGGCGGCCTGGATCAGACGCAGCAGGATGTTCTCCACGTCCTCGCCCACGTAGCCCGCCTCGGTCAGCGTGGTCGCGTCGGCCAGGGCAAACGGCACGTCCAGGATCCTGGCCAGGGTCTGCGCCAGCAGCGTCTTGCCACAGCCCGTGGGCCCCACGAGCAGGATGTTGCTCTTCTGCAGCTCGACGTCGTCCAGCTCTTGCCTGGACATGGTGCGCTTGTAGTGGTTGTAGACCGCCACGGCCAGGACTTTCTTGGCCTGGTCCTGACCCACCACGTACTCGTTCAGCCGCCGGTAGATCTCCATGGGCGGCGGGATGCGCTTGCCCTGGATGGGTTGCACGCGTCGGGTGGGTACTTGCTCCTGTTCCAGGATTTCCTGGCAGATCTGCACGCACTCTTCGCAGATGTACACGTTGCCAGGGCCCGCAATCAGGTGGCGCACCTCGTATTGCGGGCGATGGCAGAACGAGCAGTACTGAACCGGATGATCCTGGCGCATCGAGATTTTACTCGCTACTCTTTGCTAGTAATGGGCTTTTTCAGAACGTCGTCGACGATGCCGTAGGCCACCGCCTCTTCGGCCGTCATCCAGTAGTTGCGGTCCGTGTCCTGGTTGATGCGCTCCAGCGATTGACCGGTATGCAGGGACAGGATGTGATTGAGCCGTTCACGCTCGCGCAGGATGCGCCGCGCCTCGATCTCGATGTCCACGGCCTGGCCCTGCACCCCGCCCCAAGGCTGGTGGATGTGCACGGTGGCGTTGGGCAGCGCGTAGCGCTTGCCCTTGACGCCGGCGCATAGCAGGATGGTGCCCATGCTGGCGGTCATGCCCACTGCAATGGTTGACACTGGCGGCGAAATGTGGTTCATCGTATCATAGATGGCTAGGCCAGCCGTGATGGCACCACCCGGCGAATTGATGTACAGCGAGATTTCCTTCTCAGGGTCCTGTTGGGCCAAGAACAGGAGCTGGGCCAATACTAGATTGGCGACGTTGTCATCGATCGGTGTGCCTAGGAAAACGATCCGCTCCTTGAGCAGCAGGGAATAGATGTCATAGGCCCGCTCGCCACGGCCGGTGGCTTCGATGACCATCGGGATCAGGGTATTGTAGCTTCTCACACTCATTTCAGCCTCCTTGCGTTGGTGCCCGGCGGCGCTACTTGGCTTCGGCGCTCTCTTCCGCGCCGCCAACGGCGTCGGTTGGCTGCTTGGCTTCGTTGGCCACTTCGGACTTGCCGGTGGCCAGTGCCAGCAGCCGGTCCAGGGCCTTGCGGCGGAGGACGTCGTTGGTGATGGAGAGCAGGGGCTCACCTTGGCTAAAGAGAGCTTTGACGTCGCCCGCCTTTTCCCTGTAGGGCTGAGACAGGGTCTCGATTTCGTGCTCGACCTCGGTCGGATCCGCCTGGACGCCCTCGGCTTCGACAAACTTGGCCAGCACCAGGGTGCGTTTGAGGCGCCGCTCGGCCTGAGGGTGGAGCTCTTCGTGGAACTGTTCTGGGGTCTTGCCCGTCATCTCGAGATAGCCCTCCAGGGTAAAGCCCTGCTGGCGCAGCCGGTTGGTATAGCCTTCGACCATGCTCTCGACTTCGTGTTCTACGGCCACAGAGGGGTACTCCAAGGCCCCGCCTTCCACGAGTGCGTCCAGCGCCTGACTGATTGCGGCGTCCCTGGCCTCTGCTTCCTTCTGTGTGCGCAGTTCTCCCTGGATGCGCTCGCGCGCCTTGGCCATCGTCTCGGAGCCGACGTTCTTGGCCAGGTCATCGTTGAGCTCGGGCAGCTCTTTGGCCTTGACGCCCTTGACCGCGACATGGAAGTGAACGCGCTTGCCAGCCAGGTTCTCGTCGCCGTACTCGGCGGGGTAGGTGACGTCAAACTCCCTGCTCTCGCCGGCCTTGAGGCCTACCAGGTTCTGCCCAAACTCGGGCGGCGTCATCTGTTCGCGGATCTCGACCGTCAGGTCCTTGCTCTCGGTCTTGTGGCCCGTCTCGGTGACGCCTTCAGCATCCAGTTGCACCTGGTCACCCATCTGCACGCCGCGCTCGGCGGGCACCCAGATGGCGTTGCCTTCCTGGATGCGATGCAATACCTCTTCCACGTCCGCTTTCTTGACCCGCACGGCCTTGACCTTGACGTGGATCTTGTGATAGTCGTCGAGCGTGACTACGGGCTGCACCGGCACGGTGAACTTCAGCGAAAGCGGATTGCGCTCGACGATGTCGAGGTGGGCCGCCGCGTAGGGATCGAGCTCGCTTTCCTTGAGCGCTTCCTGGTAGAGATCGTTGCCGATCTTGTCCAGCATCTCGTCGACGATGAGCTCTTTGCCATACATGCGTTCTGCCAGGCTATAGGGGACCTTTCCGGGTCGGAATCCGGACAGAGGGCGACGCCGGTTCAGCCTTCGCGCGGCCTGGCGCATCGGCTCCTGAAGGCGCTCAGACTCCACCTCCACGCTCAGTGCGTACTCACACGCACCAGTCTTTTCCTTGGTGACTTTCACCTGATTTTTCCCTCGCTTCCGTAGCGTTGTCGGCGGGTCGCGACCCAATGGCCATCGTACCCGACCTGATACAGAGAATGCTGGTTCATTCGAACCAGCATCCGGGGGTACAGAGCGGAAGACGGGATTCGAACCCGCGACCCTCTCCTTGGCAAGGAGATGCTCTACCGCTGAGCCACTTCCGCATGTGGTCCAACCCTGTGGGGAAGGAGAGACTCGAACTCTCACGGATTGCTCCACATGATCCTAAGTCATGCTCGTCTACCATTCCGACACTTCCCCGCGTCGGTCCGCCCGCATTCTACCCAATTCCGACCAAAAGTCAAGCACCCCACACTCATCACAAACTTTGGCGTTGCCCCGGGTTTGTGCTATACTTGACTGCTTTTGACTGCGCGGTGGAGAGAAGTGTGTGGTAAGAACAGGAGACGTCAGGCTGGTAGCCTTGCCCCAACCAGCGCGGGCCCGTGATACGGCGCTTGTTCGATTCAACGATGGGCTCGTCTTCGAGGCGCCGGTGGGCACCTCGCTAGAGGCGTACGTGCGGGCGGCCTACCCGGCCAGCCCGGTGCCCATCGTGGCCGCCCTGCTCGATTGCAAGTTGCATGAATTGACCTATCCGGTCACGCACGACATCGAGGTGACCGCGCTGGGCATCGATGACAGCGATGGCATGCGCATCTACTGCCGTTCGCTGACGTTCCTGCTCGTCGTGGCCGCGCACGAGCTGTTCCCCGAGGCGCAGGTCTTTGTAGATCATTCGGTCACGTTCGGGGGCTTTTTCTGCGAGGTGCATGGCCGTGCCGCGCTGACCCCCGAGGAGGTGGCACGATTGGAGCAGCGCATGCGCGAGCTGGTCGAGGCCGATCTGCCTATCAGCAAGCGCCATGTGGACCTGCAGGAAGCCATAGAACTGTTCCAGGCCCGTCGTCAGCAAGACAAGCTGCGCCTGCTGCGCCACCGCAGCAAGGACTATGCGACGCTCTACCGTCTGGGCGGCGTGGAGGACTATTTCCACGGCTACATGGTGCCATCCACCGGCTACCTGCGCTACTTTGCCCTACAGCACTATGCTCCCGGCATCTTGCTGCGCTTTCCGCGGCGCGAGCAGCCCACCGTGTTGCAGCCCGTGGTGGACTACCCCAAGCTGGTGGGTGTCTTCCGCGAGTATGGGCATTGGCTGCGCGTGCTGGGCATCGAGGACGTGGGCGCGCTCGACGATGCCCTGGCCGGCGGACGCGGTGGTGAGGTGGCTCTGGTCTCCGAAGCATTGCACGAACAGCGCTTGGCGGAGATCGCCGCCGACATCGCCAGGCGCCGTGAAGAGTTGCGCGTGGTGCTGATTGCAGGCCCCTCCGCCTCGGGCAAGACGACCTTTTCCAAGCGCCTGGCAGTGCAGTTGCTGGCCACTGGTCTGCGCCCGGTGGCGGTGGAGTTGGACAACTTTTTCGTCGACCGCGAGAATACTCCCAAGGATGCCCATGGCAACTATGACTTTGAGAGCCTCTATGCTGTCGACTTGGAGCTTCTCAACGACCTGCTGCTCAAATTGCTCAAGGGACGCCAGGCGCGCCTGCCGCACTATAACTTCAAGCAGGGCAAGCGCGAGCCTGGCGACCTGCTCAAGCTCGGTAAGGACTGTGTGATTTTGCTGGAAGGCATTCACGGCCTCAACCCTGACCTAGTGCCCAACGTGCCCCAGGAGCACGTCTACCGCATCTATGTCTCGGCTCTGACCCAGCTCAACCTGGACCACTACAACCGCGTGCCGACCACCGATACGCGTCTGGTGCGCCGACTCGTGCGCGACGCTCGCGAGCGCGGGTATGGCGCCCTCGAAACCCTGCGCCGCTGGGACAGCGTGCGCGACGGCGAAAAGCGTTGGATTTTCCCCTACCAGGAGCACGCCGACGCCATGTTCAACTCGGCGCTGGTGCACGAGCTGTCGGCGCTCAAGCCGCTGGCGGAGCCCCTCCTTTACCAAATCGACGCTGATGTGCCCGAGTACGTTGAGGCGCGTCGCCTGTTGTCCATATTGCGCTGGTTCCTGCCCTTTCCGGCGGACCTTGTGCCTGCCAACTCGATCCTGCGTGAGTTCCTGGGCGGCTCAAGCCTGAGCCAATTCACGGTCTGGCGGCAGAAGGTGCCCGAAGAGGGATAGCCCTCTCTGATCAGCACCTGTGTCGTCGACGACAGGCTCTCACGAACGTAAAGAAAGCGTGAATCCCGAAATCCCAGACTGCCTGCACTGGTTTGTGGAGCAGCGGGCGGTAGAAGCGAGTATCGCATGCGACCCATGTTCTCCGTCAACGTTGTCCCTGCCCTGCCTCCCGCGCTCCATGCGCTGCGGGAGCTGGCCCATAACCTGTGGTGGACCTGGAACCCGGAGGCCGTCGAGCTGTTCCGCCGTCTGGATCACGACGCCTGGGACGCCTCCGGCAACAACCCCGTGCGCATGTTGGGACTGGTAAGCCAGGCCCAGCTCGAAGGCGCGGCGGCCGACGATGGCTTTCTGGCGCACTTGGAACGTGTCTCGCAGAGCCTCCAGCGCTACATGACTGCGCCTAGCACCTGGTACCACAAGAACCACGGTCCGCCACCCGACCCCTTCATGGCTTACTTCTGTTTCGAGTATGGCCTGACCGAATGCCTGCCGGTCTACTCGGGCGGCATGGGCGTGCTGGCAGGAGACTATTTGAAGTCGGCCAGTGACCTGGGCATGCCCTTGGTGGCGGTCGGTCTGGCCTACCAGCAAGGCTATTTTCATCAATACCTCAACGCCGATGGCTGGCAGGGTGAGCTCTATCCAGAGAATGATTTCAGCAGCATGCCGATGCAGCTGGAAAAGCGCAACGGTGCTCCACTGACGATCGACGTCGAGTTCCCTGGTCGCCGCGTGACGGCGCAGATCTGGCGCGTGCAAGTGGGGCGGGTTCCTCTCTTCTTGCTGGATGCCAATGTCCCGCAGAACCAGCCCGCCGACCGACACATCACGTACCAACTGTACGGCGGCGACGTCGAGCTGCGTATCCAGCAGGAGGTCATCTTGGGCATCGGCGGCGTGCAGGCGCTGGGCGCGCTGGGCGTCAGTCCGCGCGTCTATCACATGAACGAGGGCCACTCTGGCTTTCTGGCCATCGAGCGCATCCGCGAGTTGGTGCAGCAGCAGAGCCTGACCTTTGCCGAAGCGCAAGAGGTCGTGCGTGCCGGCACACTGTTCACCACCCACACCTCGGTCCCCGCCGGCATTGACCTGTTCTCGCCGCAGCTTATCGACACCTACCTGGGCCGCTACTGTGACGCGCTGGGCATCTCGCGCTACGACTTTCTGGCTCTGGGACGCCAGCAGCCCGACAATGACGGCGAGCCATTCAGCATGGCCGTGCTCGGCCTGCACCTGGCGGCCCAAACCAACGCCGTCAGCGCGCTCCATCAGCAGGTTTCGCGCCGGCTGTGGCAGAGCGTTTGGCCCGGCGTGCCCGAAGCAGAAGTGCCGATTGCCTCGGTGCGCAACGGCATCCACACCCGCTCCTGGATCTCGCTGGACATGGCCAGCCTGTTCGATCGCTACCTGGGCCCGCGTTGGACGGAACGCCCGGCAGATCAGAGCGTCTGGGAGCTGGTCGACGAGATTCCCGACGAGGAATTGTGGCGCGTGCACGAGCGCCGTCGCGCGCGCCTGGTGGCCTTTGCCCGCCGCCACCTGCACGACCAGTTGGAGCAGCGCGGCGCTCTGCCTGCCGAGATTGCACATGCCACTGAGATCCTGGACCCGCAAGCGCTGACGATTGGCTTTGCGCGCCGCTTTGCCACGTACAAGCGCGCCACTTTGTTGCTGAGCGACGCCGAGCGACTGGGCAGAATCCTGGACAGCACCGGGCGGCCCGTGCAGGTCATCTTTGCCGGCAAGGCGCATCCCAAAGACGAACCCGCCAAGGAGCTGATCCGCCAGCTCGTGCACTCGACGCGACACAACGGCCTGCACAACGTGGTCTTTCTCGAAGACTATGAGATCAACATGGCGCGCTACCTGCTGCAGGGCGTCGACGTATGGCTCAACACCCCGCGACTGCAGCAGGAAGCCAGCGGCACCAGTGGCATGAAGGCGGCCGCGAACGGGGCTATCAACCTGAGCGTGCTCGACGGCTGGTGGGCCGAGGCCTACCAGCCGGACATCGGTTGGGCCATCGGACGCGGTGAAATCTATGAGGACCTCGAGTACCAGGACGAGGTCGAGTCCAACGCTATCTACGACCTGCTCGAGAAGGAGATCATCCCGCTCTTCTACGAGCGGGGCTCGGACAACCTGCCGCGCGGCTGGATCGCGCGCATGAAGCGTGCCATGCGCACCGTTGTTCCTATCTACAACACGAGCTTCATGGCCGTGGAGTACATGCAGCGTCTCTACCAGCCGGCCGACACGCACTATCAGAACCTGGCAGCGGATGGGTTCGTGCGTGCCAGGCAATTGGCCGAGTGGAAGGAGCGCGTCGAAGAACACTGGGACGAGGTACAGATCGCGGGCCTCGACACGACCGCCGTGGACGAGCTGGCTGTTGGCTCCGAGTTCGAGGTGCGCGCCAGCCTGAGGCTGGGGCAACTCAGCCCAGAGGACGTCGTGGTGGAGCTGTACGCAGGGAGACTGGCGTCGGACCGCGACATCGAGCAGGGCCAGGCCACGCCCATGGCCTACGTGGGTTGCGAGCGTGGCCTGTGCCAATTCGTGGTGCAGGTGCGCTGCCAGTGCAGCGGGTTGCGCGGCTACACCCTGCGCGTGCTGCCGCGCCACAAGGATCTGCCCAACCCCTTTGTGCCCGGCCTGATCGTCTGGGGCAGCTAGGCGGGCTTCTGACTTGGTGTTAGAGACGTTCCTGTGGTAGAATGGGTCTGGAAGGGATAACAAACGCTTCAAGGAGGAAGTGAGATGAAACTGGCACAGAGGATGTCCCGACTGGGGACGGAAACCGCTTTTGAAGTGCTCGTCAGGGCCAAAGCCCTCGAAGCGCAGGGCCGCGACGTGGTGCACCTGGAAATCGGCGAGCCGGACTTTGACACGCCTGCGAACATCATCGAGGCGGCCTGCAAGGCCCTGCACAGTGGCTACACCCACTACGGGCCGTCGGCAGGGTTGCCCCAACTGCGCGAAGTCATTGCCAAGGACGTCAGCCAATCGCGAGGCATCCCGGTCAATGCCAACCAGGTGGTCGTCACGCCGGGCGGCAAGCCCATCATGTTCTACACCATCATGGCTCTGGCGGAATCTGGCGACGAAGTCATCTACCCCAACCCCGGATTCCCCATCTACGAATCGGTGATCAACTTTGTGGGCGCCAAGCCGGTGCCCTTGCGCCTGGCCGAAGAGCGTGAGTTCTGCATTGACCTCGAGGAACTGCGCCGCAAGGTCACCAAGCGCACCAAGCTGATCATCGTCAACTCGCCCCACAACCCCTGTGGCAGCGTGCTGTGTAAGGAGGACTTGCAGGCCATTGCCGAGCTCACGGTCAAGAACGACATCATGGTCCTCTCTGATGAGATCTACGGCCGCACGCTGTATGAAGGCCAGTTCGAGAGCATCACACAGTTCCCAGGCATGCCAGAGCGCACCATCATTCTGGACGGCTTTTCCAAGACCTATGCCATGACCGGCTGGCGCCTGGGCTATGGCGTGATGCCCGAAGAGCTGGCAGGGCAGGTGGCCAAGCTGATGACCAACTCAAACTCGTGTACGGCCAGCTTCATTCAGGTCGCCGGTATCGAGGCCATCACGGGACCGCAGGACGAGTCCTACAAGATGGTGGCCGCGTTCAAGGAGCGCCGCGACATCATCGTCAAGGGCCTCAACCAGATCCCCGGCATCCATTGCCTGCTGCCCAAGGGCGCCTTTTACGTCTTCCCCAACGTCTCGGAGGTGGTCAAGCGCGGCAAGTTCGCGAACACCAAGGCCTTTGCCGACCATCTGCTGCAAGAGGCGGGTGTGGCGGGGCTTTCGGGCACTGCCTTTGGCGAATTCGGCGAGGGCTACCTGCGCCTCTCTTACGCCAACTCGATCCCCAACATCAACAAGGCCGTGCAGCGCATCGCCGACGCCGTCGCCAAGCTCAAGTAGCGCACCTGTCTCCCGGAACTCACGAACCGAGCCCCGTTTTCTCCCAGAAAACAGGGCTCTTGGCGTCCAAGTGGCCGGCCGCGCTATTTGACTACAAATTGTGGCTATGCACGGGTTCGTAGTACGC
>Ga0315289_10003194_pt1 | contig 24931 bp, 25 predicted proteins | sample YL17G11_40_MG_FD_203452 | JGI IMG/M metagenome (GOLD analysis project Ga0315289, IMG submission 203452) | Sediment microbial communities from Yellowstone Lake, YNP, Wyoming, USA - YL17G11_40 | ecosystem: Environmental > Aquatic > Freshwater > Lake > Sediment | place: USA: Wyoming | collected...
CATCAGGCAAGGCCCAGGCGCCGTCAGCCGAGGTTGAATCTTTTTCAATATCGATCAGCCTTGATACCTCCCGGGTCAGCTCATCGGGCGATTTCTGAATTCCGAAAGCGCTGTCATTAAACAAAGCAATCTCTCCATCCGGATGGCAAAGTTTTCGCAACGCCTTGACCATCCGGGAAAGAGGTTCGGCAGTCAATTGCTGGAGGAAATTTTCTCCGGTATTGTAAAGCGGCAACAATGAACGAATTATGCCCGCGTGATATGACGGAGACCGCTCAAAGTGCATGCCATCCGGAAGGATCTGTTCCGGGATCTCCTTCTTCAATATGCCCACCCCGGTCTCAAGCCAGCGCTGGGGTTCTTCTCCGGCAAAACAGCTCCCCGCCAGCGCCAGGGATGCCCCGTTGTCAAAAAGATGATTCCCGAGAATATGCGTTTCCAGGTGATTACTGAGCCACTCGGCCTGCATAAACACACTGCGCCACAGTCGATCTTTAAAATCCGGGCGGGCCTCAGTTTCCCGTTGATGATTTCCCCAGAAATAAGCCAGCCAATTCTGAAGCCGTTGGGAGATCGGCCCCGGCTCCCAGCCGACAGCGCCTTTTCGGAGGGGATGATTTTTGATCCAGCTGGATGCCGCGGCCGCGGCATCCTCGAAATCCAGGGCCCAGATCCATTCGAAATAATGCAGGTTGTATTGCCAGAGCCTGGGCAACTTCACGCCACCCCAGTCCGGAGGCCAGCCAATCTTCTGGTCCTGGTTAAGAAAGGAGAAAGACCCGTCCTTGATCGCAGCCTTATTTCCCCTTCCCGGGGGAATCGGGGAAGCAAATGGGCCGGCCGGTTTCCAACGGCAGCCCGGGTAAACCGGAACGGGTTTCCCGGCAATTTTAGCCGGGTTTTCCAGCCGGGATTTAATCCGCCAGATAATCTGGCCTTTGATCTGGATCGGCTTGAGATAACGGACGGTGTTGAACAGCAGATAAGGATTCATTCTACCGGGGGCGCTGGATTCAGCGGTCTAAAGAAACCACCTTCCCATCGGCGGCCGATTCAACCGCCGCGAAAGTCGCCCGGGTAACATTGACCAGCTCTTCGAAGGCGATCAGCGGCACACCCCCGTTGATAACCCGCTCAATGAAAGCCCCGATTTCGGCTGAGTGCCCCTTGTCCTGCCTGAAGGTTTTAAACTTCTTGAAACCCATGAAACTATAGCCACGGGTCACGCGGAAATTCTCCATCCGGATCACCCGCCCATCGCTGAATATTTCAAGGATTTCCTTAGGATACGACTTCGAGCCATTGGCGAAGTAGTTGACTGTCCCAATTGAGCCGTCTGCAAACGAGAGAATAATGGCAACCTTGTCATCCCGCACCGCGGCCTTATCGCCCATCATTACCGCGGATACGGATCGGACCGGGCTCCCAGCGATAAAAGAAAGGAGATCAATGAAATGGCACCCCTCGCCGATGATCCGACCCCCGCCTCTCGCTGGATCCTGAATCCAGTTAGTCGCCGGGATTGCTCCCGCGTTGATCGTCATGTTCATTGACAAGGGTTCGATCCGGCCTTTTAACAGGTCTTTGATCCTGACCGTGTGCGGGCTGAAGCGGCGATTAAAACCAACGAGCAGTAGCTGACCGCCGACCGCTGACCGCCGACCGCTGTAAACATTAATAATTTCAGAAAGTTCGGATGCGTTGATACAGAGGGGTTTTTCCACGCAGACATTTTTCCCGGCCTGGAGGGCCTCACAAACCAGCCGGGCGTGGAGGTTATGTGGGACGGCGATGAATACTGCGTTGACCTTCGGGTCATCGAGCAAAGATCGGTAATCGCTCACCGCCTTTTCAAAGCCGTACTTCTTCGCCAGATGCACCGCTGCCTGGCCGGCGCTGTCGCAGATGTAAGCCAATCGCGCCTTGCTCTTGGCCAGCGCGGGGGCGAGCACGCCCCGGGCAAAATTGCCCGCTCCGATCAGGCCGACCACGGCTTTCCCGGCACCACCGGTTTTAGGAACAGCGGTTTGGACAACGCCCGCGCGCTCAACCGTCCGCGGGTAATTTAGGATAATGCCGAGCGAGGATGGATCATTCTTGACCTTGTCGTAAGCAGCCCTTGCGATTGCGAACTCGAAGTGATCGGTGATCAACTCGCCCAAACGCAGTCTTTTTCCCTTGATAGCTTCGAGAACCGCCTCGAAATTCCTTCGCTCGGTCCAACGGACGAAGCCGAAGGGGTAATCCTGGCCGGCTCTTTCATATTTCTCGTCATACCGGCCGGGACCATAGGAGCAGGAAACTTGGAACGTAATCTCCTTCTCGTAAAAATCCGCCCGGCGAAGTTTCAGGCCGACCACACCGATAAGAATGATACGGCCCCGCTTCCGGCAGGCCTGCGCCGCCTGGTGGACGATCTCATCGGACTCGGAGGAGGCCGTGATCAGAACCCCGTCCACGCCCCTTTCGCCGGTCCAGGAGAGTGCCGCCTGGATGACATCGCTGGATCCCGCATTTATTGTCTGCGCGCCCAGGCCCCGGGCCAAGCCGAGACGGCCCTCGTTGATATCAACCGCCAGCACCTCGCATCCCGAAGCTTTAAGAAACTGCACCGTGATCAGACCGAGCAGGCCGGTTCCGATGACCAGAAATTTCTCGCCCAGGCCCGTTTGGGCAAGCCGCACCCCCTGCAGGGCCACGCTCGAAAGGACGGTGAAAGCAGCTTCCTCATCTGAAACCTCCAGCGGGATCTTCGCGCAAAGGTTCCTCGGCACGCAGACGATTTCCGCATGGGGGCCGTTGCTAACCACCCGGTCGCCCGGGGAGAGATCGGTCACCCCTTTTCCCACCTCAAGGACCACCCCGGCATTGCAGTACCCGAGAGGCATCGGTTCGTCCAGTTTCCTGAAAATCGCCTCCAGGGTGGGCATTAAACCGTCGGTTTTTATCTTATCTAGCGCCTGCTTCACGCGCTCCGGCTGCTGGCGGGCCTTTTCAATCAGGTTTGCCTGGGCGAACTCCACCAGCATCCGCTCCGTCCCGGGCGAGATCAGCGAAGCCCGGGACTGGATGAGCACCTGCCCGGCTCCCGGTTGGCTGACGGGGATCTCGGTCAATTCAATCTCGCCGGATTTAAGGTTTTGCAGGATCTGTTTCATAATATTTTTCAGTTAACCTTTGGGCTATATGTGATAAGTTTATCTTTTTCAGCGCGGCTTGGGTAGTTGATCAGTACAGCCCTGTAAATGCCTTTGAACACGAACAGACTTCCGGCGGCCGCTCCAATGATGCCGAAAGAATGAATCAACGATTCGATATCTTTAAGTGACCCTGCCCCGCCAAGCACTGTGATTGGCAAGCTGATGGCTTCGCGAATCTCATTGACAAGCTCAAGATCATAACCCTTCATAACGCCATCACAATCTATTGAGTTAATGACAACCTCGCCGGCGCCAAGATTCTCTATTTGTTTTGCGAGCTGAAGAGGAGATAGTCCCGTCGGTTTGCCCGCGTTATGGGTCCATAACTCGTACTTAGCGCCATTCCCAGTCTTTTTCACATCCATTACGACGACAATGCTTTGCGACCCAACAACTTCCGCTGATTGTGATACAATCCGGGGGTCACAGATTACGGCTGAACTCATAGCTACTTTTTCAACACCAAGACTGACAATTCTCGCCACTTGCTCAACAGTCTTTACGCCTCCGCCATAGCAAAGTGGCATCCGACATTCGGCGGCCAAATTCTTTATCATATTGTAATCCGGTTCTCGGTTCTGCACGGATGCATCTATGTCCAAAACAACCAGTTCATCCACTTCCTTTTCATTAAAAATCCTTACTGCATTAATCGGGTCGCCGACATACTTGGGGTTTGAAAAATTCACTGTTTTAACGAGTCCCTTATTATGTACCAATAAACATGGAATGATCCTGGGTCTAAGCATTTTTATAAATTTGCAAAGTTTTTCAGAAGCCGAATGCCCCATTGGTGGCTTTTCTCGGGATGGAACTGGACGCCGAAGACATTACCGTCGTGCACGGCCGAAGCATAGGGGCCATTATAATTGGTTACGGCCAGTACATTGTCCTGGTTTTGCGGAAGGAAATAATAGGAGTGGAGAAAGTAGAAGCGAGCCCCTGATTCGAGGCCTTCGAACAAACCATTCTTTTTGCACGGCGCCACATCGTTCCACCCCATGTGGGGTAGTCGAGTTTTCTGGGTCATATTGGACAAGTCAAATTTCCTGACCTCCGCATCAATCCAACCCAAGCCAGCCAACTTCCCTTCATCGCTCCTTTTAGCCATCATCTGCATACCGACGCAAATCCCCAATACTGGTCTCTTTTTCCCGATGACCAATTCATCAAGTACATCCCTCATTCCTGACTCATTCAATTTTGTCATCGCCCAGTCGAATGCACCGACCCCGGGAAGGATGATCCGATCCGCTGTAACCAGCTCTTCGTGGGAGGAAGCAATCCTAACGGGAATATTCGATCTTTTGTAAATATTGGCGAAGGCCTGGATGTTTCCCAAACCATAATTAACGATGGCGATCATCGCTTACCACCCAAAGCCAGACCGAAGAAACGCATCGCCTTTGCACCCAAAAGATAAATATTTTCTTGAGATTTGTAATCCCGGAACGACTTGTTCGGGCCGTCCATATAGCTCTGCAGTTCCTTCGTGGTTATCCCGAGTTTCGTAGCCACATACTCAAATTCCTGGGCGATCGTGCTTTCATCGTAAGGCGGATGGGACAGCTTCTCCAAGGCTTCCTCTCGAGTCATCTGCTTTGTTAAAATCAGGCTGGAATATTGAACCCTTCGGGTATCGAATCCGAATTTTTTATAAAGCCAGTATCCTTCATAAAATTTCGTGAATCTTGATTCGAAATGCTTCTGTGGATAGGCTTGCCAGCCGAACTTTTCGGCCAAAATTTGCATGGCCTCCGTTTTGCGATAAGGAATGTAATTGAGCGGTGCGATGACTTGGATCCCCTTGAAATATCTTAAATAAACCTTGTGCCGCAGAATACTCGTTATCGGGAAGTTCACCAGAGGTCGTGTTCCAAATTGTTTATGAATATCAAGTAATTGAATGGAATCGGATTGGTAGTACATCCATTCGATGGGATTTCTGATGCACTCCGTTGAATAATTTGCTCCGGTCAAAATATATTTTACCTTATACTTCTCCGCAAACTTATACATCATCGCAAAAAAGGCATGATCCTGTGGCACGTCAATATGCGGAACGCCTGATTTGATGTAAGCCAGTTGGAGGTCCCGCATCTCTTCCCAATCAATAACTTCTGTGTACAAATCCAAGCGTAATTTATCAACCAACTTCTCTATATTATTCACAGCTTCCTGGGAATTCCAACCAGCGTCTACGTGGAATACCAAAGGCCGTAGATCCATTTTCTCTTTGGTTGTGTATGTCAGGTAGGAGCTGTCTATTCCCCCACTCATTCCGATGATGCAATCAAAATCCTTTCCGGTACCTGCTTTCTTTATAATTTCTGTTATTTTTTCTAGATTTTCCCGCCCTCTTTCATCCGTATGCCATTTGGGAAGAATCTTTCCATAAAACGTTTTGCAGTGATCACAAACCCCTTTTTCATCAAAGTTTATCTTCGAATCGGTAGTATCCATCACGCAGTTAGAACAGATTTTATACATTTCCTCTAGCCAATTAATAAAATAACTACATAATATGATATTAACGAAACTCGGTTTATAAATATTTTGAAAGCACGATATTTATCTCATGCAAAATCATAAATCAACTTCAAGTAATTTGTATCTTAACAAATATTTACTTTTTCCGTGCCACAATAATAAATAGTTCATATAAATATTTATCCCTCAAGAAACGAGGAAGGTATGGTGTCTTCGTGAAATACTTGGTCTCCAGAATTTCATAACCACATCTTTCAGTTAATATAATCGCACGATCTAGTGGAATTGATTGCTTCACATATTTATAATAGAAAGGGTGTCCAAATATCTTGAACGATAACCGCTCAAATACTCTATGAAAACTCGGGTAATTCGGCAGAGAAAATATTATAACACCGTTTTTATTTAGACTTGTTCTGACTTTACTCAGAACAAACTCTAGGTCATCCATATATTCTAAAACGCTTGAGGCAATTACCAAGTCAGCAATTCGATCAATCTCAAACCCAATATTAGATATATCACATTTAATAAATTTAAGATTATTTCTTTTAAAACTATCAAAGGTATTCTTTTTCTTGTTACAGATATCTATCATCTCAGCACTTCCGTCCACACCAATTATATAAGAATTAAGATCGAGAGCAAAGAAACTAAATGTGCCGGTACCACATCCCAAATCATAAACGCAATTCTCACTTTTGCTATACATGCGTATCAAGTTAGAAAATACTTCATGCCTTTCTTTAAAGCCAGATCTATTGGCATATTTAGTATCCCAATTAAAAGCTATTTGGTTATGCCACGCAATAGCATCATTATCTATTATTGTCTTATTTCTGATGTCAGCCTTTTTCTTTTTGTACGTTTCCTTGATAAAAGTCCATGTTTCATCGGCACATCGTGACCAAGAATATTGATCAGATATTGTCTTGGCACGTTTGGCAATTCTTTCTCTTAGCACCCGATTTTTAATGATTTGTTCTACAGCATCAGAAATTGAGTCTGTATCTTCAGGATCGAAGTAAACACCTCCGTCGGCAAGCACCTCGGGCATGGGTCCGCGATTGGAGCAAGCAATAGGTAGCCCCACTGCCATGGCCTCCAGGAGAGTTACGGGCAGATTCTCACAGCTTGAGGCGAACACAAACAGATCTGCATTCGCCAAATGTCCCGGCAATTCTTTTTGAGGAACAAAACCTAGTTGCTCGATAAAAACACTATGTGGATCCGAAATCGCGAGTTGTTTCTTCAGCAACCTTTGCGGTTTGCCTGTGCCACCACCCACAAGTTTAAGTGTGATGTTATGACCTAGCTTACGAAGTGCATCAATGGCGCGGACCACTAACCATTGATGCTTGTACATCGCAGTATTAGACACATAGATGCACCTAATGGGATCCACTCCTGCTTCCGGCCATGCTTTTGTCTTTTGCACTTTCTTGAAATCCATGCCTACTCCGTGGGGAATGTAGGCAACGCTTGGCAGCGGGCCACACGACTGCTGGATCACCTTGGCCGCATACTTCGTAAGGAAAATCACACCGTCCGCAAATCGGAACGCTCGATTCTGGATCAGATATATTGCTAGTAGTCGTAAATACTTTCTCGTGTAGCCAAAGTACTTCATTACTCCAGGCTCATAGGAAAGCATGTCTTGACTTAAAACAACCATCGGCCTAAAACGGCAAAAAGTACTCGCGTCTGTGGTGAATAGCATATCGCATTTCACGGATGCGGCTTCGCTTGAGAGTTTGGTTGCCTGCCACCAGACTTGCCAAAAAAGAGAACGCTCCAAATCCAGCGGATTATGTTTGAACAACCAGGGCTTTTTGGGCAGCGCCCCCAACAGCGCCCGATAAGACCATACATGAACCTCTCTGATGTTATACGCAAACGGATTCCCCTCACTAAGTATCCCTACAAGGTGGGCAATTGCACCTCCAGAGCGATTACGTGATGCGTCAATACCAACAATAAGGCCTTCATCTGGATTAATATAGCAACCTTGTGTTTTCGGTCGCTTCTCGATAGCGTCATTTAGGCAGGTTTTCTGCACTGTATTCCAAGACTTCTGCTGAACTGATGATCTCGTTCTGGTAGTAAAAACATTTTATCCGCGCAATTGCCTTCCTCAAAATATTCTATATTCACAAAACCATGGTCTAGCAACGCCCGGGAAAGGGAATATCTGTTCCACATCCAACTCGGAGCAAATAATTAGCAAGCCGCAAGGAATTATCAAGTTAAAATAACAGATATGACAATTAAAAATTATTTCGAACTTAATATTGACACAAAACTTGCTGCGGTTATTTCAGGAGTTATACGGCAAGCCAACTGATGGCTTTTTTCACCCATGAAAATCAAATCTTCCGTAGATTTATTAGCCATGAGACACATTGATTTTGCTAAATCATCTACAGAACCTGAATTAAATACAACTCCATTGTAATTATGGATCATAAACAGAGGTATGTTCCCAATATTACTCGACAGAATCATAGGTAACCCAGCGCAGGCAGCTTCATGAACAACTAAGGGAGAAACGTCCTTTAAGCTTGCTAAGACAAAGACGCCCGATCTCGCCATTGATTTTATTATCTCAGATTGACTAGAGAATTGATTCACTTCAATATCCGGATGATTTAACAATAAGTCCAATAGCGGTCCATTACCAATGCATATTAATTTCCAAGTGCCCTTGAAAGTCTCCCTATACTTTTCGAATGCCGATACTAATAATTTAATATTCTTTTCAGGGGCAAATCTCCCAACAAAAAGGAAAGCCTTTGGATAGTTATTCTTCTTGATTGATATTGATTTAAAGGCTTCATTAAAAAGATCAAAATTACAAGAATATAAATTTGGGAAAACAAAACGATCTTTAAATCCCAAACGCTTAGCATATTCGTATTGCCTAGGCCCAGAAACCCATGCATGACTAAAAAGTATCTTTGTGAACAATGGTGATAATACTTGAGCTATTGATTGTCTGAAAGTACCCAACCATATATCATCAAAACCAACAATTATAGGAACACCTCTACGCCTGTAAATTGAAGTAATTCCCAAATAGATATAGTCCATCCAACCTGATACGAAAATTGCGTCTGGATTAACATCTCTGCAAACATTCATTATCTCCCTAAAACCATATTTAGATCTTGGATATAAAAACAATCCTTTTATATCATCAGGTATATAAGGAGTTTTCTTTCTTATATTTTGATCCCAATAAACAATATGAATTTGAACTGAATGTTTCTCAATAAGTATTTTGAAAACAGGTAAGAGGTATGGCTGAAGTTCAGAATAAAGGAAAATAATTTTCATTTTAATCCTCCTTATGAAAAACCATAAAAATTAATATATTATGCTTTGTTTGCATTTTTTCACCATCAGAGCGATTATTAAAAGTGCCAATATCTATAAAGCTTTGATCAATAACCAGGTAGGTTTCCTGCATTGTAAACCAAAGCTCCTGCTAAACTGATGATCTCGCTCAGGTAATAAAAATATTTCATCTTCACATTTGCCTTTTCCAAAAGCAACAACCTTTTAAAATCCATGATTTTTTTGTTCCTCAGAAAGAGATTATCTAACTACGCCTATAAAAAATAATTTCTAATATCTTTATAAACAGAATTATTCTTTAATACTATATGAAAAAATTGATGTCCTTGATAACATTCTGAAGGAGAAAAATATTCTTTATAATTAGAAAAAAATAAATTATCGAATATAATTGAATGAATCATTTTAAAAGACATATATAAAAAATAAAACTAACTATATTCAAATAATAATCACTTATTGGGTTCTTCCCGGCATAAAGATCAGTGCTTCAAATACTTTATAGCTTAGAGAGTCCTGGAAAAAAATGTTTTGAATCAGAAGAACACACATTATCAAATATTACTTCTCTTTTTGCCAATATATAGAATATAGGGGCTTATAAATCTATTTTCATATCCTTCTAATGGTATCAATTTCATTAGGCAATAGTCTATAACCTGTTGTCCTCGGTAACAAACCTTAGCAAGCTTACTATCGCTTTTTCCACAAGATACCCATATTCCAGAATTAAATATACCGTAATAACAACATAATAATTTTTCAAGATTATTTTTCTGGAATATCGAAATAAATTCTTTTAAATCCATAATATTAACATTATGTAATCCCAAATTTTTTTTATCAATAAGATATGTCATTAAATAATTAATTCCTTTCAAATTTGGGATTGAAATTAATAATACACCTCCTTCTCGAAGCAATTGAAGGTGTCTTTCAATAACTTGTCTAACTTCCGTAAAATGCTCGATAAAACCCATTGAAACAACAACATCGAAATATTCTTTATAATTGGATATAATATAATCATCAAAAAAATCTGCACAAAAAACATTGCTTGAATTAAATCCATTTAAAATAAAATTGTTTTTTGTTTCCTCTATACCAGATTCTGAAAAATCAATACCGTAAGGTTCGTAACCAAATGTTTCTGCGAATCTAATAAGTTTGCTGCCTGGTGCACAACCAACTTCAAGAATTTTTGCTGGACCTTTCGGAAGATATCGAGGGCAAATTATATTCCAGAATAAGTGAGAAGCATAAGCTTCAACAACAAAACGTCTTAGAAAAGATTTGCTAAATTTGAAAAAAGAATTAAATATTCCATACTTTTTTTTACTAGACGGGATTTCCTTCTTTATAATCTTAGCGTATGTCTTATTCCAATAATTTGAATCAGTTAATCTTTTCATTATATTTATATTTCTAATTATTATAATGAAGTAGTCTTTCCAATGAAAATCTTAAAGTTCCTTTAGGTACCAAAAATAGTTTTTAAATAAGAATAAAGTCTCATTCTTGCAACAAAAATTAGTTAAATTTATGTTTGTTAAGCAAAGCGAGAATCTCCCGAATTTGTTGCTTTTTTGTCAAATTCCGATGATTGTAACACCATAGATACTCATCCAAATAAAAAAGCAATCTTTCCTTGCGAATTCCTCCCTTGGCCGCTAGTCCCATTTTCAAATATTTTCAGAATCCCTCCAAACCATTAATAAGGTTGCCTTCTTCATTTATATACTCTGCCTTGGCCATGATTAACCAAGCGATGAATATAGCTTTTGGCCGTATTTCCGGTATAGGATTTCTAAGTATCCAAAAAGACGGTCAATCCTCGCTTAAGTCGTCGAGAAATCAGGGGCATCAGGGTCTTGGCTTCCACATCCGGAACCAAGTTGGCCCAGACCTTTCCGCTCCGGCACAGAATCCTGAAAACTAGAGTCTTAGGCCTCTGCTTGGCTGGCTGCTTCTTTTTGCCCTTCCGCTTGTTCCTCCATTGGCTACCTATATATGTCCCATATGCATATTTTGCATTTTGGCACCATCAGAGCGATTATTAAAAGTGCCAATATCTATAAAGCTTTGATCAATAACTAGGTAGGTTTCCTGCATTGTAAACCAAAGCTCTTGCTAAACTGATGATCTCGCTCAGGTAATAAAAACATTTTATCTTCACATTTACCTTTCCCAAAAGTCATAATATCAATAAATCCATGATTTGCAAGTGCCTGAGAAAGTGAATATTTATCCCACATCCAAAGGTGGCGCGACCCATATACCTCCGATAATCGGCCAATGATACCTAGTTTTCTCTTTACAATACCAAGGGATGTATGCTTGTTAAAATCAACACAAGCATTGCTTTTCAATTCCGCCGAGTCAGAGGAAATAGCATTCATGTATTCGCGAATATATATTTCAAGATCAGGTACTATGCAACGGAATATTCCTCCTGCTTTAAGTATCTTGAAAGTGTTTTCTAATGCCTTTTGAAAATCTTCTAAGACTAAATGCTCAAGAACATGCGAACAAAACACTCCATCCACACTAGAGGCCTTTACAGGTAGGCCTTTAATAATATTACCAGACTTAATTTTATCATCGAATACGCAGTTAAGCATAGGACGACATAGCCTGCCAATAATAGGAATTTTTTGGATTTTAAGTGTTGGCGAAGAATCAAAGTTAATCCAATCTTTGATTGCTTCATTACCAGCGCCATATTGGACATAAAGTTTTCCCATTTCATGTTATTGGATATTATTTAAATAATATCCACCATTAATGGACCAATCTTTAGCTTTTGTATAAATCACATTTATTTCAAATTCTTCACTATGAGCAAAAGCATTCTATAAATATCTTTTATTGGGAGTTGGTTCTAAAATCAATAGATAAAATTCCCTTTTTTTTTGAATTTCTAAAAAATATTTAATTAATATTTAAAGCATTTATAAATTCTTTAGCTCTACTCTTTACATCATGTCTATCATCCCATACCCTTTTCATCCCTGATTGACCTATACTTTTAGCTATTTCTGTGTTTTTTACAAGCCAATTAGCTTTGCAAACTAATTCTTCCGTATTTGAAAAATAACAGGATTCCTTATCTTCAACAAACATATTACATAAGTCATTTGTACGTTCGACTAAAAGAACTCTACCACAAGCAAGAACTTCAAAGCAACGTCTTGAATAAGTATCACGATTCATTTTTGATAAAAATACAAGGCATACTTTAGATCCACATAAAGCTTTTATATATTCATCATTATAAACAGGAATTATCGGGGCAAAATATTGATATAAATCGCCTAACACTTTAGGAGTCCAATAATGATCTCCAAAAAGTTTTACAGACAAACCAGATCGAACCAAAGCCCTCAAATCATTTACTCTATTATCTGGTTCATAATGACCAGCAAAAACAACATCACATTTAAAACGAATTTTCTCTTCTTCATTCAATTCAATGGGTCGATCTTTCCATGGAATAAAGTAAGGTTTGAGAATATCTGCATGTAAAGCACCCTTTGCAATTGCTTCATCTACATTTATTTTACGATAAAAATAATTTCTCTTGTAATATTTTAAACCTCTTAAGTACCAAAACCATAAAAAATGATGATGCCATGGCACATTACCATGGACACTAGGACCGAAGGGATCATCATTATTATAAGATGACGTTAAAATTCCCATTTCGTTTATAGCTTTTATAGTAAATGGTAAAATGTGAGTACATCTCCAACAAATTAAAATATTTGGTTTCTCTTTTTTTACTAAATCTTTTAGAAAATAATTAATATAAAATAAAGTTTTCCCCGTAATTGGAATAGCTCTTATTTTTTGTCCTAAAAAACCTTTAAAATATTTTGATATTTTAAATGGAATAATCTGATGACCTAATTCATTTAACGCTTTAGAAAAGGCTTCTTCATATTGGTACCAGATCCAATCTCCAGCTATAACAATTTTCATACGTTATATTAATTATTTATGGATATATTAAATTTTTAGATCAAGAAGGTTACTGTAGTTTATTATTCAATATGAATCATAAGGTTACATTTAAAGATCATATTTACTTTTATTCTAAAAGCATGTATAGAACACAAAACAAATTAACTAAAAAAGTTAATAATTATTGAAAATTAATTTTTATTATAACCACCTTAAATCCTTTATTTACACAACAAGATTGTAAAATATCTATCAGATATAATTCCATCAAGTAAATATATTTTATCTTTCAGTAAAACTTTATGAACCTCCCCGCGGCAAGACCGCGGGGTATCTAAGTTTAAAAAACTTTTTATGACTTTACACACAACAAGGTATCCCCGTGGCAAGACCACGGGGAATTACAAGTTAAAATACTCATTATATTGTAACCCAATCATCTGGAATTAATTCTTCAAAAATCCAAGATGCAACTCCATATAATTTAACAGACGGCGCTATAACTATTTTTGTTCTTGATTCAGACAACCATGCACCCCACCAGCTAAAAGTACTATTAACTGTTATAAAATGTTTGCAATGTCTCATAAGCCATAAATCATAACAAGCAGAGTTTTCATCTTTATTATGATCTACAACATTTACAATTTCACTTGGAATATTTAATATCTGCATAGCCGACTTAGGATCATTTGAAAAAATAAAGAAATAAGGTTTTTGCAGCTTATCCATAATTATTTTAATCGCTTTTTGATAATAATCTTTCCTAATATTATTTTTACTATCTTTATAATTAGGTTTATCAAACCATCTTACATGAATAGCAACAGCATTGCAGGAAATTACTTTTTCAAACATTTTTCTATTTAATTCATCTCTAGGAAGTTTTATTTGAAGATCATTTCTTATAATGTTTTCAATATCTTTAAAATAACCTTCATTTAGCCATAATCCATCTAAATATACTGAACCTTTTATTTTATATTCCAAAAGCCTTGAATCATAATTTCTTACTTCCTGTTCAATATATTTACGATTATAAAAAGATTTTTTGCTTGAAACAAATTTAGCCCAACCGCGCCTATATCTTTCAAAAGGTTCCATCTTCTCAAAATATGTAGCCTTTCTAGAATTTATATTAAAATTATCAAGCATATATTTTCTTTTGAACTCTTTATCTCTTTTAAAACCAGTTTTATCATCAATAACTAATTCAGCGTTATTAACCCATGCAAGCCTTCTTGCAGCCGCATAACAAAACATTTGATTTCCTAAACCACCGGTTATTCTAACTATTACTTTATTCATAAAAAGAAAATCATTAGTTAAAATAAATAATAATATTTAACATTTTTTTAATCTATCTTTAAATAAAAATTTAAAAATGTAATATCAATTACTTAGAAAAGCAAAAATTGTAATTTATTAACCATTTTTCTATATTTTACCTTTAATCAATCTATTAAATACGCTTAAACCAGAACATACCACAAGCATAATCACAATTTTTAAATTCATTCAAATCGGCTTTTTCAAAAAATTTACCATTATCTTGCACACAAGAAAATTCTATTATTTCTAATCCATTAAAAAACTCTAATATTTTTTCTGGCGAATAAATACGGTGAGCATTAAAACAAATTCTTTCTCTTCCAATAGGAATAGCAAAATAAAGATTCCCACCTGGTGCTAAAACTCTCTTAAGTTCGTCACAAGCTTGTTTTGTACCATCACTATTTAAAGGTTCTCCATAACGTCCTAACCCTATATGTTCTGCAACATGTAAACAAGAAATTGATTCCACGGAACCATTTTGGAAAGGTAAATTCAAAATATCTCCACAAATAATTGTTAATCCTCTGATATTAACTTTTAATGGCCTAAAATCTAAAAATATAACTGGAATAATAGAACTTAATAAATTTACAAATGTAGGCTGAAATCCAATTTCAATATGTTTTTTGTGTTCATTAGAATTAATTTTTCGGAAAGCCCATCCGCTAAGATAAAAATAATGTGTATCAAAATTAATTTCTTTTAAATTTTCATGAGTTTGAGGATAAAGATCAAATAAAGATATAGATTCTTTAAAAACAAAACAATATTTTATTAAGCTATATATAAAGAAAAAATACCCTTTTACGCCTTTAAAAAAATTTAAAGGATCAAATAAAGGAAATAAAATCCTGTAAATAAAAATAATTACTTTTTTAAAATATTTTTTCAAACTTTTCATAATAATTTATTCTTAATTCGAATAGCATATAATACCCAAACTAAATAAATTATCGAAAATATAATGCACGATCCAACCACGCCTTTTACGCCAAACAGAAAAGCTCCTGATATATTTAAAATAATTCCTATAATTGAAGAACCAATCTTTGGTAAAATTAAAGACTTAGAATCTTTATCACTTAGCAAATAAATTGCAGCAATTTGTGCAGTTGCAAAAAAACCGCTAGCCATTACCATACCAGGCAAAAGCCAAGATATTTGTCTATAATCTTCTGCAACTAAATATTTAAAAATTTGTTTATTAAAAAAAAGAGCAAAAAAAACACCAATAAAAGTTAAAAATAAAGAAAAAATAACTATTTTCCTATTTAATTCATGTATATTTTTTAATCTTGTTTTATCTGAAGCATCACCAACACGTTGATAAAATATAGGTTGTAAAAGTTGAGTTGTTAGATCAATGAAAACCGTAATAGGATAATATCCCAATTGATATAAAACCGAATAAATTCCGACATCTTTTGTACTTGCAAATTTTTGCAAAGCCCAACGATCAGATGCTGACTGTGCCCAAGTAAATATTCCCCATGTAGCAAAAGGCCAAGAAAAGCTAAGCATTTTATCTTCCCATATATGGGAAGAATTCAAACAATATGATTTATTATTTATTAATATTTTTCTTCTAAAAAACCAATACTGAGAAATTAATACCATTAATATAGCTAAGGAATAACCTAGCATTGCTATTGAACTTTTTGAACCAAACCAAATTATCATTCCGCACGCAAAAATAAACCTTGCCCAAGTAGCAAGAGCTTGATGCCAAGCTACGATTAACCTTTGCCGGGCAGCAACTTGCATACTATTTAAGATAGAATTATAACCTGATAGTAATGCGAAACAAAAAGCTGCCATAATTAAACCTATCCAATCTTTTTTATTAATAATAATTAAAAATAAAACAATTAAAAAAGCAAATAATAAAATAATACCTGTAGTTTTCAAAATTAACTTCTTAATTCCTTTTAGAAAAGATCCTAATTCATTATTTTCTCTTGCTGCTGCGAAAAATCTCCCTGGTCCTGCTCCCAAAGGTCCCATCACAATTTGACCAACAAATGTAGTAATTGTAATCCCTAACGCTAATTCTCCATAAATCTTAGGTGGCAAAAACTCTGTAAGAATACGTACTCCAATTATTGCGCCAGCCATTGAAAAAGCTTGACCTAAAATAATCCAAAAAAACTCCTTTCCGAGTCTCTGAAAGCGTTCCATATTTGATTGATGAAAAAATACATTTTTAATTCTTAAAATAAAATGACTGCTCATTATTTCAAACACCTAATTGAAAACTACATTTTTAATCCTTTATTTCAGAAAAAAAATAAATTTTTGATACTGAACCGATTAATATTCACATTTAAAAAATAAATATCAATATTTTAAATATTTTTCATCTTTCCAGACATATAAAGTTTTATATGTTGATTTAAAATTATTTCCAAACTATATTTTTTTGCTGTTTCTAATCCACATTTTATAAGATTATTTCTTAATTGAGCATCTATAATAATTCTTTTTGTTTTTTCTGCAACAGTTTGCGAATCATTAATTGGTACTATTAAACCATTAACTTCATTCTGAACAAGTTCATTTATTCCAGGCACATCAGTAGCGATAACTGGAACGCCTGAAGCCATTGCTTCAAGAACCGTCATTGGCATTCCTTCCCTCTCGCTTAATAGCCATACAGCAAATGCATTGCGAAGAAGATCTGGCACATCCTTACGTATACCTAAAAATTCAATTCTTTCAGAACAACATGACAAATTAGCAATTCTTTCTAAATCTTGTCTTTCGGGTCCATCGCCTATTATTATTAATATTAAATTATCTATTTCTTTTAAAAATTCCATAGCCTTAATACCGACATCAAACTTTTTTAGAGGATAAAGTGTACCAATCATTAATATTTCAATTATTTTCTTTTTTTCATTATTTCGAACTAATGGATAAAAACGTTTTAAATCAATTAAATTATTTTGAACCAGAACACTTCCTCGCAATAAATCTAAATTATCCTCAATATATCTTGCAACTGAATTTGATACCGCCAACAAATGACATTTAGTAATTTTTACAGATCTAATAAAATTTCTTCTTAGCCACCAATTTCTTAGACCTCTATCACTAAGCATTGTATCAAGGCCATGATTTGTATAAAATGTTTTAATCTTGAGTTTCTTTATTGAAAAAGCAGCCCAAACAAGAGAATCCGAAAGGTGGGCATGCAAAATATCCGGTTTTATTTCTTTTATCAATTTGAAAAGATTCCATTTAATCTTGCTTCTTCTAATAAACTGAAAAAAGCGAAGATTATCATAAAATAGATTAAGAATATGAACTTTAACATTTTTTCCTTTCAAATCAGATTCATATTCATTTATTCCACCTATTACAATCAAATGCACTTCATGCCCGGCATCAGCTAAACTATAAGATAACATACTTACAACACTTTCAGCACCTGCCCTTCGCATTAAAGGTATCAATTGTATAATTTTCATAAATTTCTATACGATTCTACTTTGTTTTATATCTGCTACAAGTTTCCCTTGCTTCACAAAACCATCGATTAATAAACACATAGCTAAAATAATAAACATTATTTGACTCAATCCACCCAGACTAAATATCCCTACACAAAATGACATCAATAAAGTTATTGCTAGTCTTCCTGGATATTCTCTTGTTTGTATATCGTAATATTCTAATGTCCCTAAGACTTTTTTCAGAGCTAATCCTATCATAACCAAAAAAGGTAATAATCCCTGAATACCTATTTCTAGCCATATAATTAAAAAGTAATTATGTGGACGATATGTTGATTCAAATGGTTGACCTGCAGTAGCATACCAACGAAGACTTTCAATGCTCCCTAATCCATATCCAAATGGTTCTTTTAATGCTAATTTAAAATAACTCTTCCAAACCCATGTTCTTGTATCCATAGTATCTATATCAACTCGACCTAAAAAAGAGGATAAAATATATTCAATATTAAATAAAATAATATAAATAACAACAAATATAATTACTATTAAAAACCAGCTTTTCCATTCTCTTTTATAACTCGTAAATTGCCATGTTAACATTCCAACTATCAAAGCCACCCAAGTAGATCGAGACAAAGTAAGAAATAATGCAACCGCGAGGATAATTATAGATATAAAATTAAAATTAAAAAATTTCGTTTTATTCGAAAGAAACCGCTCATAACTTATGAAAAAGCTTGCCATTAATAACAAACCACAATAAGTTGGATCTCCCATTAAACCTATAACCCTAATTCCTTCATCCAATGATACTCCAGGAGGTAAATTTAAATTTGCAAGAAAATTACCTATTTTTGTTAAATCAAGAAAAATAAATAACAAACCATATATTGCATTAATTAAACCTACCCATAACATTACGCTTTTAAAAGATCGCAATAAATAATATTTTCTTGCTGCAAAAACTAAAACTATTCCTATCCCTGTAATAGAAAAAAAACCTCTTATTGCTTCAAATATTCCTGTTGGTCCATAAAATCCTGCAATGAAATATGCAATTGCGAACCAAATAAAACAAATAATAATATTTAAAGGTATAGAGATATCATTTTTAAATTCAACTAGAAGAAAAAATAACATTATGACACCTAAAACAAATGGTATTCTCGTATAAATAGAATTTTCATCATTTCCAATAATATGACTTTGCATCAAAAGGAATATAAGCGCATAATAAAACATCGCCAAAATAAGAGATAAAGGAAAATATTTCCTTTCCTTACCTGATGTAAATTTATTCATATAATTAAACTAACATAAAAATATTTAATTATTTTATGACAGTGCTGTCCCAACGTTAATCGAATAATTTCAACTGGTTAGAAGAATCGACATATTTTTCTGGATAATCTGTCGTCGTAAGTGCTTGTAATATTGGTATTTTTTCGAATAGGGTGACGCTCAAAATCTGTAGGATGGTATAGAGGCTCATTTCCAGATGCAGAAGCTTTTTTACTATCGCGACCAGGACATAAACCGTGATTGCGATCCAGATTTGCGTCTTGACCGCATTTTCGGATGTACCATAAAAGGCCTTGATCCGCAAATGCTGTTTGATCCATTTGAAGAAGATTTCCACCCGCCAGCGGCATTTGTAAAGCTGGGCGATGGTCAACGCCGGCAGACTGAAATTGTTGGTCAGGAATATCAGGCGTTTGTTTCTTTCGGTGTCGAAGAAACCGATCCGCCGGAGTTTGTCGGGAAAATCTTTGCCGGCATAGAACCCTTGCAGGATGATGGTTTGGTCGAATAATAGCCCCGTGGATTTGTCCACAGGGGCGGAATAGAGACGCCGGAAGCGGAAATTCTTTTTGGTTCGGGTAACGAAGAAAGCCAAGTCTTGATGAATTCGATACAGACGGGAGAAATCGAGATAAGCTCGATCCAGAATGTAAATTGCTCCGCTTTCGATGAACAGTTCGTCGAGGATATTGACATCGTGAATCTGATCCGAGGTAATCCACACCACCGAGGGAATCGGGCCGTGGAGATCGAGCAAGGTATGCAGCTTCACCGCTCCCTTCCGCTGACGGAAAACTTGGCCCAGGGGAAAAGGGCCAGGCACAAGTCGATGGTCGTAGAGTCGAGAGCATAAACAGTTTGCTCCAGTTCCAGGCCGAAATCCTCGTGAGCATAAAGCACTCGGGCCTGAGCGATAAGCACTTGGGCGAAATCGGCGTAGATCTGCCAATCCCGCACCGCATTGGCATTGGCCAAAGTGTTTCGAGACACCTGACCGCGGATCCCCAAATGATAAAGCTTCGTCTGGGCCGCTCGCAGACAGGCTTCGATGTCGCGAAGACTCTCCCGATAAGTAAGTTGCGCAAAAGCCAGGCAAAGAAATTGGTCCCAGCAAGAAAACGTCTTGATTTTGTAATGGCGTTGATACCGTTCTACGCATTGGCGAAATTCGTAAGTGGGAAGAAAATCCATCAGCTGAGCAAATATTGTTTTGCCGGAATTCATCGACCATCTCCTTTCGCGGGGTGGCGAAAGTATGGTTCCGGCAAGGTTCCAAGTTCAAATCGAAAAATTCCTGATTGACTAAATATGTCAGCATTTTCAAAATGTTAGAAGCCGTCTATCATAAAACGTTGGGACAGCACTGATTTTATGATAAAAATAATATTAATATTTCTCAACAATTTCATTTATAATAATTTGTCTTATTTTATTTGATTCATTAATTGAAAAAATTAAATTTTTCAGCTTTTTAAATTCAAATCCGTTATTAATTAATAAGGTTATATATCTAATATCATTTACCCCTTCTCTCCACCCTTCCCATTGTATTGTCGAAATTGGTTTATTTAATGTTGGATACGTCATATTATGCATCCTATATCTATTATTTTTAAAATCATTCCAATTATTAACAATTTCATGCATTTGATAAGTATAATCTAAAACTCCATCGGCACCGGTGACAAACAACTTGAATCCTTCATTAACTCTATATGTCTCTGGTTCTTCTATTCCTGCCTGTGGATTAGCATAAAAATAAACTATTTTATTTTTATTCTTTGCTTCTAAAACTTCTTTTAAAGTATATTTGTTTTTTCCACCATAAATGATCCACATATCAATATTTGATGAATATTTTAAAAATTGATCTATTAACCCAGCAACAAATACTTTTGCTCCAAAATCATGAATATTTTTGTAAACTGTTTTATCCCATTCTTTTAATTCAATTCCTGATTTTTCATCTGCACCATAAATATACACATCCTTTATCCCATAATTATTTGCAATATTAACAATTTCTCTAAGTTCTTTATAATCAGATAATTTTGAGTTAACCTTTAAAGGATATCCTTCAAACAATAACCTCTTATCCTTCCAACCAATTTCATTTCTAATTTCTAAAATACTTCTTAGTTCCTTTAAATCCTTAATCCATTTTGATTTGTCGTGGTTAATAAAATGATATAATGTTGAATTTTGTAAACCATGCTCTTTCATATCCAACAATTCGGCTTTCATCTGCTCTTTTGTTCTTATCCCTCCATCAATAACAGAAATATCAGAATTTGATAACCTGCCTTCATAGTATAGACCATAAAATAATATCGGATCAGGCAAGATAAATGGTAGGACCTCCAGGGTCAGCTTCAATTCTTTTTTCAAATTGTGGTTGAAAACCAGGATTTTCCCTTCGTAAAACCCGGGAACTTTCCCCTCCTTCACGTGGATTGTCAGCCAGACCTGCTGGTTCTGGCGCCGGGGCAGGGAGAAAGGCTTGAGGGTATCCGCATCCTCAATCTGGACCAGATCTTTTAGGAGGTTGACCTGTTTTTTGTAATCAACCCAGACCATATCATCATCATGCAAGAGCAATTCTGGTGTTAGAATTTTATGCCTGGTATCATCCAAAGCTATCCCTGCCTGATACCAACATTTTACCAATCGAATATCAATATTATCCTTCGATAAAACCGCTTCTTTGACTTTTCCATTCTTATTTTTAATCTCTGCTTTGAGATCCGAAACCTCTACCATCATATCCTTTAAATCTTGGTCCCCAGACCGGATCACAAAGCTGGCCGGCTCGTAAGAATCGGGCGCGATGGTTACGGAAATCGTGTCTAACTTGACGGCATTCTTTATCTTTTCGGTAAAAGGAAGAATTTTATAATTGGTAATTGGCTGGGTGATAACCTCGATTTCAAAATTATCCCCTTTGACCGGCCAATCCTTGGGATAGACCGTCGGATTCACAATCGGAGCATTGGCGCCGACAATCGTCCAACTGGCACCATCCTGATAAAAGGTTGCCTCCAAGCCATCTTGTGATATTTGATAATTATTCACCCCTGCTATGTCATCCCAAATCTTTTTACGCTCATCCATCGAAACCCAAATACCCTGGGCTCCAAATATTTTCGAATATGTAAACACACCCACGAAAAGAAAGGTGATAATGGAGTAGACGAGAATGATGATTAATTTATCTTGCTTATCCTTATGCATGATCAGATCCGTCTAGTTTCTTTGGTTTCTTTGGTTTCTCTGGTTTCTCTGGTTCATCTAGTTCAATCCTGGGGGACGTAGGTTGCTTGTTGCTTTCTGGCCCACTTTGTTCATTATGTTAAGCCGTGCTCATAAATTCTTAACCGGACAGCAGTGTTCTACTTTTTTTTATTGCTTTGGAATAAATGCTGAAGATGGCTTAAGTATTGTCATTATTTTGTTTTTTGCTATTAACTTTGCTAACCGATAAAATATCTTACCGACCAATCTTAAGGCAGGATTGTCGATATGCATATTGTCCAAATAAAACTCCGCTCCTTGTGTAAATTCTGAAGTCTCTAAATACTTTTCAACACGAAGACCAGCTTTATTAACCACATACCTAAAAGATGACTTTGACCATATTTGCTGGTGATCATAATCTACAGTTCCGCGCAACACTTTTGTATGTAGCTTTTTGCTAAATAATTTTGTTATTGGATAAATCCAAAATTGGCAAGGAGTATCTACAAATATTCTACCGTTTGAATCAACTAATTTTTTACGAAGCAATTCTAAAACACATAGAGGATCATTGACATGCTCAAGAACATCGTTCATAAAAATCACATCGAAAAGAGTGTCATCTGAAATAAATTCTTTGAACATAATTTGGTGGTTAAGAGGTTTAAACTGATCTAGCAAATTATAATCTATAATATCTACTAAATAGATTTGCGATAGAGGAAAAAGGGACTTTACAACAAGAGCAAACTGCCCACCGCCACCACCGTAATCTAAAATTTTTATTTCCCTTTGCCTATCCGCATCATTAAGCACAAATAGTGCCATATTCGTGAAATTATGGTGATTAAGTGCTCCGCTTTTTAGATGCCATTCCAATTTTTGCTTTTTTTTATAATCTACTTCTTTTGAATTATGTATTTCTTTATCACAAGGATAAATATCATCACTAGATGTAGGATATGGATAATTCATAAGAAGTCCGCAGTCCATACATTTTGCTGTATGAGCAAATAATTTTATATTAAAAGATTTACACACCTTGCAGGGTTGAGAGTACCCTTGGAGAGATCCTTTACTTTTTGACATTTGATTTAATTAATCCACTGATGATTGCGGGGTCAATCCATTTAGTACGATCCTACGGGACGTTCTTTACTTCTTGCTTTCCGATACATCTGGTTCATCTGGTCTGCCTCACAAAGCATGGATCATCCTTCGACTCCGCTCAGGACAGGTAGGGCAAAGCGCATAGGGCGAAAATCCATCAGAAACCTCAGCGAATAAGAAATTTTCCAATAATCAATGCCAGCAAGATTGCCACCGCTATCTTCCAATACCGGAAAAAATAATATCTCGCCCATCAATGTCCTATGGGACGTAGGTTACTTGTTGCTTTCCGATACATCTGGTTCATTTGGTTTCTCTGGTTTCTCTGGTTTCTCTGGTTTCTTTCGTTAGTAGCGTTAGGAGCGTTAATAACGTTAGGACCGTTAATAGCGTTTATAGGGTTCGTAGAGTTCGTAGGGTCCATCACTTTAATTGACGATTTACGATTGTAGATTGACGAGTGAAAACCATTCATCGGGTCCATTGGGATTACTGATTCCTGGAATTATTGATTCTTCTTTTAGCGATGATTGGAGTACTATTTGATCGCTTAGATGCATCCAGAATCGTAATTCCTATAACTTTCTTCCCCTGGTATCTGATTAGCAATCCATTGTCGAGCATCCTGCTGTCGGTCGCCTTTTGCGGCCGTTCAAAACTTATATAAAGGACATCCGCTTCATCGTCGTAATCCACCCAATATCTCTTCGAAGGCATTTTCGTCAGATCAGAAGAAATATTAAATAACTGACGAACAAAGTTTTGCTTCAATGGTGTCTTTTCCATACGATCTGCTCCTTGTTATATTTAGTTGTGAAATATGCCGTGATTACAAACCCATCATTTTTCGAAATTTCTCTGTAAACTACAGCTAAATATCTTGCTTTGGAAAATCCCTTTATGGCAATCAGGGCTCCCCGATAACCTCGTATAATTAAATCGGGTTCCTCCAAAGCACTCAAAACCTCGTCGAAAAATCCCGCCAAATCGTCATGGTTTTCAACAATATGAAACCATCTTTCCTCGTTAAGCCTTATTGGAACACCCTTCTTAGAAATTACTATTGCCAATTAGATCCCCATGTTCTCAACACTACAAGGGGTCAGAAAACCTAGGGTCAGGTCTTTAAGTTGCTGGTTCATCTGGTTCATATGGTTTATTTGGTTCATCTAGTTCATCTGGTTCATCTGGTTCATTTGGTTCATTTGGTCTGTCTGGTCTATTTGGTAAATATTGCCGACTTTTTCAGATTACCACCCTGATCAAGAGCTATGAATTGCTTTTTTCGGTTCAGTTGTTCCCGGGCGCTCTGAATGGCCTGATGTAGTTTCTTTTTCAAGAGTTCGCGGGGAGGCAGTTCGGTCAGATATTCCGCCACGCGGATCCCGCTCTGTTCAAGCTCAAGGAGTTCGACTTGCTCGCTGGATTTGCCGGCGCAGAGGATTAATCCCAGCGGAATTCCATCGCCTGATTCCATATCGT
>Ga0315289_10003197_pt1 | contig 24886 bp, 22 predicted proteins | sample YL17G11_40_MG_FD_203452 | JGI IMG/M metagenome (GOLD analysis project Ga0315289, IMG submission 203452) | Sediment microbial communities from Yellowstone Lake, YNP, Wyoming, USA - YL17G11_40 | ecosystem: Environmental > Aquatic > Freshwater > Lake > Sediment | place: USA: Wyoming | collected...
TTTTCTTTACTGAGTTTATTTGCTGTCCATTTACTTTCACTTTCCCTATTGACGAAATTTTCAAAGCTATATTCTTATTTTTTTGTCACAATTTGATACATATATGTTATATTCCTAAATCTTTCCGTAACAAATAATTGAAGATAAGATTGAACAATCCTAATTAGACACATCCAAATCATCTACTAGAGAATGATATTTTACTCTTCGACAACAATCATTGTTAGAGTGGAACGCACTTTATCTAGACGTCTGATCTTCCATGTTATTGCGTCCTTTAACTTATCTAATGTGTCCGATTGGACTTTGGCTATAATATCGTAGACACCATAGACTAGATAAACTTCTTTTATTTCCTCAATTTTTTTGATTTCTTTGATTATTTCTTCTTCTGTACCCAAGTCCGCGTTTATTAATACAAATGCTAGAGCCATTTGATATGCATATAAGGAAACGAGGATATTAACCTTTTTGTTGTGACAACGTTCAATATATATTGTTCAAGCACATCTTTGTATTTTTAAAGAAAAGCTCTTTTGTTTTGGCAATTATGGATTAGCTGAGGCTAGAAGTTTACTGAAAACGCTTAAGGATTTCTTCTTTAGGTTCTATCATGTTTTGTAACATACTTATTATCGGAAGGCCGTGAGGGCACTTATCTTCACATATTTTACAATCTGTACAAGATCTGATCTGGGATATCTCCTGTAGGAGTTTTCCGATATGGTTCTTAATTCTCTCTTGAGACCACTGGAACTGTTTGAATTCTTCTGGCCCCATATTTCTATAGTGCTCATATATTATATTGGTACCTAGAAGAAATGCGATTGGGATGCCCTGTGGGCATGGTTCGCAATCTGTGCATATCCGACAGCGTACATGCTCTAAACGCTCAGTTATCTGTTCTATCTGTTGCTTTTCCTCAGAGGTTAGTGAAGTATCTTCTAAATGATTTACCATGAAGTTTATTTCTACCTCTTCTAATGTTGTTATTCCAGGAACTGCCGTGGAAATAGGTTGGTTAATAAGCCACTTTAGAGCCAGGTTTGCAGGCAATAGTCCAGTGGCCAATGGCTTCATAATGGTCACTCCTACACCTCTGCTAACACAAAGGGGAATAAGTTCCTTCAAAGGCTCCCTTTCTACAATATTCATTGGAACCAAGATAATGTCAAAGTCAAAGCGTTTGAGCGCTTCAACCAGTACATCACTTCTGTGGCTTGTACATCCGATATAGCGTATCAGGCCCTTGTCACGAGCTTTTATCAGGGCTTCCAGTGCTCCACCTGGACCAAGACGCTTTTCCAAGTCTTCACCTGCTTTTAGACTGTGAATATGACAATTGTCCAAGTAGTCTGTCTGCAGGCGTTCGAGTGACTGTCTGATATCACTCCAAGCGTCTTCTTTAGTCATTGCACCTGTCTTGCTGGAGAGGAATACCATATCGCGTTTGCCTTTGAGACTTATACCAAGCTTTATTTCGCTATCCCAGTACGATCGAGCTGTGTCAATATAATTTACACCCAGTTCAAGAGTCTTGTTAACTATTTTAACAGTGTATTCGGTATTTGAAGAACCTAGTTCGGAACTTCCAAGACCTATGGCTGAAACTTTAGCTTCTGTCCTTCCTAACTTTCGATACTGTATTATATTTCGGTTTATGATGACGTTTGGTGCAATATAAACACTTTTTTAAGAGTAAAATTCATTTGGTAAGAGGAAACTCGATTTAAAATTGAACGTATTTCAATATTTATTGTTTAGTAAAGGATACTTCGTAATCCTAGATCATCTTTACTGAATATAAATAAGATTTAAATAAGAGATAAAAAATAAATCAAACGTCTGTAAATGAGACGACTTTATCTTGTAGTAATAATGATTTCGGTAATTGTAGCTGCTGCACTTATCAGCTATCTGCTTTTACGGCCGAGAGTTCTGGAGGAGAAATTAATTGGAGGTAAGTATAATGCAAAGGTTGTCATCATGGGTCTTGATGATCGTGGTTTTATAGGTGGCGAAATCGTCTATACCAAAGATGGAATAGAGCATCGAGGATTTTATAGTTCCTTTCTAAATAATTCATTGATATGGATAAAAGCGAATACCCCAGAAGATTGTGTTTTTCTCAACTGGTGGGATTATGGTCATATGATTGTTGGATATGCTGAAAGGGAGACGATAATCAGAAACCCTTCAAAGGAGGCGTTGAATTCTGTAAGTGCACCTGATAAAATTACAGAGTTTGATTCCCATGAAAAACTGGTTGATGTAGCAAACGCTTTGACAACAACTGACCTGAATTTAACAAAGTCTATAATGAAAAGGTATGGTGCAACCTACATTCTTATAACAACAGAGGATGGTGGCACGAAAGTTCCTTGGCTATATCAATTTGCTGGACTTAATTACACACAATATGTTAAACCATCATCATTAACATTTAATCCGCAAGACTACACGGACTTAGGAAAACAGACGATGATATATAAACTGTCAAACAGTACCAATATAGAAGGTTTTACCCAAGTATATTCATATGAGGACGTTAAAATCTTCAAAATATAATGATTATCTAGTTTTTAATGTATATGAAATAATTACTCCGATAGCTGAAAAATTTAAGGAAGATTACCTGTTCTTGCTAATTCATCAGAGACGTCTTTAAGACTTAGAGATTCCAGTTTCTCTTTGGTTGGCCATCCTTTTACTTTGTCCCATCCTCTCCTTTCATAATATTTGTCGAGTAATGTACCGAATTTAGCTGAGTCGAGTGTTTGGATCTCATTAGGATGCATAGATTGTTGCTCCTTAAAGTATCTTATGACACTTTCGTCGTTCTTTCTTGTTCTTCCTTGCCTGACGTGGAGCGATCTTAGGACGTTGATGCATCTTTCTGCTGATTTTAACATGTCCTCGAGAGTATTGTTCTGTCCAGTTACCGCGTTGAACAGTCTTACTTCTGCTTCGTAGTCTCCTACGTTGTCTGGTGTTTTTGTTGACCATGTCATTGGGAACATCCAGTCACATACTGGTAGGCTTGTCTTCATCATGCTTCTGTGCTGGTGATATATTACGACGAATTCCTTATCCTTATAGCCTAGGTCAGCATCATTCCCCCATCCTGTGAAAGCATCTTCTGTACCATAGACCTTTTTGCCTATTACCTTCAGTTGGTTATATGGTATTGGCCCTCTTCCCCATTCTCTGACAGCGTTAAAGTAGTTCTCAACACAGCAGTGGGTTGAATTGTTAGGATCTCTTCCCCAAGTTGCCCATAAAAGTGCAGCTATTACCCAGAGAGGATAGTTGATGAAATGCAGGTATCTTCCATCCCAATGTGGACCATAACCATGCTTATGCGTCTTCCATGCCTCATCTTGGATGCCTAGCTTTTCCTCTGCTCTAGGAGATCCTTCTGCAAATATGTCCCCATCTCCTTTCCTGTAGGCTATTGCCTTGATGAATTTGACTGCAAGCTCTTGTGGAAAGCCTGTGTAACATTGAGAATAACCAGTAGTTTTAGGAAATACTGCTGGTCCATTCTTATTTAGGCTCAACTTTTCACCCATCAATTCAGTAAGCTTACCATCGTTGTAGCAGTTCTGTATGAACCAGTTCATTCCTGCAAAGAGTTCCCAATGGTTTATCCCAAGATACTCAGCTAATTTATTAAATTCAAACGCTTCCTCTTTATCGTTCTGGTCATTGTCAAGAAGCCAAGGCGCATTACGGCCAATGCAGTGCATATCACCAGATATCATACCAGTGCCAGTCCAACGCTGCTGAACACCTTCATAATAATCAGGAAAGGCATCAGTAGTACTCATGCATTCACCACAGCTTGTACAGCCACTATGCTTTCTCACCGTATATCGTGCCGTAGAATCAGGTTGTGACAATGGTCTAGTCATACCAGTTCCTTTAGGATTCCCATTCGCGAATTCAGCAGTTATCTTCTTTACTTCCTCTATCAAGACATCAGGTTTAGCGATTCCGATCTTCTGGTTGCCTTTGACTACTATCGCCTTAAGGTTCTTTGAACCCATCACTGCTCCGAAACCACCTTGCCCAGCTGCATTTTCCGTTTTTGTTGTGATTACAGAAATCCTGACGAGATTCTCACCAGCAGGTCCTATCGTTGCGATAGCAGAGTCAAGGCCATGTCTTTGAAGGAGAGACTGTTGTGCTTTGATTGTATATAGTCCCCATATATATGTGGCATTCATTATTTCTGCTTTGCCATCTTCTACTAAGATGTACTTGGGGCCATTCGACTTACCAACAATTAATATGGCATCATATCCTGAAAACTTCATCTTTGTCGCAAAGTCCCCACCAAATCCAGAATCAGCAATCCAAGGAATAGGATAGCCTTGAGGAGCCATTCCTGCAACTTCAGTCCTTCCAGCTGCTGGTGAAGGAGTGCCTGCAAGAGGCCCAGTTGCAAAAACTAAAGGTGCTCCTGCATCGAATTCTTTTGGAAATTCTTTGCCGGCAGTTTCATCCCATATCAACTTTAACGCAAGACCATATCCGCCAATAAAGTCAGGAACATATTTCTCCGTATTGATTTCTCTTATGTCTCCTGAAGACAAATCAACTTTCAGAACTTTACCCATCCAGCCGTACATGTCTACTTTCTCTCCTCCTTCTTCACAAAACTAAGGGCTTTGTTGCCACCGGCTATTGAGCACACTTCTACACAGGCTGGGCCATTCGTCCTGTCTTTGCAGAGATCACATTTTATGGAAACCTTTCTTTCAGGATCAAAATTTATCCTCGCTGGAGTATACGGACATGCTTTGATGCATGACTTGCAGCCTACACAATTATTCGCATTGATATATCTGGCACCTGTTGCCTCATCAATGGAGAGAGCTTGATCTTTCTTGGGGCAGGCTAAGTAGCATAAAGGATTGTCGCACTGTTTGCAGAACAAGGGTTCATAGACTTCCTTGCCCACAAATTCTTCCATCCACATTATTCTGAAGAGTTGAGGCGCGATAGCACCACCATGAACAGAAGCACATGCAAGTACACATCTTTGGCAGCCGATACATCTATCTTGAGAATATTCTATCATTCCAGACTTCAAGAACTTTATAGGGGGCACTGTCGATGTTTCCGTACCAACTGTCGTAGTCGTCGTAGTAGTCATTAGTGTTGTTGTTTTCTCTGATATTGGAGGGGCTAGAACGGTGGCAACACCTGTAGTTGCAGCGACCCCAACGGCTGCTCCTACTCCAAGACCTTTAAGAAAATTGCGTCTAGATGGCTTCTTTTCTTTATCTTGTTCGGCCAAGCCTTTATCAAGATTAGGCTATTGCCATACCCTTAAAGCTATATCGGTAGACTTATCTGGGTTCGGGGAAGTATGCCAAATATCTTATTCTTATAAGATATTATTAAAGACCACAAACATCCTTAAGTTAAGGAATCAGTCAGAAATCTGTCAGAACTCTCAACGGATGGGTATAGATACTCAGGTGCTGTCCTTTAGAGCAGACCAACGTTACCCCCATTTCCTTGGCGGAGTCAATCCCAGATAGCAATGGAGTAACGAGCGAGATAATGATAACTATGCCGACTCTCGCCGCCTTTGATATAGTACTCTTCTGTTGTCTACAAGAAGCGAACAGAATACAGGTGGAGAGGTCAGCTTTCTTCAGCAGCCCCTCACCTATGACCTTATCTATCGCATTATGCCTACCCACATCTTCTACAAATGAAATAATTTCACCATCAATCTTCACCAGAGCTGCAAAATGAGTGCCGTGAGTTGTTTGATAAATTCTTCCTTTTCTGCTAAGCCCATTCGCAATTCTAACTATGTCCTTTGCTTCGACCATTATCATCGAATTCGAAGACGATATAGAGGAAGACTTGACCAATTGAGTACGAACTTTAAGTAGCTTGGCATCAGCTCGGGACTTCCTTATGGATATCTTCCCTATTTCGTCGATCTTTTCAATCAAGCCTTCAGTTATAAGATGCCCGATAATGAATGCCTTCAGCTTCTCAGGAGTGACCATCGTTGAAAATATGCGTTTGCCATTTACATAGATGGATAAAGGCTTTTCAATAGCGATCAGTTCAGAGGCAGGACGGACTTTCTTCTTTTTGAGATCAACTCTTAGGACTTGTTTCTTAGAAGTTGTGGTTGGCGTAAAACATCATCTGCTTTTTGTTGTTGAAGATATTCTGCTATAATTAAACTTTTAATTGGATAGGATACAGAGCTTCAGTTATCAAATGACTTGGATCCAAGATCTAGAAAAAGAAATTGAAGGTCTTAATATGAGGATTTGAAAGAGCTTAATATATCTGCTTATGTTTCTTATAATAGTCATCTGTTATATTGTCTATTAAGATAATAATGGATCATAAGATAAAACGGATAGGTCAGGTTGATTCTTAGGTCTGGCCTATAAATTATAGGCTTTATTTTGGCACGTCTGGGTTCTCGGGGCCGAAATGTTTGAGGATAACTAGGTTTTCGTTACTGCTCTTGTTTTCTATCTTTACACCTTCCTTTGCAGCTCCAATGGTGACGAATAGTTCATCATTTGTCAACTCACCATATCTGATCATCGTTGGAGACTCTATTTCAAAACCTCCTAATGTGCCATGTCCTTGTACAACAATCAATCCATAAGCTGCACTGTCCTTTATCTTGACAGACTTCTTCGGAAACACAGTTAGTTCCTTTGCGGAGAACAGTTCTGTACCATAGGTAACCCATTTTTCTATGTAACCTTCTTTCTCCATTTCCTTTGGATTTCTAACAAGCTTTGGCTCTACATAGTGGTGTTCCTTGAACTTCTGATCAAGGTTCACTTCCCAGTCAATCAAATCAATAATATAATCCAAGTCATTTTGATGGTCTTTTGGAACATCCTTTATGACATTGTTCCATGGAATCAGTCTGTCTTCGACTTTTGACTGATACATGGAAGCTACATCTGATCCCCACTGAGGTTCATAGGTTACTAGAGTACCTGGTGCGTGCAGGATACCCGCCGGAATTACCCATCCAGTGCCTGGAGTTATTGTGTATGCTTTTGAATAGTTCAATACGCCATTGTCGCCTTCATTCCACTTCTGAAGACATCTCTTAATGTCTGCTTTGGTTGTGCTAGGGTTCAGTCCGAAGAATGTATAGGGAAAACGACCGGGTATAGCATTCAATTGTGGAGGGAAGTAGTATGCTTCTGGCTTAGGCTGTCTACCTACCTTACGAGCATGCTCTTCTTTCAGATGAAGATGGAAGGGAATCGCATATAGGTAATCGTAGAACTTTGAGAAGATAGGCCACCCCTTATACTTCTTAAACATCGCCTTCCCAATGAAGGTTTCACCCGCACAATCGATCGCATCTTTAAACAGAACTTCATTAAATTTAGATACTTCTTTTATTACTATGTAGCTCATGCCTTCGTCCTTGGGTGTTCCTGGACCGTTGTCAGCTGGCGCTGCTGAAGCAAACCATCTTTCACAGAAACCTCCTCTTTCTACACCAAGTGTGTATAGGTCTTGTGGCGCAAGCTTCATCCTTCCTCCGGGCGGTAGAAATGTTCGAGGAACCCATGATGGGGCAAACTTCACAATTCCAGCTCCGTCATCAAGAGCCTTTGTAACAAACTTTTCTTTGCTCATAATCTTCTTGGTCGTTTATAATATGCAAAGAATATAAAGCTTTATTTAATTCATGGACTAATTTTAACCTTGAGTTTAAAGAAGAATTCTGACTTCTGTTGTATAATAACTTATTTCTTTTCGTATTTCTTTGCTATAGCTACCATTGCATCTATGTTTCTGAATGGTGTTCCCGGCGACATTCCTCCACCAGTTGAAAGCCAAAGCCTTCTTGCACCAGCCTTTGATATGATTTCTTCACATTTGACCTTAACCTGTTTTGGAGACATTTTTACGAAGTCTGGTGGATGTATGTTACCCTGCAGACAGAAGTGTGTCTTCTCTATGCACTTTGCAATGTCTTCAGATGGACCGAAATGCCATACTTCTGCATCAATCTTATCGACTTCTTCGAGGATGTGACCTACACTTCCTTCGTTATGCCATATACGAAGAGCCTTCTTGTATCTACCGAGGACCTTGTTAAAATAGGGGAGAACAAATTCTTGGAATTGCCTCTTGCCTAACATATGGGGAATATGATCTGGAACCCAGAGAATTTTGCATGGGCCCACGATTTCCTCAATTGCCTTGCAGTATTTCAGTTGCCAATCAGTTGAAATCTTAAGCCACTTATGTAAGACATCAGGATAACGGTTCATCCAAACAAAGAACTTGTCATAACCCATAGACAAAGCTGCGCCTTCAACGCATGCACCTGTACAAACTGCTCCATCCACATATCCATATTCTTCTCTAAGGTCCCTTGGAAACCATTCATAGAAGTATTCGAGCCGTCTTAGAACTTCTGATGCTAATCCAGCATCTACGTCAGGGAGACCAGCTTCAGCGATTTTATCCACATCTTCGGGAACTGTTATCGGATATTTTGAAATGTATGGAGGAGCATCTTCCATCCATTTTAATTCTCCACCAAATGCTGTAGGTATTGGACCGATACCTTCTCCATATTCTGGAAACCCACCCATTCCGATGTTTATTACATCAGGAAATCTACGCTGAAATGCAATCTTAGATTCAAGCTGTAGTTTGACGTTCTGGTAGTAGTCATATTCTTTAACCCTTCCAAACCTCTTGAGAACTAGTCCATAGACTTGTAGGACGATTGGGACAACATTGCTTTCTTTGCCTCGGGCAACTGCTACAGCTTTTTCCCAACGATTCATACGATTTCGTTGACAAGTGATTTATTTAAGCCTTAATCTGAACTTTAGAATCAGACAGACTGCAATAATCACTTAAAGGAGGAGAAGAAAGCTTTGATATTATCTTTTATCGATTCTATAAGGGGGTGTTTCAGTTTTTCTGGTTCCTTTAACTGCTCCAGTCTTGATACTCTAAAGTATATAGGGGGATGTGGATCAAACCCTAGCCATTCCTGGAACCTGTAAGATGGCGTACGTTCATAGATGAGCCTGACGAATCCTATCTTTCTCAGTGCTTCTGCAAGAATCTTAGGCTGACCGATTCTAATGGCTGACTCTAAGTCTGCCTTGGATTCAAAGAACTTTGCAATAAAGTACACAATAGTGAAAGCGAAGAAGAGGTAGAATAATCCTAAGAACATTAGAAGAGGCCAAAGTAGGTAAACCCTCAAAATATATTCAGCAGACATCAGTCCAAAGAAGGCTAACGTGTCCCTTCCCTTCATATGGCTAAGTTCGTGGCCAACAACACCCAATATTTCATCATCATCCAGCTGAGTCAATAACCCTGTCGTGATAACCATGACACCAAATCTTGGACCGGGCCCTGAGGCTGCAGCGTTAGGAATTGTAGTATTTGAAATAACAATCTTTGGAACCTTAAGGTTGAACTTTTCCACTCCTTTCTTAACTATTTCATAAACGTTGACTACCTTTGTTGAAACTTCTTCTGGTGTACACTTTAATTCATATTTGGAGAGGACTTGTCCTGCAATATCACAGTCCAGTGCTTTTCCAATAGCTAATGTCCTATCATAGATCTCCTTCTTGATCTTAACTAGGATGTCTTGACCAAACTTCTGTCGAAAACTCTTCTGGTCTTCAATAGGAAGTTGAAACTGTAAAATGTGCACATAAGGGTTCCTTTCAGTAATCTGCCAATCCCCTGTGCTTCCAATGATCTTCCCAGAAAAGAGCACCAAGAAGAACTGGAAGACAACCAACAATATTGGAGTATATGGACCAAAAATGAAGAATAAGAAAAGGCTGGCTACAATGAATACAACATAGAATAAAAGCATGCTTTCAGAGAACAATCTATAGATCAGCTTGTGTTTACCTGATGATAGCTTTTCAAGGATGATTTCTTGCCCTTCAATCCACGTAAAGTATAGGGTAGCCCTTCTTACTTTCTCCTCAAAAATCTGTACGTTGATGAAAAGATCTTCCTTCAATCTATCTAAGATCCCGTTTGGTACAGGTTGATCCCAAGACATCTTGACATGGATAGGTGATCTAGGAACCAGTTCGACATTGATGAACCATTTACTATCCTTGTCAACAAAAACGAAAGTGAGAACATTTTCGCCCTCCCTTTCAAATATCTTACCATCATGGAAGGATTTATCCTTTTGAAGATAGTTTTGATCGATAAAGGTTAGTAAGTTCTTGTAATATGCTGGTGTTAGCTCTGTATCTACTGTAAAGGAGAGGGTCTGTGAATCAACCATAAAGTGCAATATGATGGAAATAAATCAATTTAAACCTTTCCAAGGAGTGACATAAAAAATTATACTTAGACTTTGTCTATAAGAGTCTCCAGCGATAGTTTATTCTTGCTAGAAAAAAGTAAAACCTTTTAAAAGTTAAGGCTGGGGCTTTCTCCATGAGTGCTCCATGATCAACGATAAACAAGGTGATTTAACATCATCTAGAAGTGATGTTATTGTATTCATAGATCTTGATGGCACGATTATGAAGTTCCCATTTAAACGCAAAGTTCTGCCTATAGCATTCAAAGAAGTCTCTGACAGGACTGGAATAAGACTCGACAAGATTAGGCAGATGATGGTGGAAGAAGAGTGGAATAGAGAGAGGAACCTCAGTAATAGGAGATACGATTGGGATGATATTGTAAGAACTATTGCAGCAAGACTTGGGATCAATTGGAACAAGAACTTGGCTGAAATCGCAGAAAATTGTACCGTATCAAGAAGCTTACTATATCCTCATGCAAAAAAGGTACTAAAAGACCTCAAAAAAAATTATATTGTCTGTGCGGCAACAAATGGCTTCTATAGATACCAGAACCCTATGCTAGAAAAGCTTGGTCTTAAGATGTTTTTCGACCAAGTGATAACACCAGACAGGGTCGGATACTACAAAAATGATTATGGGTATTTTAAATCATATCTTGTCCAATATACTCTACCTATTATGGTTGGTGATGAATACTTCTATGACATATACTATCCCAAAAGGTTCGGTTTCAAAACCGTGTTAGTGAACAGACTCCAAAATTCTAAATGGAACATGGAGACAGCTTCGCCATCAAATGGAGATATTGTCGAACCTGATGTTACGGTTCATGATTTATCAGAATTGCCTCAAGCTATTTGGAGAATAGTAAGATAGCCTGCTTTACACTCTGGTATTTGGAAAGTCTTAATTACATTAAACGTGTAACATTTGACATTAGGTAGATAAGATGGAGACTAAAATTGGATTTATTGGCCTAGGAATTATGGGAAAACCTATGGCAAAGAACCTTATAAAAGCAGGTTACTCGCTAATTGTCTGGAATAGAACTTCTTCAAAGATGAGGGAGCTTATAGAGCTTGGTGCGAAAAGTGCCAGCTCACCAAAAGAGGTAGCGAAAGAATCTGACGTGGTTATAACCATGTTAACCGACTCTCCGGATGTAGAAGTGGTCATTCTTGGCCCATCTGGTGTAATTGAAGGAGCCAAAAAGGGACTAATTGCAATAGATATGAGCACAATCTCTCCAGTAGTCACAAAAAGGGTAGCAGGAAAACTAGCTGATAAGGGTGTTGAAATGCTAGACGCACCAGTAACAGGAGGAGAAATAGGTGCGATAAATGCCTCACTTTCTATCATGGTGGGTGGAAATGAAAAAGTCTTTGAAAAATGTTTTCCTATCCTTCAATCTCTAGGAAAAAGGGTAACTTTCATGGGTACACATGGAAACGGACAGGTCGCAAAGCTTTGTAACCAGATAATGTGCATTATGAACATTCAAGGAGTCTGCGAAGGACTTGCATTAGGTGCAAAAGCGGGAATAGACTTGAACAAGCTAATTGACGTCTTAACAGGTGGTGCTGCTAACTCTTGGCAGCTTGCAAACTTGGGTCCAAAAATTGTAAGGGGCGATCTTGAGCCAGGATTTAAGATGAAGACTCAGCAGAAAGACCTCAGACTTGTGCTTGAAGCAGCTTCCGAGTTCAACCTTCCACTCCCTGGCACAGCTATAGTGAACCAAATCTTTAGAATTGTTGAGGCCGAAGGTTTAGGAGAAAAAGGTACACAGGCAGCAATTAAAGCAATGGAGAAGATTTCAGGATACAAGATAGTACCGTAGATAATACTATTACGTTTTACATAATCTATATATTTTTTAAATGACAGAAGATGTGTAACTAGCTAAGTGAAAAATTATATATCTGGGGATATTAATGCCTTAACGTTTTGCGGTGATAAATCATATGAGCGAAGAAAAATCTATTCCACAAAAGAGGAACCCGAAGTTAGATAAGCTCACCCAAGAGCTTGAAGAGGAGAAGAAGAGATCAGAAGATAATCTTACTCGCCTGAAGTATATGCAGGCTGACTTCGACAATTATAGAAAGAGAGTTGACAGGCAGATAGAGGAAATCAAAAAATATTCCAATGAACGCCTTGTCATAGAGCTTTTAGAGGTTGTTGATGAATTGGAATTGGCTGTTAGTATGGGACGAACATCCAATTCTTCAGAAGTATTGGTTCAAGGTGTTGAGATGACGCTTAAGAAGTTGCAGAAGATTCTAGCAAACGAAGGTGTCACTCTTATCGAATGCCTTGGAAAGCCCTTTGACCCAAGCAAGCACAATGCAGTGTCTAGGGTCGAGCGTGCTGATATGGAAGAAGGTAATGTAGTAGAGGAAATTAGAAAAGGATATATCATTAAAGATAAGGTGATTAGGCCGAGTATTGTTAAGGTGGCGATTAAACCGTGTGTAAAAAAAGAGGATTTAGGAGGTTGTTTAGATGAGCAAAATAAGTGAAAAAGTAATTGGTATAGATTTGGGTACGACAAATTCAGCAGCTGCTGTATTTGAAGGTGGTAGAGCAACAGTCATTCCAAGTGTTGAAGGGCCATCAATGGCCGGAAAGATGTTCCCCTCAGTTGTTGCCTTTACTAAGGATGGACAGCTCTTGGTCGGAGACCCAGCGAGGAGACAAGTTACCGCTAATCCCGAAGGAACAGTCTTTGAAATAAAGCGAAAGATAGGGACGGACTACAAAGTAAACATCTATGGAAAGGAGTATACCCCGCAACAGATTTCTGCATTCATACTTCAGAAGATAAAAAGAGATACAGAAATATATCTTGGTACACCAGTAAAGAAAGCAGTCATCACAGTCCCAGCCCACTTCAACGATAACCAACGCCAAGCTACAAAAGACGCTGGAGAAATAGCAGGCTTCGATGTTTTAAGAATCATAAATGAACCTACAGCAGCCTGTCTTGCCTACGGAATCGACAAACTTGATAAAGACATGAAGATCCTTGTCTTCAGCTTCGGTGGAGGAACACATGACGTTACATTAATGGACTTCGGTAAAGGGGTCTTCCAAGTCCTTTCAACAAGTGGAGACACAAAGACAGGAGGAGCAGACATAGACCAAGCACTAATGGACTATGTTATGGATGAGTTTAGAAAACAAACAGGAATCGACCTGAGAAATGATAAAATGGCTACTGCAAGGTTGAAGGAGGCATCAGAAAAGGCGAAGATAGAACTATCAACTCTATTGACTACAGACATCGACCTACCTTTCATTTTCGCGGACTCTTCAGGACCGAAGAACCTTCATGTATCCATTTCTAGAGCAAAGCTCGAGGAACTTGCCGAACCAATCGTCGAGAAAACTGGACGCACAATTACAAGAGCACTCGAAGATGCCAAGCTTACACCTCAGGGAGTAGATAAAATAATTCTCATAGGCGGAACCACAAGAATGCCTTTAGTACAGAAATTCGTTGAGAAGGTGATAGGAAAACCAGCAGAAAGGGGCATAGACCCAATGGAATGTGTTGCAGTTGGCGCAGCAATACAGGGAGGAGTACTCTCTGGAGAAGTGAAGGACATATTACTTTTGGATGTTACACCACTTTCACTCGGTGTGGAAACACTTGGTGGAATATTCACCAAGGTAATGGAAAGGAATACTACGATACCTACAAAGAGGAGTCAGATCTTTTCTACAGCTTCAGACTTCCAGACCGCAGTCACAATCCATATTCTCCAAGGAGAGAGACCGATGGCAGCAGATAATGTTTCACTAGGAATGTTCAATTTGGAAGGAATACCTCCGGCACCGAAGGGAGTGCCACAAATAGAGGTTACATTCGATATAGACGCGAATGGAATATTGAATGTTACTGCTAAAGACCTTGGTACTGGAAGGGAGGCTAAGATAAGAATAACCGCTTCAACAAAGCTTTCGAAAGATACTAAGGAGAAGATGATAAAAGAGGCAGAACAGTTTGCAGAACAAGACAAGAAGAAACAGGAAGAAATAGAATTAAGAAATAATGCTGAGTCTCTAATCTATACTTCAGAGAAAACAAAGAAGGATCTGAGTGAAAAACTCACCCAAGAACAGAAGGACCAGATAGACAAGGCAGTCACATCTCTTAAAGAAGTTCTTGCGAGTAAGGAAATAGATAAAATTAAGGAGAAGAATGAAGAACTGCGTAAGGTTCTACAGGATGTTGGTACCGTGATCTATCAGCAGGCTGCTTCGGAATATGCAAAACAGCAGCAGGGAGGGGGAGGAGAGGCTAAACCGCCTGACAATGACAAGACTGTCAACACAGACTACACTGTAAAATAAAAGTCGTTAATAGTCAAGAGAATTAGGGGTGGATAGCATGTCCAGCAAGAAAGATTACTACCAAGTACTAGGAGTAGCGAAGGATGCTATAAAAGAACAGATCAAGGATGCTTATAGAAAGCTGGCCATGCAGTATCATCCAGATAGAAACAAGTCAGCTGGTGCAGAGGAAAAGTTTAAGGAGATCTCAGAAGCCTATGCAGTTCTCTCAGACGATGAAAAACGCCAGCAATATGATATGCTGGGCCATACTGGATTTGATCAAAGGTACAGTACAGAAGATATCTTTAGAGGAACTGACTTTGAATCAATCCTAAGAGATTTGGGCTTCGGCTTTGGGTTCGATAACATATTCGACTTCTTTTTCGGAAGGGGTGGCTTTAGAGAAGCTAGTATGAGAGGAAGAGACCTTTCTTATGAACTAGAGGTAACATTAGAAGAGGCTGCAAAAGGTGTGGAGAAGGAGATAGAGGTTCCGAGAACTGAAAGATGTGACGTATGTCATGGAACAGGTGCAAACCCAGGCACATCACCGAAGACCTGTCCGACATGTCGTGGAACAGGCCAAGTTCAGAAGGTACGTTCAAGCGGCTTTGCTCGTTTCGTTCAGATAACAACATGTTCTACATGCAAAGGAGCTGGAACAGTAATCGAGTCTCCTTGTAGAGAATGTAAAGGCACAGGCATAACAAAAAAGAGACGAAAGATTTCTGTTAAGATCCCTGCAGGAATAGATGAAGGTCAACAGTTAAGGCTAGAGGGCCAAGGAGATGCATTACCTAATGGTGGATCAGCAGGAGACTTATACATGCAAATTAAAATTATGCCACATAAATATTTTCAAAGAGAAGGGAATAGTCTCTTATACGAGCTGACAATCAGCTTTCCGCAGGCAACAATGGGTGCGGAAGTATTAATTCCAACTATAGAGGGAAGTACAATATTAAAGATACCAGCTGGAACACAACCTGGAACGATTATGAAGCTCTCTGGAAAAGGTATGCCCAGATTAAATAGATATGGGCGAGGAGATCTACTCATTCATGTGAATGTGTCAGTACCCAAGAACCTGACACAGCATCAGAAAGAACTTCTACAAGAATTAGATAAAGAACTTGACCAGAACCCAGAAGGAAAGAAAAAGGGATTCTTTAAATTCTAGAAAAGATATTTTCGTTCTTACAGCAAGGATGATCTTTACTGATTCTGTTCAATATTCCTAAAGCTTTAATATAAAAGAGAATTCAGAACGCTTGGTACAAATGGTCAAAGTAGCATTGGTCAAAGGGGAAAACAGATATGACAATGTTAAGAGAGCGCTAGAAATGATCAAAGAAAACATTCAAAATGACATAGAAGGAAAGAAGTCAATATTGCTAAAACCAAATCTGGTATCACCTTATAATCAGTTGTCAGCAACTCACATTGATACAGCAAGGGCAATTCTTGATTTTATAGGACATTTCACCGATCAACCGATTGCGATAGGGGAAGGTTCTGCATATGATACTTCAACTGCCTTTAAGAACTACAAATATAATCAGTTGCAGGATAAGTATAACGTAAAACTTGTCGATTTGAATAATGATAGTTATAGAGAAATCTCTGCATTTGATAGAAACCTTAACCCAATCTCATTTGGAGTCTCACAGACAGTATTGGACAGTGACTACATAATTTCTGCAGCAATGCTCAAAACCCACGATAACGTAATTGCAACAATGTCCATCAAAAACATGGTCGTTGGTAGCCTAGTACACGGCAACAAACGCAAGATACATCAAGGCTATCCAGCCATCAATTTAAACCTATATAAACTGTCAAAATACGTCTGGCCAAAACTATCTGTGATCGACGGCTTCACAGCCATGGAAGGAAATGGACCAGAATCAGGAGAACAAGTTGACATGAAGATTGCTATCGCAAGTAATGATCCACTAGCCGCAGACACGATTGGTGCATACATTATGGGATTTGATCCAGACGAAATAGGATATCTCCATTACTTGAATACAACAGGATTTGGAGAAGGAAACTTGAAAAGGATAGAAGTCATAGGGGAGAACATTAACAATATCAGAAGAAAGTTCGAACCCCATCCAAGCTATCAGGCACAAAGACAATGGAAAGTAAGCGAAGACTTGTTAACCAAACTCTTGTAATCATATTATCGCCAAATCAAAAGAGGATTAGCAATCAGTCTACATAAAAAATTGTTTTATGAGAAGATTTATAAGAATATCTTATGGAGTGGGGTTGTTAAAGTTATGTGGGGGACAGAGAAAACCACTGCAAAGGATGATTCTGGACTCAAAGATTCAGTTTTAAGCGCAGACGAAATTTTGAATCTACCAATTGACGAAATTATTGCCAAGTTAAAGACATCTCCATTAGGCCTTATATCCCAAGAGGTAGAAGAACGCCTTAAGACCTACGGACCTAATGAACTCGCAAAAAAGAAAAAACGTAGTGCAGTTGAAAAGTTCCTTCTACAGCTGAGAAGTCCCCTCGTTATAATATTGCTTCTTGCAGGTATGATCTCAGGCTTTTTCGGAGAGATAATTAACGCCACCATTATTTTTTCGATGGTATTACTCAGTCTAATCCTCCTTTTCTACCAAGAATCCAAAGCCGAGAAGGCTGCTGAAATACTAAAGGAAAAGGTGACCACTACAACAGCTGTATTAAGAGATGGTGCCAAGAAGGAAGTGAAGCTTTCTGAAATTGTACCAGGAGACATAGTCCTCCTTTCAGCAGGAGACCTTGTACCAGCAGATGCCAGAGTTATTAACGCAAAGGACTTATTCGTCAATCAATCAGCATTAACCGGTGAGTCTTTTCCTGTAGAGAAGACCAACGCCTCTTTGAAAACAAAGACAGCATCGATCACCGAATGGAATCACTATCTCTTTCTAGGGACCTCTGTCGTTAGTGGAACCGTGATGGCCGTAGTAGTTAGAACTGGAAATGCAACAGAATATGGGAAGATTGCAAAGAAGCTCGTTGCAAGGGAACCTGAAACTGAGTTCGAGAAAGGGCTTAGAAGGTTTGGCTATTTGATAATGGAAGTTACCTTCCTTTTAGTGATGTTCGTCTTCTTCATCAACGCACTCTTTAAGCGTGATGTTCTAGAATCTTTGCTTTTCGCTGTGGCTTTGGCAGTCGGCCTAACTCCTGAACTCTTACCCATGATCCTCTCTGTGAACCTTTCAAAGGGAGCAATAGCTATGTCTAAGAGAGGAGTTATTGTAAAACGTTTAGCAGCTATCCAAAACTTTGGCAGCATGGATGTTCTATGCACAGATAAAACAGGCACGCTTACAGAAAATAGGATTACCCTTGTTAGACATATTGATGTCGACGGTAGAGATGATGAAAAGGTGTTATTATTCTCCTTTTTGAACAGCCACTTCCAAACGGGGCTCAAAAGTCCACTCGATGAGGCTATTCTTAGACACCAAAATGTCATCATAACAGGTTATGAGAAGATCGATGAGGTTCCATTTGACTTTACAAGAAAACGAGTTTCAGTAGTTGTCGAGCATAATAAACAGAGAATAATGATTGCCAAAGGAGCACCAGAGGAAATCATTAGCGTGTGTACTTATTGTGAAGTGGATGACATTAACTATGACCTAACATATGAGTTAATGAAAGAATTCGAGGAAAAGTATTATGAACTGAGTACAAATGGATTTAGAGTTCTTGGAGTATCATACAATAGAGTCAAAGAAAACAAACCAGTTTATTCCGTAAGTGACGAACGCGACATGATTTTCTTAGGCTTCGTAGCCTTTATTGACCCCCCAAAAGAGACAGTTATGGAGTCGCTTCAGCTTTTAAGTAAAGGAGGAATAGAACTGAAGATTCTTACAGGAGACAACGAACTAGTCACGAAAAATATATGCGAACAGTTGGGTTTCGAAATAAAAGGTATAGTTCTTGGAAGTGAGATTGCCCCAATGCAAAATGACGCCCTTGCAAGAATTGTAGAAAAGGTCAACATTTTCGCTAGAGTGACTCCAGCTCAGAAAGACAGAATAATGCTTGCATTGAAAAACAATGGCCATGTCGTAGGCTTTCTAGGGGATGGGATTAATGACGCCCCTTCCTTGAAGACATCAGATGTAGGAATATCTGTAGATAATGCCGTAGATGTCGCAAAAGAGTCGGCTGACATAATACTATTGTCCAAAGATTTAACCGTGCTTGCACAAGGAGTCCTAGAAGGAAGAAAGACGTTCGGAAACACCATGAAGTATATTATGATGGGAACAAGTTCGAACTTCGGCAATATGTTCAGCGTCGCAGGAGCATCCATATTCTTACCATTTCTTCCAATGCTTCCAATACAGATACTTCTGAACAACCTTTTGTATGACTTCTCTGAACTTGCAATACCAACAGATAATGTCGATCCAGAGTATCTAAGTAAACCAAAACGATGGGATATATTATTCATAAGAAGATTCATGATATATATAGGCCCAATAAGCTCCATCTTTGACTTTCTGACTTTCTTTATAATGCTTCTCGTCTTCCATGCCACAGCATCATTGTTCCAAACAGCATGGTTCCTAGAATCTTTAGCGTCCCAAACATTGGTCATATTTATTATAAGAACAAGGAAGATACCATTCTACAAAAGTAGGCCAAGCAGACTTTTATCTTTAAGCACTCTAGGTATTGTTGCCTTTGCAATGATAATACCATTTACACCCATCGGCAAATTATTCCAATTTGAAGAACCACCATTTAGATTCTTTGTCATACTTGCAGGATTGCTTATCTTCTACTTAGTACTTGTTGAGCTTGTTAAGAGATGGTTCTACAGACACTACTCCTACGGTTACGATACCGTATCGAGACCCAAGAATGGACAAATATAAACATAGTTATGCCGTCAAGATATCTGAGCCTAATTCAGAAACTTTGCAACACAAGATAGCTGGTAAACAAAAAGGGAAGAGAGGGTCTAAAGTAATTCTCTCTTATGATCAAGCTTTCCTATCTTGTTCCAAGACCTTACACTACTTTGAAGAAGCTTGCCTTAGGAGCGCCACAGATTGGACACTTGTCAGGGGCCTTTCCTTCAACCGTATTGCCACAGACCTTGCAAACGTAGTAGTCTATCTCTGGATTCTTCTTATTCTTTAAAGCTTCAGCAGCTTTTGAGAATAAGCTTGCGTGGATTTCTTCGACTTTGTTCGCAACGTTAAAGCTCCAAGCTGCCTGATTATTCTTTTCCTGTTTTGCAACGTCTAAGTACTCTGGATACATCTTCTTGAATTCGAAGGTTTCACCAGAGACAGCTGTTTCAATGTTCTCTGTTGTTGATTTTACTTGTCCAATGATTTTAAGATGATTCATTGCATGAATTGTTTCTGCTTCTGCCGCAGCCCTGAAAAGTTTCGCAATCTGAGGAAAACCCTCTTCTTCAGCTTTTTTTGCAAATGCTAAATAACGTCTATTGGCTTGAGACTCTCCTGCAAATGCGCCTTTCAAATTATCTATTGTTTTTCCCATTCGATCTTTCACCAAATCTCAAATGGAAAATGAGTTTATATAAACTATGTTTTAAGCTTAAAAGTACTCCATTATAATTAATGCCCACCACCAGAAGCGCATGCACATGCACAGCTAACACAAGCACAGGCGCAAGCACAGGCGTGGCAAGCACAGACACAATTAGACCTATGCTGAACGGGGGTATGAGATTGTGCCTTTTGAGGAGGAGGTGGAAGGATGCTCTTTGTAAACTTCTCCATATTCAAAACTATTTTTGATGATGTCTGCTCAAAAGACCTAGCAATAGAATTAGCAAAATCAGCTCCAGGAATAGTCGTTTTACTAGGTTGTGTTGGACTTGGAGCTTGTGGAAGGGTTTCAGGTTTCGGTATATATCTTCTATTGTAATGGTACCACCCCCAATCTGGGCTTGGAATGAAGATTATTGGAGTAAACTTTTCTCTTGTTCTATCAACGTATTTGCCATCTAGCATCAACCATAACAGTTGTTCATTGAAGAGATTAGAGGCTAATTCAGGAGTCTGAGCAGTTTCTACTTGTTTCCATGCTTCTGCTACAACAGACTTATAGTGATTTATCGTGTCTTCCCTACAATAACCTCTTATCTTGTTATCGACTGTATCTCTAAGATACATTATTGTTTGAGCTAACTTTTCCTCGCTCAAAAACCCATCTGGTTTAATTGCCTTCACGAAGTCTATTTCATAGTATCTAAGCTCCTGCGGTTGTGGTAACGCTGCTAATTTGATGCTAGGGTCGATCCCCTCAACGGATACCACTTTCTTTAATAATAATCCATAGAGAATTGCTGTTATAATTTTTTGAGGGGGGAGATCAAGTAGTTGTGCAGCTTCAACTGCTGTAAGACCAGTTTTGATTCCAAGCGATTCCATACTCATTTGAGGAGCTAGATATTGAGCACGTTTAATGCTAGTCATAAATCTTCGAATAAACAGAACAACGAAAATTGCAATAATGATAAAGATTATCAAAGGTATGAGGACAAAAAGAATTCCACTTGAACCCTCTTCAGCTTCATAATTTGGTAGTAAAGAGGAAGGAAAAGAGACGCCTACTTCAAATCTTTGTCCCTGCGTGAGACTATGTCTTTCCCAGTACATTGCCAGACGTCCATCTTCTTCTTGAGTGGAATCCCAGTCAGGAGTATTCTTAACATTTTCAACTTTAGTCTCAGGAGGAAATATAATTAAGAGTTTAAGATCTGAGAGTTCGGCATAATCAAACCATGTTGGGATGAATTTCATTCCATAATTTCCAGGATTCTGTTCATCCTTGAAAATCATTCTACCAACATTTGTCAACAGCGTGAATTCAGATACTTCACCCTTACCTATCGGTTTTAGTAGGGTTACATCAACTTGGTAGTTGTTGCCCTCACTTACATCTCTAGCATCCAACTTGACTCCGCTTACATCCTTAGCTTCGCCTATCTTGAAGTCATCTGTTGGTTGCCCCACATAAAATCCTGTCATGGTACCAGAATAGCAAGTTACCTTTATTCCATACAACAAGTCAATAGTTCCATCTTCATTGATCCAGATCTTAACATATTCGTAATCGACATGATAGGTTAATGATTCAGCTTTTGTTATAGTACTACCAAAAGAAAATATCAAGGTTAAAGATATCAGAAGTATTATTGTAAATCCTATTTTGGTTCTATTTACCATTTTGGTTCCTCTGTCAATTGGAAATGGTGTCCGCAATAAGGACAGTCAGCATAAGTTAGTCCTGTAACAACCCTTACATTTTCCATAGAAATAGAGGCAGAACAGTTAGGGCACTTTAGAGTCTTTGTTTTCACTTCAGAGGGTAGCTCAACTTGATATCTTTTAGGAGGTTGAGGTCGAGTCTTATATACATAGAGAATTATTAGGAAACTTGCTAAGACAAATACAGAACCGGTTATTATTCTTGTCGATTCGTAGACTGAGGCTATAAGAAATATTATTCCAAAGAACATCAGAATAGCGGCCAACAAAACTTCGACCAGAGTTAAAATTTTCATTATCTTTCACCTTTTAATGTTCTTGACATAAATATTGATCGCCTCCATATTCAAGTGGACAGCCAGAACCACATGTCTTGAAATCCGGACAGTCCTTACATTCAGGAGGAGCAAACTTCCTTTCCCTTAAATCAACGCACAGAGGGTCATTCCATATGTTTTCCCATTTGTCCCGTAGAATATTTCCAACAGGCTTGAAATAGCTCTGACATGGATAGACATCTCCATTAGGAGCTACACACATATTTAACAATGCAGCACTGCATGACTTTAAACCTAACTCCATATTTATTGGATCTAATTCGCAATATCTGGTAGGAGTGAACCATGTAAATGTCATACCTAGTTGTTCGGCTTTTTCCTTTAATTCCTCCAAAATCTTCTTCAGTTTCTCTATAGGTAATGCAATAGATTCCGAAGAAATTCCTCTACCACTGTAAATCAAGCTATTACAACAAAAGTTCTTAACGCCAATGCTCTTCAGAAAGGTCATAGTTTCTAAAGCATCATCAGCATTAAGACTAGTAAGTGTTGTATTCGTAGAAACATATATTTCAGATGATAAGGCATTAACTAAACCTTGAATTGTTTCTTCCCAGCTTCCAGGGGAACATGTCATTCTATCATGGACTTGAGGAATGTAGGACTCTACGGTAATCTGAGCAAAATCAAGTCCAGCTTTCTCTAAAGAACGCATATACTTACTATCAGATAACCTTCTACCATTAGTTACAAGACCCGTGACAAATCCTGAGTCCTGAGCAAATTGAAGCAGCTGAGGAAGATCTTCCCTTAAAGTCGGCTCACCTCCGGTAAAGGTAATAACAAATATTGATTGCTCTTTGATCCTTTTTATGACTTTTATCCAATCAAAAGTAGAAAGCTCTGGAGTTTCTTTCGGTCCACCTGTATAACAATGGAGACAATCGTTTTGGCATCTGAAGGTCAAGGCAAGATCCATTCTGACTGGAGCTTTAGAAACAGCACTAAAAGGTTCTAAACGATCAACACCAAGATAAGAGACAGGACATATCTTTTCAGTACTTGCAATAGTGTTAATAGTGTAAATTAAATGTTCGTAGTCTTTTCTGGCATCTTCTTTGGATACTTTGTAAATCTTGGTTAGAGTGTTGACAGCTTCCGTTATAGTAGACCCCTTAACGAATAAATATGCATGGAGGGTGGCAGTCTCATTCATATACAGGACGGCGTTAGCATTAATCGCGAGAACACCTTTACCATTAGGTTCAACCCTTAACTGGACAGATAGCCCTTTACTTTCATTTTTGCCTCTAAAAGTGTAAAGTCCCGGTTTGAGCTTAGATGCAGGTGTAAACCTACTTAATATGCTTGAAAACATTCAACTTGCAACATATTTCCACATATTTGAACTTTTAGAAGAAAAAGAATTCTCTTTAACATTTAAATAAAATTATGTTAGGACAACAATATATTCAATGAACAAAAATGATTTTATTAAAATGAATAAGGAAGAACGATCAAGTACGATTGAGAATTATAAAACTAAATGCATATGTGATGACTGCCCAACCTACAACGATTGCGCACGTGAAAGAGAAGAATTACTCTATTGTTTAACAGAGGGAAGCCTATTTTGTATAAAAGAGGAGGGTGGGTGCATTTGCCCATCATGCCCAGTTACTGCCCAGATTGGACTAACTCAAGAATACTATTGCATAATAGGTTCAGAGGAAACAGCAAAGAAAAGATAGCCCTATAAATATCTAATGGATCATACTATTTGGTTATATCAAGTACAATCTTTGCAGCTCCTTCGACATATTTTACACAATTGCTTTCCTTCAAGTTCAGTTCCTTAAAGAGGGCTCTTCCTTCCGATGTCGAAAGATCGCACCTTATCAGATTAAGGCAATGAACATCACCGAACTCTTTCTTGAACCTTTCATAACATTCTGAACTTTTTGCGACACACAGATCATAAACACTTTGATCTAATCTGTCTCGACCATATTTTAGACTTATCGCCATAGTTGCACCTGTTAAAGCACCGCAGACAGAGCCTCTTCTGCCAATTCCTCCACCAAAGCCTGTTGCGATCCTTGGCACGATGTTGCTGCTTATGTTATTAACCTCTGTATAGCTCATTAAAATCGATTCACAGCAGTTATAGCCTTCCTTAAAATAGAAAACAGCCTTTTCAACCATATCTTCCATTATAGTCATATACTATTAATTTAGGCCTTTTATAAAAATATAATAGAGGACCTACAATGGGCTATAAAAGCGCTGTTATTCTGGAATCCTTTTCTACGCACCTTGCAAAGTGGAAAGGTTTCATAAGATCTTATCTAAGCTTCTTTTAATATTGGTCTGTTGAAGTAGATGATGTTATTAGCTCTTTTTTTCTATGGATAAATTGGTATATTCTTTTAACTTGCTGGCCATTTCTTTTAATCTTCTATCAACTTTATAGTTCACTGTTTCTTCCTCAAAAGATTCATCTGGCTTTTTTGTGCCCGCCCTAACTCCAGTCAGGATTTCGATGCCTTCGTCTATGAACCTAACAGAATAGATGTGGAATTTCCCGTTTCTTACAGCATCAACCACTTCTTCTTTCAACATCAAATTCTGAATGTTGCTTTCG
>Ga0315289_10003198_pt1 | contig 24885 bp, 21 predicted proteins | sample YL17G11_40_MG_FD_203452 | JGI IMG/M metagenome (GOLD analysis project Ga0315289, IMG submission 203452) | Sediment microbial communities from Yellowstone Lake, YNP, Wyoming, USA - YL17G11_40 | ecosystem: Environmental > Aquatic > Freshwater > Lake > Sediment | place: USA: Wyoming | collected...
TGAACGCGCTCTGCGATATCAAACAATCGCAGAGCTTGCTGGGCGCTTGTCTGGCGCAAGCCGCTAAACAGGGATTGATTTGGAATGAGTAAACTCATATCCATTATTTATGCGGAACTCAATAATGAACGTGCGAAACGTGCCAGGTATCACGATTTGCTGAAACGGACCCCAGTGAGAGTGAAGCGTAACCTTGAGGATGCGAAGCCACTTATCGAGAGTTTCAAAACGGAAGTCTACCTGATGATTCCGGAAATCTCCCCTCCGCCAACAACTGTTACGTCCTAAAGAGTAGGTCCGCAGATTCGATTGTGAGATGCCGCCACCAATCTTTTCCTAGGCCAACTTCCTCGCAATTTGCTCGTCCAAGATTTCCTTCACGGTGAGCGGGATGATAACAGCGTGGTCGGCTTTGAAGAAACGGTCAATCTCACGCAGCGCGTCGTCGGAATAATCGAATGAGATGAAGAAGCCTTTTTCGCGTTTGCTGCGGCGCATGGCGGTCTCGAAGGCGTCAATGTCCGGGCGGCCTACCTTGTCCTTCTGCTTCACCTGAATCGGATACCAGCGTTCCTGCAACGGCAGGTCGCCTTCCCTCAGGGCCGCCGGTTCTGCGCCGACGGGGAAGATGCGGCCATCAATGCCGAAGTCGCCGACTTTGGTTTTGTTCGGGATGCCGCCGAGGGCGATGACGGCCCAATTCTCAAATTCAAACGGCGGAATCTCGCGCAACTTTTCTTCAGTCCACGGCAGGCCGCGCACAATAAAGCCGCGCCCGATGTTCCAGAGCGATTCATCTTCCGGCAGGCCGCAGTCTTTCCGCAGGCGTTTGGCCATGACGCGGCAGGCGGTGGGCGACACATCAATGCCGATCCACTGACGCTTCATCAACTGCGCGGCGACGAGCGCAGTGCCGCAGCCGCAGAAAGCGTCCAACACGACGCCGTTCTCGTTGCTGCTGATTTCAAGAATCCGCTTCAACAACGCGAGCGGCTTTTGCGTCGGATAGCCAAGGCTCTCCTCGCTCTGGCCTTGAACTGGCCCGATGTCGTCCCACACCGTTCCCAAAGCGACACCGGGCGATTCGTCGAGGTAGCGTTTCTGTCGCGGCACGGCGCCCGGTTTAGTCTGCACAATGCGACCTTCTTTGTACAGCTTTTCCATCATCTCCTGACTGAAACGCCAGTATCGCTTCACACCGAGAAACTCGTAATACGGATTGCCTTTTGATGGAGCGGCGCCGCCGGGCGCACCCAAGTCGCCGAGCGAGTATCGGCGACCAGTCCCTTCTTCGACGTTACGAAAGTTGTGTTCGATGTAATCTGGATCGTAGGGACGATAGAGGTGCCTGAATGTGTAATCTTCCGCGCTACCGCCGTAGAGCAAGATGGTGTCGTGAACGCGGCCCAAGTGTTTTGAACCCTGCTTCGCATCACTGTGCGCTGATTGCCGTTTCCAGATGATCTCGTTGATGAAATTATTTTCCCCGAAAATCTGGTCGAGCATGACCTTGACGTAGTGGCTGGCGTGCCAGTCGCAGTGGTAATAAAAGCTGCCGGTCTTTTTGAGGACGCGGGCCAGTTCGACGCAGCGCGGGCGCATGTAGTCGAGGTAGGCTTGGGTGCTGGCGTGACGGTCTTCAAACGCGCGGGTCTCGCGGGTTTCGCCCCAGAAGACTTCGTAGTTGCGGTTGGAGTTAAAGGGCGGGTCTATGTAGATGAGGTCAACGCAGGCGTCGGGCAATTTCTTGAGTTGTTCGAGGCAATCGCCGCAGTAAATGACGCGCGTGTCCAGGAGGGCGGAAGGACGGGCGCGTGATTCGGAGGGCGGAGTTCCACGACGCCTTGATTTCGGTTCGGAAGGAGCGAGGCTCGCGGAGCTTGCCCCTCCGACAGAAACGGAAGGTTTCTTTGCCATGCGTGAAGGGTAGGCAAAACCCGCACCGAGTCAATGCGCCGCCGCACTGTGTAAACCTCTGCGCCTTTCTCGACAAACGGGTCGAGCACCCGGACTTCGCTGCCCCTTCTTTCAGCCAACTGCGGAACACTAAAGTTTCTCGCCCACTGAGAACGCCTGCCCTAGGAAACTGCCGATGCCGTAGTAGGCCTGCGTGTCCGGCGTGAAGACCAGCGGCTTCACCTTCTTGATGTCCACCAAACCGCCGTTGCCCATGACGGACTCCTCGGCTTTCACATCCAGAATCTCGCCGACGAACTGCGTGTGCAGACCCAATTCGAACGTGTGGGCCAGCTTGCACTCCAACACGAGCGGAAACTCCTTCACATACGGCGCGTCCACCAGATTGCTTTTCACCGGGGTCAACTTCGCGGCGGCGAATTTGTCCGTCTCTCTCCCTGAGGCCAGCCCAAAGTAATCGGCCTGCTTCACGTAATCCTCGGAGGGGATGCTGACGGTGAACGCCTTGCGGGCGACGATGTTCCCGTGGCTGTAAGTTGCGCTGCGGAGCGACACCGCCACGCACGGCGGTCGCGAGCAGCAGATGCCGGCCCACGCCGCGGTCATCACGTTGGGCTTGCCGTGGCGGTCATACGTGCCCACCACAAACACAGGCGTGGGATAAACAAGGGTCTTGGGGCCGAGAGATTTTTTCATGCGTTGCTCATAGGTTTAATGAACACAGACTCGGTTCTCTAGAACTGGCTTCACAAGCCTCTCTTCGGTGGGGCGAGCGTACTCGCGAGCCAGGAAAAGCCTCGCGCTTTGGTCACCCTTGCGGCTCGCCAGTAGTCTCGCCCCACCTTATGAAACCAGTCCTAGTGTCGTTCATAAGTCATGATTGCCACAGTCACCGCGTTGGCGCGAGCTTTTGTTCAGCCGCCTTCCGTTTCTGCAACTGCGTTTTGAGGTAGGTATCGGGCGGCGCTTGAACGTAGGCGGTGTACCAGAGGTCGGCGAGCATTTGCCCGGCTTTGACCAACTGACCTTCCAGGAACGCCTTGCCTTGCAGACCCAGCTCGCCTTCGCCGGACAGCTTGTGCTCCTTTTGAAGCTGGTAAAGTGGTTCGAGTTGTTTGTGCTGCTCGACAATGAACGCCACAACAAGTCTGAACATGTCGTCGGGTTTGCCCTGGCCGTTTAGGGCGCGCGCCGGACGCAGCTTGTCTTGCAGTTCTTTCGCGCTGACGCGGCCGGTCTTGATGAAATAATCCCCGTCAATCCAACGATGAAAATAGCCGTTGGTCGTGTAATGGTTCGGGTTGTCGCCCACCCAGCCGTGATGATGAATCGTGGTGTGCAACGGCTGCGCGGCGTCGCCGGCGAGATGTCCCAACAGGCCCATGACGTAGAGGATATTTTGCTGCGCGTTGGCGACTTCCTCCGGCGTGCCATCCGCCTCCAACGCTTTGAGGTAGGAAAAGCCGGATTTCAGTTTGGCCTCTGACTCGACGACGGCCCACGGCAGAAAGCCGATGAGCTGGCGCGTGTGGTCTTCGTTTTTCGCCGGGTCAATCGGTGGGAATTTCTCCGGATGCGCCGCCCGCGCCAGCGCGAGTTGCGCGGCGAAATCGTACCGGAACACGGGCAGCGTCTCCGGCTTCAGGCCGCACGGCTCCAACTCTTCCAAGTCAATGTAGTGGTCCGGCCCGTTGATGTGTTTCAGCGGGAGGTCGGTCGTGTTGTACCAGCGGTCAGGTTCGCCGGCGAGAAAGGCGATGCGCTCCCGCGCGGCCGGCGTGCGCGCGAAGCTGGGGAAATTGGTCGGCAAACAGGCCAGCGCGAGTTGGTTGATCGTGCGATGGGTTTCGTAATCCCAAGCCTGACTGCAATCCAGACTGACTGCCAAGCAGAAGAGAATTCCCAGGAGTCGCCCTGAATTTCCGTTTGCTTGGCAGGGTGAGGATCCGGCCAAGCCGTTCGGTGTCCACGCTTTAGCGTGTCCTGATGACCGCCACACCCTGAAGGGTGGACACCAAACGGATTTCCAGAGTAAGGGGAGAAATGACTTTTTCATTGTTCGATTATTTTCAGTAAAACTGCCTGGGAATCTAGACCGTGCCAGGGAAAAGGGCAAAAGCCAAATCCCGGTTCATGGCATCCAGTAGTGTTCGTCAACGGTCAGTTGAGGGGATGGCGGCGGGTTTTGTTTTGTGATGAATTTGGGTTGGCATTCCACCATTGATTCCAGAGATGGGGCTGTTGACAGAGCAGTTTGAGTTGGAGCAGTCGCTCGGCGCGGCGGGGATTCCAACTGCACATGAGTCGGCACTCATCCGCGCCGTGCATCTGGTGGAACATCCAGCCGCGTTGGTGAAGGGTGCGGGCAAATGCCGGAGAAATTGTCGCTGCCGAACTGGCGGCGGGTGGGGTGAACGGCGGTTACTGACCTGGCTCAGTCGGATTCAACGTCGTGAGTGTCAATGTCGTCAATGCCATGTAGTTTTTCGACGGGCGGCTTGTAGGCGAGCACCCGGTACAAGCACCAGATGAACAGAACCGTCACCAAGCCCACCGACAAACACATGATGATCCATCCGGCCAGAGTCATAGTTGGATTACGTTTGTTTTGGGGTTTCTGGTTTGCCAGCCGTTTCCGCTTTTTGCCAGCGCTTGCCGGCCGTCGCAATCAGGATCAGGAAAAAGATGACAGTAATTGCGATGAGCACCAGGCTCATCCGGGCCACGGTGCTCGGCTCAGGCCCGATTAAATCCCGGACATAACCCGTCGGCTTGAATTCGCCGGTCGTCGGATTCCAGCCGAAGACGTTGAACAAAAAAAACAGCGCGAAAACGCCCAGCAGGTAAAGCGGCGACACGTACTTGATGATGGGTTTGAAGAAATCTGGAATACGCATCTCGGCTCCGTAGTGTGCCTCTTTCCAACCGCGCTCCAAGCCAAGGCCCCACCCGAACAGGATGATCAGGATCGTGGCCATGACGAAGATGAGTACGGTGCCCACCCAAAAGTCCATGGTGTCGAGTGCCTTCAGGTCTTTGCTGAAATACACCACAAAGGCACAGCCGATGGCCGTCAGCAGGCCGAGCAAGGCCACGGATTGTTTCCGGTTCAGTCCCAGCCCCTCCTCCAGAAACGCGATGCCGGGCTGCAGCATGGAGAGGGAACTGGTGATCGCTGCCAGAAAAAGCAGGAAGAAAAACATGGCGCCGAACAGCCACGGGGCCGGCATTTTGGAAAACACCAGCGGCAGCACCTTGAAACCCAGCCCGAACGTGCCCTGGCCCACAATCCCTGCCGCGCCGAGAAACACGTATGCCGCCGGCACAGTGATCAACCCGCCCAACGCCACTTCGCAAAACTCATTCGCGGCGGAGGCGCTCAAGCCGCTCAGCACGACGTCGTCCTTGCGCGTCAGGTAGCTCGCGTAGGTGATGACGATGCCGAACCCGACCGACAGGGAAAAAAATATCTGCCCGGAAGCGGCAAGCCACAGTTGCGGATTGCGCAACTGCGCGCCCACGTCGCCCGGATTCCACATGTAACCAAGTCCATTCAAGACGCTCTGGTCCGGCTTGGCGGGGTCGGGCGTGCCCAGCGTCAGCACGCGAGCCACGATGATGAGCGCCAGCAAAATCAACGCGGGCATGGCGTATTTGCAGAAGAATTCGATCCCTTTCACCAAACCGCGGTAAATCAGGTAAAAGTTCAGCGCGAACACCAGCAGCAGGAACATGACCGCCTGATTGTGGCCCGTCGAAAGCGTCAAGCCGTTTTCGTTCGCCCCGACGAACCGCGACCAGAAGTCGCCATACGCCGCCACGTCGCCGCCGAGGTTCAACCGGCCATTCAGGAAGTAAAACGCATATCCCACGCACCACGCCTCGATGTACACGTAATACATGTAAATCACCACCGGGATGAGCATGCCCAGCACGCCCACGTATTTGCCGATGGGATGGCGGATGAGCGCGTAAAAGATGCCCGGACTGGAGTGGAACCCCTGCTGGCCGGCGTAGCGGCCCAACGTCCACTCCGCCCAGCAAATCGGAATGCCCAGAACCAGCAGGGAAGTGAAATACGCGATCATGAACGCGCCGCTGCCGTACTGCGCCGCCAGTCCTGGAAACCTCAAAAAGTTGCCCAGTCCCACGGCGCTGCCAGCCACGGCCAGAATGACGCCAAGACGCGAACTCCATCTCTCTTTGTTTCCCGGCGCAGTCATGGCTTCTCTTCTACAAGTGTATTCGCGCCGCTTCCAGAAAAAACTGGGCACGGCTTCGACCTCGGGGGCAACTCGCCACTGCCACCAAGCAAACTGGCAAAGCCGTTCGGAGTTCCGCCTTTAGGCGGCAGAACGCTGCTCCCGGCGCCAACCGCCTGAAGGCGGAACTCCAAACGGGGGTAGTGTCAAGATGCGCCCTTCGATCTTGCAGCTTTCCCCTCCCTCCAAAGTCGCGTCACACCCTCATTGGGACGCGCCACGGAAGCGGACGACTAAGCCCGCCGCTCTGCTCCTGAAATCCCGTTCCAATCCGCACCAAGCGCGAAGTCGCCAACGGTTGGCGGTTGCACAACAAATTTGACCAAGGCCAGTTCTGTCCCTACCGTTCAGCAAGTTTGTTGCGCGATGTGTGGCGAAAAACAGCCCGGCAACGCGCCTGTTGGCTAACTCGCGTGCTGCTTCAACCTGGAACGATGGACCGCTTGAGAATTTGATGAAAATGAACCGAATTACTGTCGCGACCCTGCTGGTGGCGCCGCTGCTGCTTTCAGCCTGCAAAAAGAAGACTGCGGGCGACCCAGCCGGCGGCGGCGGCGAAATGGCCGTTCCCGTCGTGGCCTTCGAGGCAAAGCGACAGCCGGTTTCGGAAACCCTCACGCTCGTGGGCAGCATCGCCGCCAACGAAATGGTCGAAATCAAGGCCGAAACGGACGGGATCGTTCAGGACATCAATTTCACCGAAGGGCAACCAGTCGAGAAAGGCCAACTGCTCTTGCGGCTGGATGAAACGAAGTTTGCCGCGGCGCTGGCCGAGGCGGAGGGCAACTTCACGCTGAGCCGGGTGACTTACGAGCGCGCCCGGCAGTTGCTCAAGGACAACTTGATTTCGCAGCAGGAATACGACCAGGCAGCGGCGGTGTTTAACGTCAGCAAGGCGACGGTGGAGCGCCGGCAGCGCGAACTCAAAGACGCCCGCGTTTACGCGCCGTTTTCGGGCGTCATCGGCGCGCGTTACGTCAGCCCCGGCCAAGTCATCAGCCGCACGACTTCGCTGTCGTTGCTGGTGGACTTGGACCCGGTGAAAGTCGAGGTCAACGTGCCCGAGCGCTTTCTGGGCCAGTTGCAGATCGGGCAGGAATTGGAGCTGTCGGTCGCTGCGTTCCCAAACCAGAAATTTCGCGGCAAGGTCTTCTTCATCGCGCCGGACATTGATCCTTCGACGCGCACGGCGCTCGTGAAAGCGCAGATTGCCAACCCGCAGCACGAATTGAAGCCGGGCATGTTCGCCAACCTCGATCTGACGCTCAAGGTGCGGGACGAGGCGGTGGTCATTCCGGAAGCCGCGCTCGTGCTGACGCAAGACAAGACCAGCGTGTGGGTGGTCGGACCGGATGACACTGTGCAGCCACGGCCGGTGACAGTCGGCCTGCGGATGCCGGGCCTAGTTGAAATCACGCGGGGCTTGCAGGGCGGCGAAAAAGTCATCACCGAGGGCGTTCAAAAGGTGATGCCAGGGGCGAAAGTAAAGCCGAGCTAGAGCCTTCTTAATCCTACTCTTAATCTTAATCCCCTCATGAAGCCCTGTTTCGATCACGAGAAACTCCAAGTTTATCAGGACGCGATCAAGTTTGTTGGTTGGGCCGCTGAATTGCTGGAGCGCATCCCCAAAGGGCTTTCCATTTGGGATCAACTCGACCGGGCTTCGAGTTCCATTCCGCTCAACATTGCTGAAGGCAACGGGAAATTCACAGCGCCGGACCGTTGCCGGTTTTTTGACAACGCGCGCGGTTCGGCCCTTGAATGCGCAGCCTGTCTGGACGTGCTGGTCGCGAAGAAGATACTCACCGAACCGGAGATTGTTGCCGGCAAGGAAATCCTGCACGGCATCGTTTCAATGCTCGTTGGTCTGATCAGGAGCAACTCGCCAGACCGGCTGCACGAGGAGCCGGTGTCTTATCGCGTATCAGGCGCCGACGGGAAGCAAGATTAAGATTACGATCAAGAGTAAGAGCAAGAGATGACTATCAGCTTCATCAGCATCAAGCGCCCGGTGCTCACCGCGATGATGAGTCTGGCGCTGATTTTGTTCGGTCTCATTGGACTCCAACGCCTGCCGGTGCGCGAGTTGCCGAACATTGATCCCCCCGTCATCAGCGTCACGACCATTTATCCCGGCGCCAACGCCAAGGTGGTCGAGACTGAAGTGACCGAACGGCTCGAAGAGCAGATCAACAACATCGAAGGTATCAAGACTCTCACCAGCGAATCGCGCGAGCAGGTCAGCAACATCACCATCGAGTTCAACCTAAAGCGAAACATTGATGTCGCCGCTCAAGACGTGCGCGACCGCGTCCAGCGCGTGCGCGGCCAGTTACCCGACGACATCAAAGAGCCGATCATCGCCAAGCAGGAAGCCGATGCCCAGCCGGTCATCTGGATTGCGCTCCGCAGCGACCGCCTATCGGTTGAGGAGTTGTCCAAGATCGCCGAATTGCAGTTGAAGGATCGCCTCCAGGTCGTGGAAGGTGTCTCCTCGGTTTACATCGGCGGGCAAAAACGTTTCGCCATGCGCCTGTGGCTGGATTCGAAACGCATGGCCGCGCACCAAGTCACGGTGCTGGACGTGCAGAACGCGCTCCGCCAGCAGAACGTCGAGCTGCCCAGCGGCCGTGTCGAGGGCGTGGACCGTGAGCTCGCCATCCAGACACTCGGCGAAATGAAGACCGCCGCCGAATTCAACAACCTCGTCATCCGGCAGGACGGTTCGACGCTGGTCCGCCTCAAGGACGTCGGCGAGGCGCGCGAGGGCGTCGAAGTGGACAACATGCGGAGCGCGGCGCGCAACAACGGCCAGCCGGCCGTCGCGCTCGGCGTTGTCAAGCAATCCAAGGCCAACACCATCGAGGTCGCCAAGGGCGTCAAGGCTGAGCTGGAGCGCTCGAAAGCGATCCTGCCGCCGGGCGTCCAGACCGCCATCGCCTACGACGAATCGAAGTTCATCGAACAATCCATCCACGAAGTTTGGACAACGCTGGGCATCGCCTTCGCGCTGGTCGTGCTGGTCATCTTCGTCTTCCTGCGCAACTTGCGCTCCACACTGATTCCGACCGTGGCCATCCCGGTTTCCATCATTGCCACGTTCACGATCCTGCTGGCGTTCGGTTACTCGATAAACATCCTGACCATGCTGGCCCTGGTGCTCGCCATCGGCATCGTCGTGGACGACGCCATCGTCGTGCTGGAAAACATCCACCGGCACATCGAGGAAGGCCTCAGCCCGAGGGACGCGGCGTTCAAAGGGATGAAGGAAATCGGCTTCGCCATCATCGCCATCACGCTGTCGCTGGTGGCCGTATTTCTGCCGCTGGCCTTCCAAACCAGCACCGCCGGTCGCTTGTTCATCGAATTCGCCGTCGCCGTCGCCGGGGCGGTGCTGATCTCGGCATTCGTGTCGCTGACGCTCACGCCGATGATGTCGGCGCGGATCCTCAAGCCCGTCGCCCAGGAGAAGCACGGGTCGCTTTACAACCTTTTTGAGCGCGGCTTCACCCGGCTGGCGAATCATTACCTGAAACTTTTGCGCTGGGCGCTGGGGCATCGAATGCACGTCGTGGCGTCGGTCGTCCTCACCATCGGCTGCATGTTCTTCTTCTACCGCGCGTTGCCGGGCGAATTCCTGCCGGAAGAGGACAAGGGCTACCTGGTCATGTTCATGATCGGGCCGCAGGGTTCGAGTGTGGAATACGCGAACCGTCAAATGCGCAAAGCCGAAAAAATCATCAGCGAACAACCGGAGGTGCAGGACTATTTCTCCATCATTGGCCTGGCCCGCAGCGGTCCGGGCGACCCAAGCCAAGGAATCATGTTCATGTCGCTGAAAGACCAGCGAAAGCGCAAGGTGCAGGACATGGTGGCCGGTCCGACGGGGCTGGGCGCGCGTTTTTTCAACGAAATCCCGGGCGCGTTTTCGATCCCGATCATCCCAAAGGCGTTTGGCGGATTCGGGCCACCCTTTGAACTCGTGCTGCAAGGCCCCGACCTCGAAGAGCTTTACAAGGTTTCCAACGATGTGGTGAACAAACTCCGCGCCGCCGGTTTCCTGCAAAACGTCCGCACCGACTTCGAAATCAACAAACCCGAACTGCGCGTTTCGATTGACCGCGATCGCGCCGGTGTGCTCGGGGCGTCGGTGGAAGACATCTCGCGCACGCTGCAAATCCTTTTCGGCGGCCTCGACCTCAGCAAGGTCAAACTCGGCGGCAAGGAATACGACGTCGTCGTGCAACTCGACCGTTCGGCGCGCATGACGCCGTCCGACCTCGACAAGCTTTACATCCGCAATAACGCCGGCAAGCTCATCCAGCTCAGCAACCTTGTCCGCTACGAGGAAGGCGGCGCGCCCAGCGCCATTTACCACTACGACCGCATGCGCAGCGCGACCATCGAGGGCACGCCCGTCGGCATGCCGCTCGGCACGGCCATGGCCCGGGCCGAGGCCATGCTCAAAGACACGCTGCCCGCCGGTTTTCGCTACGATTGGTCCGGCGAAGGCAGAGAACTGCGGGAGACGTCTCGGGACGTGATATTCGTGCTCACGCTGGCGATCATCATCGTTTACATGGTGCTGGCGTCGCAGTTCGAGAGCCTCATCCACCCGTTCACGGTCATGCTCGCGTTGCCGCTGGCCGTGTTCGGCGCGTTGGGTTTGCTCTGGGTTCTCTCGGGCGTGAACTTTCTTGGCAACATGTTCTACGGCTGGGCTAATTTCGCATCCGACGCACCCGGCTGGGTAAAAGTCATGAGCAAAATTATCCCGCGCATCCCGGCCATGAACATCAATCTGTTCAGTCAGATCGGTCTCGTGCTGCTCGTCGGGTTGGTCACGAAAAATTCCATCCTGCTCGTCGAGTTCGCCAACCAGCGCCGCGCGCAGGGCAAGAACGCGAAAGACGCCATGCTCGAAGCCGGCCAGGTTCGATTGCGCCCGATTTTGATGACCAGCTTCACGCTGATTCTCGGCATTCTCCCCATCGCCATCGGTTTCGGCGCCGGTGCGGAAAGCCGTCGCCCCATGGGCGTGGCCATTCTGGGCGGCATGTTCACCAGCACGTTCCTGACATTGGTGATCATCCCGGTTGTTTACACCTTGCTGAGCGATTTTGGGGCGATCCTCGGCCGACGCCGCCACACCGAAACGGTCGCTGCCCTCAGCACAAGCGCCAAAGCCGGAGTCAGCCCGGATTAACCTGCATATTTCACACGCGCTTGGAAACCGGCACAGGCTCGTAGCCGCGACCGTTAGGTCGCGCTTTTCTCCACGCAAGCTGAAGCTTGCGGCTACAGCGTGCGAAATTTTCAGATCAAAATCCGCGCGGCTCCGTTTCAGGAAGCTAACCGCCCGGCCCCGGCAACCATCAGCGGGCGAGCCAGCCGCCGTCAATATTGACGACCGCGCCGTTGAGGTAGTCAGCTTCCCGCGACGCCAAGAAAACACACCCGCCGGCAATGTCTTCCGGCCTGCCCCAACGGCCTTCCGGTATCCGGTCAACAATAGCCTGATTGCGTTTCGGGTCTTCACGCAACTGCCGGGTGTTTTCCGTGGCGATGTAGCCGGGGGCGATGGCATTGACGTTGATGCGTTCCTTGGCCCATTCGCAGGCCAGCGCCTTGGTGATGCCGGCGATGCCGCTCTTGCTCGCGGTGTAGGCCGGCACGAGAATGCCGCCCTGGAACGACAGCACCGAGGCGATGTTGACGATCTTCAACCTTGCGTCGGCGGGCGATTTCTCACGACCGCCGGTGAGCCACCACTTGGCCACGGCCTGACAGAGAAAGAAGGGCATGGTGAGATTGATTTGGATGAGCGCGTTCCAGTCCGCCTCCGGATAGTCCGCGGCGGGCGCGCGCCGAATGATGCCGGCATTGTTCACGAGCACGTCCACGCGACCGGCCGCTTTGACCACTTGCGCCACCAGGTCGGCGGCGTCCTTTTGGGTGCATTTGCCGAAGTCCGCGGTGATGGCGATGAAATCCGCGCCCAGGCCGCGCACCTTATTCGCGGTTTCGGTCTGGTCGCCGATGTCCACGCCGACGACTTGGGCGCCTTCGCGCCCGAAGGCGAGCGCAATGGCGTGGCCAATCCCCCGGCTGGCGCCGGTCACGATGGCCACTTTGTTGCTGAACCGTTTCATTTCCATAGCTTGATTGTCCTCTGACTGATTGATCCAACTGTTGCGTTACACCGCGAGAGTGTTGAATCGTTGAATCGTTCAACCGTTGAACCGTGCGATCGGCGCCAGCAGGCACGCCCGATTTAACGATTTAACGATGCAACGATTTCACGAGTCCCTCACCGCAAGTCCGCGAGTTTGACGCCGTCCATGTCTTCGAAGGTCTGGTTTTCACCCGCCATGCCCCAGATGAATTTGTAGTTGCCGTAACCGCAACCGGCATGGATGGACCACGACGGCGACAGCGCCGCCTGCTCGTTTTGAATGAACAAATGCCGTGTGGCCGCCGGTTCGCCCAGGTAATGCACGAGCACGCGGTCGGCGAGGTCGAAATAGAAATAGATTTCCGTCCGCCGGTTGTGCGTGTGCGGCGGGAACGTGTTCCAGACGCTGCCCTCGGCCAGTTCGGTGAAACCCATCACCAGTTGGCAACTGCGAATGCCGCCCGTGTGGATGAACCGGCGGATGGTGCGCAGGCTGGCGCTGGCCGGCGTGCCGATCGTGGACGCGGCGGCCTCTTCGCGCTTCATCACCGCCGCGGGAAACGGCGCGTGGGCCGGACAACTCAGGAAGTAAAACTTTGCCGGATTCTTCGCGTCCTTGCTCTCGAACACAACTTGCCGCGTGCCCACGCCCACGTACACACAGGCCAGCGGGTCAACGGAAAAAGTTTTGCCGTCGGCATGCGCCGCGCCGGGGCCGCCCGTGTTGATGGCGCCGAGTTCGCGTTGTTCCAGGAGAAAGGCGCGGCCGGTTTCGCGGTGGTTGGGCAGTTCAATCGGCGTCTGGGTCGGCACGGCACCGCCCACCACGAGGCGGTCGAGATCGGTGAACAGGCCCTGGACCTGGCTCGGGACGAAAAGATTGGTAACGAGAAAAGCGTCGCGCAATTCCTGCGTGGTCATCCGCGCGACGTCTTGCGGGCGCGGCAGGCGGCGAATGGTGTTCTCAAACATAGCGCGCCAGTCTAGGTTTCAGCTTCGCGCGTGGTCAATCGGAAACCCGTGAAGCGCCAGCAGTGCATCTCAATTCTGGCGCGGTAACTGGAAAAATCTCATTAGCACCGGCTTCAGCCCGGTGGGTGCTTTCCGCAGTCGCGGCAACCCGTTGAAACGGGTTGAAAACCCACGATGACCGGTTACACCCGGTTGAAGTCGGGTGCTAATGAGAGGTGCTCAAAAAATGAGATGCACCCTCGTTAAGCTCAGCTCAAAAAATCTGGTTGCGGACGGCACACGTCATTTGGTACAAGGTTCTCAAGTCTGGGTACAGATTTCGAGGTCTGAAGCGTCGCGAACAAGTATTGAACTTTCAATAAACGCTGCTGGACGCACATGCGTAGCAGCCGGCCGCCATGGCAAGATTGATCATCGAAAGCGACAACGGGTCGAAGGAAGTCATTCGGCTCAGGAGCGGCACGAACCGGTTGGGCCGCTCCTCGGTGAACGATTTCATGATCCCGCATCCCAGTGTGTCCCGACTCCACTGCGAGATCGAAGTGAAAGAGGAAGGCATGTTCATCCGCGATCTGGACTCCTCGAACGGCACGTTCGTGGACGCCGAGCTGGTCACGTATGGAAGGCTGGTGGCAGGCCAGACGCTTCAGTTGGGCGACGTGCGCATGTTGGTCGAAGATGCGCCCGTGGCCGCGCCCGTCCAAATCCCGTCCTGCTACAATCACCCCTCACATCCGGCCAGCATGCAATGCCGGCAATGTCACAAGGTCTTTTGCGGCGCGTGCGTCCATGTCCTGCAGCGTGCGGGCGGCAAGATTTTGCGGCTCTGCCCGGTGTGCAGCGGCCACTGCGAGCCGCTCGCAGGCATGAACGTCCCGCCGAAACGGCGCATTGGCGGCTTGTTCCGGAGACTGCTGGGGAAACCATCGGAAGAACGCCCCTTTCACGACTGAAACCACTTTGCCCGGCGAAAACGATGAATACACTTGCATCGAATCGAAAAGCCCGCGCTCTGACGCTGATTGAAACGCTGGTCGTCGTGGCTGTGGCGGCACTGCTGGTGGTCTTCGTTCTGCCCGCAGCGTGGAGGAAGACGCAGCGGATCGATTGCGTCAATAATTTGGTGCAGATCGGGTTGGCATTTCGGCTTTGGTCGGACGACCACACAAATCAGTTTCCGATGAGCGTTTCAACGAACTTTGGCGGGACAAGAGAATACACCGCGACGGGCGAGACTTTTCAGCATTTTCAAGTTATGTCGAACGAGGTCGTTTCGCTCAAGGTTCTGGTCTGCCCGGCAGACAAGCGGCAACCCGCCAAGTCGTGGGCAACACTTTCGAACTCGAACATCAGCTACTTTGTCAGCCTTGACGCTGACGAAACCCAACCGCAAGCGTTGCTGGCCGGCGACCGGAATCTCCAGATTGACGGTGCAGCCGCAAAACCCGGCTTGCTTCTACTCCGGACCAACAGCGTCGTGGGCTGGACGCACGAGATGCACAATGGTTTCGGCAACGTGGCACTGGCTGACGGCAGCGTGCAGCAGTTTTCGTCCGCGAAGCTTCGCGAGGCGGTGGCCAACTCCCGCGTCACCAACCGGCTGGTGATACCGTGATGTTTGTTTGGAGTCCCGCCTTCAGGCGGCAGAGCGCAGACAACCGGCTCAAGCCGGGACTCCAAACCCGCGGTCGCAGAGCCGCAGCCAATGGAGCGCCGATTTGCAGTCGGCTTTGCACACGAGGCGCCTCAAGGCCGGCTGCAGGCCGGCGCTCCCCTTCCCGGAAACTGGCGCAGACGGCCAATTTCCTGCCGACGCAGTGCGGAAGACTTCTCTCAGGAAATCCGTGTTTCGTCCGTGTTCCATCCGTGGCTGAAGTGGGGCGTATCAGATGCGCCCTGATGGTGCCACGTATGGTCCTCTCCTAATGCTGGTGGAAGGGATGCAATTTCGGCTGCGTGGCCGTTTCTGCCAAAAGACGCGGATTAAAAGCCAATTTTAGCGGAGCGGGGCTTATCCTTGTGCCGGTAGGCTGCCAGTGGTGAACGACGAGCGGAAAAAGTGTTTGGCCGGCGTTGGGGGCCGCCTCGATTTCTTTTGGCTCAGGGAGAGTAGCCCCTGGCCCATAGTTTGACCACGTGCATTTTCTGCGGGGGGCAGCTTTTGCTTGTCTCTGGATGCGCCGGCGTTTAATCTACACCCCGGCGCGCGTCGAACACGTCCGCGTGCATAATTGAGAACCCGATGAGCAACCCGGCGTCGCAACCTGTCCGCTGCGCAATTCTTGAGCGGCGGGATTTTCCACGATTGGTCGAGGTCCTCGGCGCGAAAGGCTATCGGGTTGTGGCCCCGGCGGTGCGCGACGGCGCGATCGTTTACGACGAGTTGCAGTCGGCGGACAACCTGCCGGCGGGCTGGACCGATGAGCAGGCGGGCGGCGTTTATCGGTTGAAAAAGCGGTCCGATGCGGCGCTGTTCGGCTACGCGGCTGGGCCGCAGTCGTGGAAAAAGTTTTTGCATCCCCCGCTGCTCCGGCTGTGGCGCGCCCGACGAAAAGCCGGCTGCTTGGACATTTTGCCCGAAAATGGCCAGCCGCCCAAACTTGCCTTCCTGGGCGTCCGCCCCTGCGAGTTGCACGCGATAGTGATTCAGGACAAGGTCTTTCTGGGCGGTAGCTACGCGGACCCGATTTACCGAAGACAACGCGAGAATATTTTCGTCGTGGCGGTGAATTGTGGCCAGGCGGGCGGCACATGTTTTTGCGCGTCCATGAACACGGGGCCGAAAGCCACGTTCGGTTTTGATTTGGTCCTGACCGAAGTGCTCGAGGACGCCCGCCATTTCTTTGTCATTGAGGTCGGGACCGGCCAAGGTGCGGCGGTACTGCGGGAACTGCCGCACCAACCCGCCAGCAGGCAAGAACAAGCCGCGGCGGACCGCCTCCTCGCGCGCGCGGTAGGGCAGATGGGCCGGACCTTGGACACCGCCGGGATCAAGGAGTTGCTTTACCGCAACTACGAGCATCCGCGCTGGGACGACGTGGCGTCGCGCTGCCTGACCTGCGCCAATTGCACGATGGTCTGTCCGACCTGTTTTTGCGCGACCGTGGAAGACGTGACCGATTTGCAAGGCGCGCACGCCGAACGGTGGCGGAAGTGGGACTCGTGCTTCACGATGGATTTTTCCTACATCCACGGCGGCAGCGTGCGCGCGTCGCCCAAGTCGCGTTATCGCCAGTGGTTGACCCACAAGCTGGCCACGTGGATTGACCAGTTCGGCACGTCGGGTTGCGTGGGCTGCGGCCGGTGCATCACCTGGTGCCCGGTGGGGATTGACATTACCGAGGAAGTCCGCGCCATCCGGCAAAGCGATGGCGCCGAGTTAGCAAAGGAATGAAACGATGAAAACGAAAACTATTGAAGACCTCTTGGCCGAATCGGCGTTTTTCAAGGATTTGGCGCCCGCTTATCGGCGCATGCTGGCTGGGTGCGGACGCAATGTAGTGTTCAAGGCAGGCGACCTCGTTTTCCGTGAGGGAGACGAGTCGCACAAGTTCTACCTCCTGCGCGCCGGCAAAGTGGCGTTGGAAATCCGCGTGCCGGGGCGGGGAGCAATCATCCTCCAGACCGTCAATGAAGGTGAAGTGCTGGGTTGGTCCTGGATGGTGCCGCCCTACAAGAAGCAATACGACGCCCGGGCCGTGGAGTTGACGCGGGCGATCGCCTTTGACGGCGCGTGCATTCGCAAGAAATGCGAGGAAGATCCCAAGCTCGGCTATGAGTTTTTCAAACGGTTTGCCGTTCTCATTGCCCAGCGTTTGTCCGCCGCGCGGTTGCAGCTCCTCGACATGTATGCCAAAGCGTGAGCCATCTCGCAAGCCAGCCGTCGCCGCCGACCCGATGACGGTGGAGTCCTATCGCGTCCGGCGGCTTAAACGCGAGACGGCTGACACGTTCACACTCGAGCTGCGGCCAGTCAATGGCGCGGGACGAATAGCTTTCGCGCCCGGCCAATTCAACATGCTCTACGTTTTCGGCGTGGGCGAGATTCCCATTTCCATCAGCGGCGATCCCTTGAAGCCAGAGACGCTCGTGCACACGACGCGCGAGGTGGGCGCGGTGACGCGGGCGATGCGCAAACTGAAGGCGGGGCACGTATTGGGCGTGCGCGGCCCGTTCGGAAGTCCCTGGCCGGTCGCCGAGATCAGGGGCAGCGACATCGTCATCGTTGCCGGTGGCATCGGCCTGGCACCGCTACGGCCGGCGCTTTACCACATTCTGTCCCGCCGTGAACGGTACGGCCGCGTGGTGCTGCTTTACGGGGCGCGCACGCCGGCCGACATCCTCTACCGGCGCGAGTTGGAGCGCTGGCGCGCCCGCTTCGACCTGGAAGTGTATGCCACAGTGGATCGCGCGATGAGCGGCTGGCGGGGCAATGTGGGCGTGGTGACCTCGCTCATCGCGCGCGCGCCGTTTGACCCGCTCAACACGGTGGCGCTGGTGTGCGGGCCGGAAGTGATGATGCGGTTCACGGTGCTGGAATTGCAGAAGCGCGGCGTCGGCCCGCAGGCGATTTATCTCTCAATGGAGCGCAACATGAAATGCGCCGTCGGCTTATGTGGCCGTTGCCAGTTCGGGCCGGTGTTTGTCTGCAAGGACGGTCCGGTGTTCCGCTACGACCGTGTGAAGGATTGGTTGTTGAAGTGGGAGGTGTGAAAATGGCTGCCAAGAAGAAACCCAAACTCGCCGTCTGGAAATTCGCCTCGTGCGACGGCTGCCAGTTGAGCTTGCTGGACTGCGAGGACGAACTGCTCGCCTTGGCGGGCGAAGTGGACATCGCCAATTTCCCCGAAGCCTCGCGCGCCGTGGTCAAGGGGCCTTACGACCTGTCGCTCGTCGAGGGATCCATCACCACGCCGCACGACGCCGAGCGCATTCACGCGGTGCGCCGCGCTTCAAAACACTTGGTGACCATCGGCGCGTGCGCGACGGCGGGCGGCATCCAGGCGCTCCGCAATTTCAAAGACGTCAAGGAGTTCATCTCCGTGGTTTATGCGACGCCGGGCTACATCGAGACGCTCAACAAGTCCACGCCCATCGCGGATCATGTGTTCGTGGATTTCGAGTTGCGCGGTTGCCCGATCAACAAGCAGCAACTGCTGGAAGTCATCAGCGCCTACCTGCATGGCCGAAAGCCGAACATCCCGGCCTACAGCGTCTGCTTGGAATGCAAGCGGCGCAATACCGTGTGTGTGATGGTGGCGCACGGCACGCCCTGCCTCGGCCCGGTGACGCAGGCGGGCTGTGGCGCGATTTGTCCAGCCTACGACCGGGGCTGTTACGGCTGTTTTGGCCCGAAGGAGACGCCGAACACGTCGTCGCTGGCCAAGGGTTGGGCGGGTTTGAAAGTGAGCGAACCGGACCTCGTGCGGGCTTTCCGCGGTTTCAACGCCTACGCCGAGCCATTCCGCAAAGAGAGCATGGCCCATGAGCAAAAATAGCAAGCCCCGCACGATCAACGTGGACTACCTCGCCCGTGTCGAGGGCGAAGGCGCACTCCGTGTCCGCATCAAGGACAACAAGGTGACAGACGTGAAGTTGAAGATTTTCGAGCCGCCACGGTTTTTCGAGGCCTTCCTGCGCGGGCGCAAATTTGACGAAGCGCCGGACATCACCGCGCGCATTTGCGGCATCTGCCCCATCGCCTACCAGATGAGCGCCGTCCATGCGATGGAGGACGCCTGCGGCGTGACGGTGAGCGGCCAGCTCCGGGCCTTGCGCCGGCTGATTTACTGCGGCGAGTGGATCGAGAGCCACACGCTGCACGTCTTCTTCCTCCATGCGCCGGATTTTCTCGGCTATGAAAGCGCCATCCACATGGCCAAGGACCACGGCGACCTTGTCCAACGCGCGTTGCAGTTGAAAAAAGCAGGCAACGACATCGTCGCGCTGCTGGGCGGGCGCGAGATTCATCCCGTCAACGTGCGCGTGGGCGGTTTCTACAAAGTGCCGACCAAGGCCGAGCTGCGCCCGCTGGCGGAGAAATTGAAATGGGCGCGCGACGAGGCGCTGGCGGCCACGCGCGTGGTGGCGAAGCTGAAGTTTCCCGATTTCGAGCAGGACTACGAGTTCGTGGCGCTGCGTCATCCGGACGAATACCCGTTCAACGAAGGCCGCTTGGTTTCCAACAAGGGACTGAACATCGCCATCCGGGAATTCAACGACCACTTCGCCGAGGAACACATGGCACATTCGAACGCGCTCCATTGCGTGCGCAAAGCGCGCGGCAACTACTTCGTCGGCCCGCTGGCCCGCTACAGCCTGAACTTCGACAAGCTCTCGCCCCTGGCGCGGGACGCTGCCCGCGCGGCGGGCTTGGGGCCGGTCTGCCGCAATCCCTTCAAGAGCATCATCGTCCGGATGGTGGAAACGGTTCAGGCCTGTGACGAAGCGGTGCGGCTGATTGAGCAATACGAGCGGCCGGACAAGCCGTGCGTCGAAGTCCGCCCGCGCGCCGGTATAGGCCACGGCTGCACGGAAGCGCCGCGCGGCATTCTCTACCACCGTTACAAAATTGACGGGCACGGGGTAATTCAAGATGCCAAGATCGTCCCGCCCACGTCACAGAACCAGCGGACCATCGAGAACGATCTCCGGCATTTCATCCCGCCGCGCCTGAATCTACCCGACGCCCAGCTCGCGTGGCAGTGCGAGCAGGCCGTTCGCAATTACGATCCGTGCATCTCCTGCGCCACGCATTTCCTCAAGGTGCGCATCGAGCGGGATTAGGTGTGCAGAAATGAGTTTGCGAGCCGCGAGTTCGAAGCGGACACGGCGCCAGGCCAAGGGACGCAAGCCGAAGCGCTTCGTCCTCCGCCAACGACATTCACGGTCAGTCCGTTCGAAATCCGCGCCGGTGCTGGTCATTGGCGTTGGCAACCTTGCTCGCGGCGACGACGGGGTCGGCATCTTGGTGGCGCGAAAGCTCAGAGCATGTGTGAAAAAGCTGTTTGGTGTCCCGGCTTCAGCCGGTTTAGAGGGCCGGAGCACGCTAACCCGGAAATTTCACACGCGGCTGGGATTGCCAACGGCCTGTAGCCGCAACCTTCAGGTTGCGATTCCCGGACAGACGCTGGCCGCACGGCGCAAACTGAAGTTTGCGGCTACAGCGTGTGAAATTTCCGGGCTAAAGCGTGGACACCAAGCACGCGTGGCTGCTCATGCACGATCTTCCACACACGCTCTTAGAGGGGCGAAGCTTCGAAGAACGAAAATTGTCGAGGCCACTGGCGAAAGCGCGGGTCTAATGGAACTCTGGCGTGGTGCGGAAGACGTCATCCTCGTGGACGCGGTTCAATCCGGTGCAAAGCCAGGAACGATTCACCGTCTGGATGCCCGCACCGAGCGTGTGCCGATCCAGTTTTTTCACTGCTCAACGCATGCTTTTGGCGTGGCTGAAGCCGTTGAGTTAGGTCGTCTGCTGGGCCAACTACCGCCACGCCTTGTCATTTTCGGTGTTGAAGGCCGGCATTTCAGTGTTGGGCAACGCCTTTCACCAGCAGTGGCTGCATCGGTTGAAGAGGCGGCGCGGCGCATCCGGTGCGACATTGAAAACGTGCCGCTGGCGGCTCGCACGCAAGGCGCAGGACACAGCGTGGCGGCAACGAAGGGTCGGCCAAAAACCAACCATTGACGCGGCTCGCGTCAATCACCACCCGGTTCCTGTCGTTCGCGAGCGATAATCGTCTGGAGCGTCTCGTCGAGTGACCGCGTGGGTCGCCAGCCGAGCAGTTCCGTGATGCGGGAGATGTTTGGCACGCGGCGTTGCATGTCTTCGAAGCCGGGCGCGTAGGCTTCGTGGAAGGGGATGAACCGCACCGTTGAGGCGCTGCCGGTGAGTCTGAGGATCAGGCGCGCCAGTTCGAGGATGGAGATTTCGTCCGTGTTGCCCACGTTGAAGACGCGGCCCGGCGCGTGCGGGTGTGCGGCCAATCCGATTAGCGCGCGGACCACGTCCCTGACATCGCAGAAGCATCGGGTCTGGCTGCCGTCGGCATAGACTGTAAGCGGTTCGCCCGCCAGCGCCTGGCGAACCAGCCGGGGCACGACCATGCCGTATTGTCCACTCTGGCGCGGACCGATGGTGTTGAAAAGCCGCGCGCAAACGACCGGCGTGCCATACTCGCTGAAGTAGGCCAGACCGAGAAACTCGTCCACCATCTTGCTGGCGGCATAAGCCCAGCGCGACCGCGAGGTCGGCCCCAACAGCGCGTCGTCGTCCTCGCTGAACGGGACTCGGCTGCCTTTGCCATAGACTTCGGAAGTGCTCGCGATGATCACGCGGCACTGGTGGCGCGCCGCCGCCCGCAGCACAAGTTCCGTTCCCATGACGTTCGTTTCAATTGTCTGGACGGGTTTCTCGACAATCAATTTCACCCCCACTGCCGCGGCGAGGTGGAAAATGACTTTTGCCTGTCCCGCCAGGCTGTTCAGCACTTGCTCGTCTTCAATTGAGAAGTGCGTGAATTGAAACTGCGGATGCGCAGCCAGGTGCGCAATGTTCTCCCGGCGGCCCGTGGATAAATCGTCAATGACCAAAACCCGATGTCCCTCTGCCAGCAACGCGTCGGCAAGGTGCGAGCCGATGAACCCGGCGCCGCCTGTGACGAGGCACGTGCAACTGGCAAGTGTGGTCGCGGGTTCGGGGCTCATGCTTTCCAGACCTGGCCCGGGCGTGTCCGAACGGACGCCATGGCGTTGCGCGTATCCACGATGCATTTGGCCCATGCCGCGAGCTGGCCATAGTTGACAGCGTCGTGATGCGTGACAATGAGGACGGCATCGAATTGCGAAACCGTCTTGCGATTCCAGGCAATGGACTTGGTGCCGGCCCAGTGACTGTGTTCCCGCGTCGGGCGGACGATTGGAACATGGGGGTCGTAATAGGCAACCTGCGCGCCGCGCTGCATCAACAAATCGAGCAGATGATAGGCCGGGGACTCGCGGTCGTCGTCCACGTTTGGTTTGTAGGCAAGGCCGAGGACAAGCACTTTGCTGCCGTTGATCGGCTTGCGCTGTGCGTTGAGTGCCGAGCTGAGCCGGTTCACGACGTGTTCAGGCATCGAAGTGTTGATTTCGCCGGCCAACTCGATGAAGCGGGTGTTTTGTCCGTATTCGCGCGCCTTCCAAGTCAGGTAAAACGGATCAATGGGGATGCAGTGCCCGCCCAAGCCCGGGCCTGGATAAAAAGGCATGAACCCGAATGGCTTCGTTTTCGCGGCGGCGATGACCTCCCAGATGTCAATGCCCATCGCGTCATAAACGACCTTGAGTTCGTTGACGAGGGCGATGTTGACACTGCGGAAGATGTTTTCCAGCAGCTTGGCCGCTTCCGCCACGCGGCAGGAAGAGACGGGGATGACGATCTTGATGGCCCGCCTGTAAAGTGCGCTGACCTTTTCCGTGCAGGCACGGGTTAGTCCGCCGACAAGTTTGGGAATCTCGGCCACCTTGCTTTGGGGATTCCCCGGGTCCTCGCGCTCAGGCGAAAATGCCAGGTGAAAGTCCGCTCCCGCTTTCATGCCGGACCCGTCTTCGAGGACTTTGCGCAGGTCTTCATCGGTCGTGCCCGGGTACGTCGTGGATTCCAGCACGACGAGTTGTCCCCGCTGCAGATGCGGAGCGATGGCCCGGCCGGTGTCCAGAATGTAGGAAATGTCAGGCTCGCGATTCTTGTTGAGCGGCGTCGGAACGCAGATGATGACCGCACCGACTTCGCGCACCCGGCTGAAATCTGAGGCGGCGCTGAACATGCCGGCCTTGATCTGGGCTGATACTGCCCGGGCCGGGATGTGTTTGATGTAACTTTTTCCGCAATTCAACTTTTCGACCTTTGCGGTGTCAATGTCCAGTCCCAGCACGCGGCAGCCGGAACGGGCGAACTGGAGCGCCAGTGGGAGACCGACATAGCCCAAACCGATAACAGCGATCTGTCCGTGGAACGTGGTTTTGCCGGAGGCGTTCACATTATGCTGGGGTTTCAGTTTCATAGCTCGACGGCGCCGCGTGCCATTCGCGGAAGCCAATCCGTCGCCGGGACTGTTTTTCTTTGTCATGCTTGAATTTCGCTTGCTCCTTTTAGTCTGAGCGGAAAAAGCTTCGTCAATCAAGCCGCCAATCACCTTGATCTGCGCGTTTTCCTTGTTTAGCCTTTTGCGCATGGCGAAGAAACCTTCCGCTTCTGTCGGAGGGGCAAGCTCCGCGAGCCTCGCTCCTTCCGAACCGAAATCAAGGCGTCGTGGAACTCCGCCCTCCGAATCACGCGCCCGTCCTTCCGCCCTCCTAGACACGCGCGTCATGTACTGCGGCGATTGCCTCGACCAACTCCGCGAACTGCCCGACCCCGCTCATGCGCGCATGAGCGGGGTTGACCTCATCTACATTGACCCGCCGTCCACCCCGAAGGCTTTCGGGGTTCACTCCAACCGCAACTACGAAGTCTTCTGGGGCGAAACCCGCGAGACCCGCGCGTTTGAAGACCGCCACCCCAGCACCCAAGCCTACCTCGACTACATACGCCCGCGCTGCGTGGAACTGGCCCGCGTCCTCAAAAAGACCGGCAGCTTCTACTACCACTGCGACTGGCACGCCAGCCATTACGTCAAAGTCATGCTCGACCGAATTTTCGGAGAAAACAATTTTCAACCGGTCAATTTTCTGCAATCTTAATTACTGAAATGGTCAGCAGCCTTTTCAACGAGCGAATTCATGTTGCGGAAATGTTTTCCGAAAATGAACGGCTCGTGGCGATCTGCGATGACGCTCTTGAATGCGCGAAATCTCTCCCAACGAATTTCTTTTCGTTGATCATCACTTCGCCCCCTTACAACTTGGGCAAGGAATACGAACAGCGAGCCTCGTTGCGGGATTACCTGGCGCAACAGAAGCCGCTGATTAAAGAACTGATTCGCTCGCTCAAACGAAGTGGCAGTCTTTGCTGGCAGGCGGGCAATTTCGTTGAAGACGGCGAGGTTTTCCCTCTGGATATTTACTACTACGACCTTTTCAAGAGCGAGGGATTGCAGCTTCGCAACCGAATCATCTGGCATTTCGAACATGGTCTTCATTGCAGCCTCCGTTTTTCGGGACGTTACGAGACGTTGCTTTGGTTCACCAAGTCAGACCATTACGTTTTCCATCTCGACCCCGTGCGCGTTCCGGCGAAGTATCCCGGCAAGCTCCATTTCAAAGGCGAGAAGCGCGGCCAACCTTCCGGCAATCCCCTCGGCAAGAATCCGTCGGACGTGTGGGCTATCGTCGCCCAAGATTGGGAACGTGGGATTTGGGAGATTCCGAACGTCAAGGCCAATCACCCAGAGAAAACGGAACATCCTTGCCAATTTCCCGTCGAGTTGGTGGAGCGCTGTGTTTTGGCATTCACGAACGAGGACGATTGGGTTTTCGATCCCTATTGCGGCGTCGGTTCTGCGCTCATCGCTGCGGCCAAACACAAACGCCGCGCCGTTGGCTGTGACTGGGATGAAAAATATCTGAAAACCGCTC
>Ga0315289_10003199_pt1 | contig 24883 bp, 48 predicted proteins | sample YL17G11_40_MG_FD_203452 | JGI IMG/M metagenome (GOLD analysis project Ga0315289, IMG submission 203452) | Sediment microbial communities from Yellowstone Lake, YNP, Wyoming, USA - YL17G11_40 | ecosystem: Environmental > Aquatic > Freshwater > Lake > Sediment | place: USA: Wyoming | collected...
GCCCGGCGCGTCCAGGCGGGCCCGGCGCGTCCAGGCGGGCCCGGCGCGTCCAGGCGGGCCCGGCGCGTCCAGGCGGGCCCGGCGCGTCCAGGCGGGCCCGGCGCGTCCAGGCGGGCCCGGCGCGTCCAGGCGGGCCCGGCGCGTCCTCGAAAGCGTGTCACGCTGGACACGCTTGCGTCTATCGGGACACGGGGTCAAAGCACGCGATACGCTTGCGTCTTTTCGCGGTACCCTACGATCGCCCGCGTTTCTCGCGTGTCACGCTGGACACGGGCCCCGCGCTTACGGGTAAGCAATATCAGCTAGTTAGCGCGACCATATCGTTGGCGCGCCACGTGCTTTACCGTCAATCGTCGCGACGATGCGACGGCGCCGAAAAAAAAGCGGCGCCCGCGTGAATGGATCGGCGCTTTGCCCGTCTACCTTCACGAGCCCATCACCGCGTGCGAGCATACCTCGTCACGCTAGAGCGCTACCCAAAGGGGTCGCGCGAGTCGCTATCTTCTCCCGCGCCGTTCGGCGCGGCGCCGCAATGGTGCGGCGCCGCTAACCGCGCGGGGCGCAAGGGTAGCGACTCAAAGGAGGGTCATGGATCTATCTCACATGACGCCGCGCGAGCGGCGTCTACGGGCGGAGTCCGTCGCGCGTGAAGCGCGACGGGTCGATATCTTCGCGGTACGCGGGGCGCAGGGCGCCCCGCGCGAGGGTCCTCTTGCATCCCACCTTGTCCCCAATCGTGTGCCCTTCGTGGGTACCGTGCGAGCGGACGAGACGAACGATCGCGATATCCGCGCCGATGCGTGGTACGTGCGATGGTTTGGCTCGCAAGGGCCAACGGCAAAGCACGGCTATGCGCCGCGTCCTTTGCCGGCGTCTTTCCCGATACCCGAGTCTCTACCCGACGGCGCCGACGGCGCGATCGGTAGGGCTGCGCCCGATCGCAACTTTCACGAAGTGCTGATTGAAGCGCTTACGCTACAGCCCTATGCCGTGCGCTGGCATGACCAGGGGGCTAATGGTGCGCACCACGTGCGCATGTTCTCCCATCGCGATCACGCTATCTCTTTCGCCAAAGCGCGAAAGCGTAGCGCGGTCTACCACCTTACGCCCAAAACGCGTAAGCTCGCGGGCGCTGACCAGGTGCTCACGCGTAAGGACGCGCGCACGTCTCGTGACGCGGGTCCACGTAACGGCGCGTCAACCGACGTGCTAGGCGCACGTCCTGGCATGGTCGTGGGCGGCGAGTCGTCGCGCACAAAGTCTCACTACGTCGTGATCGGCGTCGAAGAGACGCTTATCCGCTACTAACCCGCCACGCTTGCGCGTAAGGCCGCACCTTGACCCCTCTCGGGTCAAGGTCGCGGCCTTTCTGCGTTCGGCGCCTGGCACACATCCACCTACATGGCCCCGGCGACGCGCCGAGGGTCGTCTCCGCGCGCGTGCCGCCTGATGCCGGGACACGTGCGCTCGCACACCACCACCACGAAAGGCAAGGCTATGAAGATCACGCTGGAACACGAGCGCCCTGACGGGGCGCGCGTCGTGAAGGCCGAAGTAGCGTCGGACAATCCCATGCTCATCATGGGAGCACTCCACGCTTGGTTCGGCGTCACGCAGAAACCCGGGCACGCCAACTCGGCGTGGCTCCCGTGGCCTGCGACAACGCACGTCACCCTCGTTCACACGAGGGAAGGCAACACGGAGACCAAGACGGTCTCCGTGGGCGTGCCCAAGGACTGCACGCGCCCCCGGCCGTGCATCGACGGCGCCGTGGACCTGCAAGGGTACCTCGGCGCGAGCGATGTGGCCTTCAAGGCGCGCGGTCAGCTCCAGGCGCCGCGCGTGTTCACGCGCAAGCCGAAAGAGGAGGCGAAGCCCAAGGCGGCGCCCGAACCTTCGCCCATGGCGCTCCTGGTCTCCAAGGCGAGCGAACGCGCGGCCCTTGCGGGTCATACGCCGGGGGCGCTCTGCCCGGCCGACCCGACGAGTCGCCCCCTTCGCCCGTGGCCCGAACTCCAGGTCGCGAAGGCCGAGGTTCCGCTGGAGCCCGCGAACGACCCGAACGCGCGCGTCGTGTGCGCGTGGCGTAACCTCACGTGGCCCGAGTGGGTCCACGCGGCTGGCTACAAGGAGACCATGGGGCGACTCGACCCCAAGGCCGCGAAATTCCTCTTCGAGGAGTGGAAGCGCGGCGAGGACCCGGACGTGTACGCCACGCTCACGGTCGAGATCGGCGTGCTGCGCGCGGCGAAGCGCGCCAAGCGTGCGGAGAAGGTCAAGGCCGCGTCTGTCAAGGCACGGCCCCCGGTCCCCTTCCACATCGCGATTGCAGACATGATGCGGTCGCGCGGTTCCTTCTAGCGCTTACGCGCAAGCAACCACCACGAAAGGAGTATCGCTTGGACAACCTCCGCACGTTCCAGGTTCTCCTGGAGCACAAGTCACGCGTAGACCACGCGCTGACCGCGCTGGCGAAGCGCGCGGCCCGAAAGGGTCTCCCGGTCCTCTCCTGGGAGTGGGGCAAGCCCACGACCGAGGAGGAGACCGTGCCCCATCCCGAGTACGGGTGGGCCGTCGAGTACAAGCAGCGCGTCTCGCGCGTGCCTCTCACCTTGCCGTGCGACCCTCCCCAATACGCGGGATGGTCGTTCGTCGCCGCGCTCCAGCACCTGGACGGCGAGAACGTCGTGCGGGCTCTCCCCGGCGAGACGGTACCCGAGACGTACCGCACGCGGGGACCGGAGTGCGACCACTGCCGGATGAGCCGGCGCCGCAACGATACCTTCGTCCTCCGTCACGAGGACGGGAGGCACGTCCAGGTCGGATCCACGTGCATCGGAGACTTCCTGGGCTCGGACGAGGCCGGCAAGATTGCCGGCGCGGCGAGCTTGCTTGCGGAGGCTCGTGGGCTCGCGGAGGGAGGCTGCGAGGGCTTCGGCTCGGGCTCGCAGGGAGACCGCACGCTGGCCGAGTATCTCCCCTTCGTCGCGTGGGCCATTCGTGAGAAGGGCTGGACGTCGCGCACGACCGTACGCGACAAGGGCGAAGGGCTCGCCACGGCGGATCTCGCCTGGGACGTGCTCATCGACTACAAGTCCCGCACGAGGTGGCAGGCCAAGCCCACGGACGAGGACGAGGCCATGGCCCTAGCGGCGCAAGCGTGGACCGAGGCGATTACCGACGAGGAGATCGCCCGGGAGACGGGCGACTACCTGCACAACCTTCGCGCCATTGCGCGCACGAGCCTGGTCATGTCCAAGCTCGCGGGGCTCGCGGCGAGCAGCGTGATCGCCTACCAGCGCGCGGTAGGACGCGAACGTGCCCGCGCGGAGCGTGTCGCGAACACGCTCGACGTTCACCTCGGCAACGTGGGCGACAAGGTCACGTTTGGGCTCCCGCCCAAGCTGGGCAAGCGCGGTCAGCTCCTCAAGGGAGCGCCGGTCGTGCTCTCCCCGGACCCGGTCAAGCTCGACTTCGTGACCGGCTACGATACGGACTTCGGCTACACGACCGTGCTCAAGTTCCGCACGGCGGACGGCGCTTGCCTTGTGTGGAAGGCGAGCAGCACGGAGATCGGACGCGCGGACGTGGGCAAGGTCTACACGCTGAGCGGCACGATCAAGAAGCACGACGACTACAAAGGGGCGAAGCAGACCGTCCTCTCGCGCTGCAATGCGCAAGAGGTGGTGACCGTCCCGGAGGCTACTTCTGCACACGCTTGACAACCACCCACCACCACCGATAAGGTCTCTACGAAAGGACCTAACCATGAGAGCGTTTTCCAAGCTCTTTTTCGAGATCAAAGGCGACACGGGGAGCGACTGGCTCACCATCCGGGGCGAGCGCCCCGAGGGGTCGCCGGGTCTCCGTCACGTTTGGTTCGTGCTCACGCGTAAGGAGCTGGAGAAGCTCATCGCGGGTGAGACGGACACGGCGAGCGACGGCTGCCACAAGGTGGCCGTCTACGGCGACCGCTGGACGTTCTACGACTTCGAGCTTCCCACGCGCGAGGCCGGTACCTTCGAGTGCAGGTATCTCGCGGTCGACTTGCCGCGCGTCTTCATGCGCGCGGTGCAGCGCCTGGCGCGGAAGACGTGGGGCCTTATGAAGGCCGCGCGTGATGCCGATCCGCGAGGGGAGCGCACGTACGATCGCCCGACGAGCGTTCGCCTTGACATGACTCCCGAACATATCGAACGCGCTTTGCGCCTCTATGGTCAGGGCCATGGCGAGGTGGTCTTCGACTTCGGGGACTACAAGGCCGAGGAGACGGTCGCATTCCTCGACGAGTGCAAGCGCAACGGTGGTAAGACGTTCAATGACAGCCTGGACCGTGTCCAGTGCATCGCACGCAACTCCACCTGGAGCGTGTTCCAGCGGGCCAAGGTCCGCGTGTCGAAAGACTGGGACGGCTTCTACTGGGAAGCGCGGACCCCGAGCGGACGGCGCATCATGAACGGCGGGATCGTCAACCACGGCGCGCGCGACGGCGGCCACGACTGGAGCGTCCACACATGAGCGGCATGGCATGCGACGGCGAACAGGGCTGCACGGGCCCGCTCCACTACGTGGACAGCAAGGGTTACGCCTACTGTCAGGAGCACGGCGATAGACTGAAAGCGGCGGGGCGCAAGGGCGTCCGCAAGCTACGCCAGCAAGACGTGGCGGAACGTTCGTGCCACTGCCTCATCCTTCACGCTCGCACGGAGACCGAGCGTCAGCGGGTCGGCCGCGCGCTCGAAAGCGCGCGCAGCCTGGGCGACGCCACGGGGATCATGATCCTCTTGGCGCAGCTCGGCCCGTGCAAGTCGGACCCGGTAGAGGCGCCCGAGGCGCACCGCGCGCGCGTCCAGAAGTACGGAGGCCCCACGTGAGCCTCATCGTTCCGCCCGAACGCATCGTGGCGCTCATGAAGGAGCGCGCCGAGCATATCGCCGGTTGCACGGCGACCGAGATCCAGCGCGCGCTCATCGAGGCGTGGGTCGAGGGCGCCAACGAGGCTTTCCATGTCGACGACACGGTCGACAAGCTGGGACTCCGATGAGCCTTCACCGCTGCGACGGCTGCAACAAGCCTTCCCGCGACGTGCGGAGCGTAGGCCGGGACTCCAACGGAGACCCGGACGCGCCGGATCTCTGCTTCTTCTGCCGTACGAGGATCCAGAGGGGACAGCCCCTCTTCACGGACCCCGAGGAGCGCGCGGCTCGCGTCTACCACCACCCCACCACCGAGGAGAAACCATGAACGTTCCTGTCTTCGGCTACACGCTGGAGTCGCTGCAAACGCTTCCCACGCTCTCGGTCGGCCAGGCGGACAACCTGAAGTTCGACGAGGGAGGCTATCGCGTTTGGCTCTGTCGGTGCGGTGCCGCTGACGGCATGCCGTACGACAATCAGGTCTCGATCGAGCGCTACGACGCGGCCTCGGGCCGGTGGCTGGAGGCTCGCACGCACGAGGCCAAGTCTGGCGAAAAGTACGGGCTCTTGGCGCAGCTCTACCTGGGAGGATACAAGCCATGATGACGAAGCAGTTCACGATCATCGTGGACCCTCCCGAGGGGCTCACCGACGCGGAGCTGGACGACTTCATCGAGGAGCAGGAGATCACCCTCCCCGTCAAGATGGAGGTGTGCGACCGCTGCCAGGGCCACGGGTTTCACCTCACCCCGAGCATCGGGGAGCACGCCTACTCGATGCGCGCGTTCCGCGAGGCGTTCCCCGAGGACGAGGACCGGGAGGAATACTTCCGGCGCGGCGGCCGGTACGACGTGCAGTGCCTTACGTGTAAGGGACGGAACGTGGTCCCCGTCGTGGACGAGGCTGCGTGCAAGTTCAACGCGGATTACAAGCGAGACCTCGCGCTCTACAACGCGCATATGGAGGCGAAGTCCTACGACGACGCCGAGGCTCGCGCCGAGGCCGACTACTTCTACAAGGCGAGCGGTCAGTGGGCCGCCGACAACCGCGACGACGGAGACTACTGACCATGAACGACTCCAAAGCCGTGCAGCTCGGATACCAGAGCCTCACGATGGTCGAGATGAGGGATGAGGACTTCGGCGTAGCGGAGAAGATTGCCAAGAGGCTCGGCTTCCGGCAGACCGCCTACACGTCCACCTCCGCGCTCTGGGGACTCTTCTGCCTCCGCGACCGCGCGACGCAGCGCCAGGGCTGCATCGTCAAGACCCGTGAGCTGGGCTTCATGTTCGTGCAGTGCCTCGATGACCTCAACATGGAGGATCTCGATACGTGAGCAAGAACGCCGAGACCAAGACTACGACCTTCGACGATGGAGCGTTCCTCCGAACGGCGCTCGTCGTGGACGAGGCACACGTCGGCTCAATTGACGTCGTCGACAAGCGCGGCAAGCGCCTCGGCCAGATCAACATCTTCGTCGGGAAGGACTCGCTCATCGTTGACGTCCTCGACATCGAGAAGCGCTTCCCGAACAAGCGTGCTCTGGCCTTCACCCGGCATTCGTCGCGCGACATGGACGCTTTCCCTGAAAGCACCCTCGTCAGCGTCGACTTCCGACGAAAGGAGAAAGGTGATGACGAAGCGTGAGGCGTTGATCGAGTTCAAGCTCTACATCCTACCCCTCGTCCGTCAGACGTACGAGAAGGACGGACGCGTCGACCGCCCCGCGCGTGCGGAGGCGTGGAACAACTGGACGGACGCGCTCTGCAAGGACAGGCGGATCACCATGAAGCAGTACGAGACGTGGGTGGGGCCGTGACCGCCTCAAGCCGCAAGCCCGCACACCAGACCCCGGACCCGGGATGGGCGGGCAACCGCTCGCGCGGTGCCGGCATGGGTCGTCCCTCAGACCTCGATACGGACACGAGCGCGACGCTCACGCTTCGCCAGGTACGCCTCCTCGGGGACTACGACGAGGGCGGTGCGTACTGGGGCGGCGGCAAGGACTCTCTCAACCTTTGGGTCGCGACCGAGCCCGAGAGCGGCGAGGAGTGCTACGTGCGCGCTCACGACCGCGAGGCGGCCATGCGCAAGTTCCCGAGAGCGTTTTTCTCCGACCCCACCATCGACGACCGCCTCTCCTCCTTCTTCCCGGCCTACGTCGAGGCTGCACTCTGGTCCTCGACCTGGGACGGTCACGACTACGAAGGCGAGCCAGGACAAGGCCCCGGAGGCGTGCCCCTGGACGAAGACTTCGGCCCCGAGGACCTCTCGCCCGAGTGCGAGGCGAAGATGCGCGGCGACTGCCTCCGGTTCCTGGACGCTTGCGCGCAAGTCATCGAGTCGGCGTCCTACTTCGGACGGGGCGACAAGTGGGAGCAGGCGGGCCACGACTTCTGGCTCACCCGAACTGGAGCGGGCTGCGGCTTTCAGGACGGGGATTGGTCCGAACCCCAAGACGCAACGCTCGTGAAGGCGGCCAAGCGGTTTCACGAGCCGAACCTCTACGTCGGAGACGACGGGAAGATTCACCACGACTGAGGAGACAGTCATGAACACAACCACCACCGAACCACCGACTCAACCCAAGCGTCGCCTCGAATCCAACGTCGTCACCTTCGACCGCCTCTGCAAGCTGCTTGGTGTGGACGACTGGAACAAGGTCCAGGACGACAACATCGACTACTACTGTCAGTGGTGGGATCGCAACGCGACGGAAGAGGAAAACCTCAAGCTGGAGCAGGAAGCGATCGACGACCACTTCAAGAAGTATTACGACGCGGTCACGAGCGTGGCCGAAGACTGCTTCGGCTCGCACGGGCTACTCCTCATCGGCAAGTTCCGGCGCAAGCCCGTGGTTCGCCCCTGGGAATACTTCGTCAAGCCCAAGGTGAGCTGGGAGGACTCGGCGGACCACATTCGGGTGACGATCAACGGGGTCGGCATGTTCGAGTTCTCGTCGCTGCGGGAGTTCCTGGACAGCGGCCCATGGACTGCACGGAGCGCCGTGCTCAAGCACCTTGGATGGATCCCCGACTGGTTCGAGGTCTACGAGGGAGGCAAGGCCCGGAGTCACGTCGAGAGGAGGATGCGATGAGAGATGCAATCGAGCGCTTCGTTCGCAACGGCTTGCGCGTAAGCATCTTCTACGACCCGGACGCGGAGTCCCCGCGCACGACCTGCGACAATCTCTCGACGATGGTGTGCAAGCACCGTCGCTACAACCTCGGGGACAAGGACGCCGAGGATCCCCCCGAGGATGCGCTGGCAATCCTCCCGCTCTTTCTCTACGACCACTCGGGTCTGAGCATCAGCACGGGAGGTCGCTGGGATCGCTGGGACTCGGGCCAGGTCGGCTGGGCCTACGTGACGCGCGAGAGCGCCAAGGCCATGGGCTGCGTGGGCGACCGCTGGGACGTCAACGCGAATGGCGAACGGGTGATCGTTGGGGAGTGGGACCGTAAGGCCCTGGAGGACGCGATCCTTCGTGAGGTCAGCGAGTACGACGACTATCTCGGCGGACGGACCTACGGCTACACCGTGGAGACCCGAGCCGGAGAGGAGGTCTCTTCGTGCTGGGGCTACGTCGGGGATCTCAAGTACGTCCGTGAGGAGGCGTGCGCGGACGCCGACGGCCAGGACAACCCGGACGCCGAGGAGCTGGCGGGACGCGCGACGTACGCGGCAGGAGGTACAGCATGAAAGCGCTATGGGAGATCGACGAGGCACAGTTCCCTCGCCTCCTGGCGGAGATCAAGGCGGTCGGGCTCACGCCCGAGCAGATGGAAGACCTGAGCGTGTCCATGGACCTCTCCAAGGAGGGGATCCACGAGCTACTCGACAGGGCCGAGGAGGCGTTCGAGGTCATGAAGGCGAAGCACCACGGCTGGCCGCCTCGACCCAAGAAGTTCTCGGTCCCGGTCGTCTTTACGACCACGGGATGGATCCTCGTCGAGGCTCCGGACATGGCAGCGGCAAAGGCCCAAGCGATCGTCATGAACGAGGAGGGGGTCGAGATCCGCACCATCAAGGACGGAGAGTGTGAGTCGGAGTGCATGGTGGACGAGATCGAGGAGGTGGAGTCGTGAGCGAACAAAAGCACGAGTGCAGCCCTGAGAACGCTTCCAAGTTCCTGGACTGGATCGCGAACCGAGGCGGCGTCGCCGTCTGGCAGAGCGCGAACCTCAGCAACCTGGGGGCGTCGTGGTCGGCCCCCTTCCGTTCTCCCGAGGGAGAGGTCCTGACCAAGCCCACCTGGCAGGCGTCGAGCGAGCCCTCCCGCGTCATCACCGATGCGAGCGAGATCGTTGTGGTCACGCGCCGCGAGGTCAAGCGTGTCAAGATCGCCGTCGAGCGGGGGAGCGGTCTCTCGGTCAACTTGACCTCCGCGTCCTCGCGGAGGCTCCGTAAGGCGGTGGACGACGCGACGGAGGCCCTTCAGAAGGAGACCGGGATCATCGGTCCTGGCGCCTCGTACCACTTCGACTTCGACGAGGCCGACAGGCGTATCGCCGTGGTCACGGTCCCGGGGCGGGTCGTGAGCCTCGCTGCTTGGCGTGATGCCGTCGCAGAGCTAGACGAGCGTACCAGGTGGGAGGTTCACGGCGCGGAAGGGTCGAGGATCCTCCCGCGCGAACCTCACGGAAACGCAGGAGGGGAGCTATGAGCAAGGCCCACGACGCGGTCACCGAGATGATGACCTCGAAGGTCGACATCCAGAATCTCTACAAGGTCAAGCACCCTAACCTGTACGAGAAGCTCGTGCTCGACCTGTCTCGCGAGATCGAGCGGAAGAGGGACCGCGAGTACGTCTCGATCTCGTGGGCCTCGCAGGTCGAGGCGGCGGCCTACTTCAACGAGCACGGCTTCGTGCTCGCGCTCGACCACATGCTGGACATGCGGGACGCGAACGACGGAAAGGCGGAGACCCCATGAGCGAAGAAACCTTCTTCATCACCAACGACAAGGGCCGGCGATTCCTCGTCCGCTTCGTCTACCAGGGCGACAGGTACGGCCTCGACGACTGCCTTACGCACAAGGACCCCGACCCGATGGTCGAGTTCTACGACGATACGTTCTCCGAGGCGAACGGCGGTAAGTTCGGGGAGCGCGGACAGTTCGTGTCGAGCTACTACGTCTCGACGCTCGCGAAGCACAACGTCGTGCTGCCTCCCACGGGCCTCTGCCTGGACGGCGGCAACCGCGAGGCGTGGAGCGTGGACACCGAGGCGCTTCGGCCTGTCATCGACAGGTGCGCGCAGATCGTCCGCGACCTCGGCCTTGCCAAGTACGTGGAGAACCAGAAACCATGAGCAACAAGACCGAGCTATGCTTCGCCGTGCCCGGCGCGGACTCCATCGTCGATGTCATCGACCCGGAGACGGGTCGCAGCCGCTGCTACGGAAGAACGCTGGATGAGGTTCGCGCCGAGAGCCCAGGAGCCGAGATCATGACCCTCGATGCCCACTGCGCGGCGAAGGCCGCGCGACAGGACACACCCCTCGCATGGGTCGGGACGAGCGAGGCTCGCTACCACGAGATGCTCGAAGTTCTCCCGCCCGCAGCCCAGCTCGGGAGCGCGTTTCTTGTGGGCGAGCCCTACGACCACCACGCCCTGACGGGTCGTCCTCGCTTCTCATGCTTCAAGCGTGAGGCGGGCCTGTACTTCAGGTCTTCCCGCCCCATGGCGTTTGCCGAGTTCCGCCTGATGTTCGGCGGACGCTGAAGCCCACGACCTCACGACCACCCACCACCTGAAGGAGTGACCCATGAGCGACAACAAGGTCCGAGACGCCTGGCGCCTCATCCGAGCCGCCGCGAGCGCGGCGAAGGAGCCGCGCGCGAAGGAGCGGATCGAGGAGATGGACGTCCGCGACCACGTGGACGACTTCGACTTCGACGAGCCCGTGGTCGCGGTGGGCAACTGGAACGAGATCAGCGTCTACCGACAGGTCACCGGGGCCACGGGAGGCGGTCACCACGAGACCCTCGACGTCACACCCAAGCGGCTCGCTCGCGCGCTGGAGAAGATCGGCGTCGAGCTGGCCTGGTCGGACTGCGTCGACACGTGCGACGACTGCAATAAGCTCCTTAACACGAACCCCTCCAGCTACGGCTGGCAGCCCCGCTACGTGTCGACCGAGCACGGGACGTGCTGCCTGGAGTGCCTGGATCCGGTCCAGCACCTGGAGGGGCTGGAGGGTCAATCGAATCGTGCGAACAACGTTCCTGACGTCGACCCTACCGAGCACGGTTACTTCCTCTTCGAGGAGGGGCTGGAGCACGGCTGGCACCCGGGCCAGGACGCGAGCCCCGAGGTGATCGCGAAGGCCATGCGCAAGCGCGGGATCGAGCGGTTCCTGTTCCACATCGACGACATCGGCCAGTTCGATATGAAGTTCTCCGTCTACGTCCACGAGGAGGAGCGGGGCAAAGTGGGCGCCAAGCGCTGGCACTGCAAGGGATGCGGGCACGACCAGGCCGGCGACGACTGCGACGAGCTGGAGTGCGAGAAGTGTGGGGAGTGTGACTGGACGCCGCTGGCTGAGCCGCTTACGCGTGAGGAGGTGAACGGGCCGTCCGTCTCCGAGGCCATGAAGCGTGGTCTCCAGGCGGCGACGGTCGCCTCCTCGGCGCTGACGGGAGAGGGCGTCAAGTACGTCAAGGTCATGGGCGACCAGGTCGTGGAGGCGAGGGTCATCCCGCCTGGCGAGTTCGCGGAGAAGGGAGTCGGGAAATGAGGAAGAGGGGGATCGGACTGGTCCTGCCGCTGTTCGAGAAAGCGGCTGAAGAAGCGAAGGCGTCCTCAAGCGAGGACCCGGAAGAGAGGAGAGAACCGATGAAGCGAGCGCCGCCGCTGAAGGTGGAGTGTGAGGGGAAGCTCGTTCACGCGAGCACCAAGCGCATGGTCTGGCATGCCACGATCGGAGAGGTCTACGAGCCGGCAGGCAACCTCATCGACAAGACCCCCAAGACGCTCCTCGCGGTGGGGCTCGTGGGCGAGGAGTGGCAGGTCTCGATAGGACCCGCGACCGGAGAGCGAGGGCGCTCTCGCGGGATGCACCTCGTGAGCTTCCTCAAGCGGTACGTCAAGGGAACCCCCGTGCCGCGAGTCCGGAGGCCCGAGAGGGTCAAGGTCGACAAGCCCTCCCCGGCTCAGAAGGAGGACGGGGACGCTCTGGCGCGCATCGAGGCCAAGCTCGACCTCATCCTCGCGGAGCTGGGCGTCAAGTCGATGCCCTTGTGACCTCACGGTCGCGAGCCATAAGACAGGGGCCCAAGCGGGTACGACAGGCGCCGAGCGCTCGGCAAACCGGCGTGAACGTGGGTCCGAAGAACGGGAAAGCCTAGACCCGCCCCTGTCTTCCGTCTCGCGACCTACGTAGAAGCGTTCTGAAACCACCACGACGAGGAGACCACCCCATGGGATACGAGATCACGATCAAGATGTCCGAGACCGCCCCCGTCCGCATCGACGTGCGAGACTGGCCTGTGATCGCAGAGGCTGACGCATGGGACCGAGGGAAGGGCACGCTGGAGACCGCAAGCGAGTACGAGGTCGTCCGGGTGCGAGAGCACAAGGACGGTCGAAGGATCGTCTACGGCAAGAGCGTGTCCCCGGCGCGGGATAACATCAACGCCGGCTTCCTGGTCGAGGTCATCTTCTCTGGGTCCGACGAGAAGGAGACCGTCCGAGCCATCCGGCGTGTGGCCGGGATCCTCAAGAGGGAGTCGCTCGCCGTCGAGTGCATCACCGCCTTACCCGCAAGGGTGTTGCGGTGAGGATCCCGTCGGCCACGACGCTGGAGAAGCTCACGGGCGGCGACCGGGCGCTCGCGCTCAAGGTGCGCCGTGTCCTCGACGGACGCCTCAAGCCCTCCGACGCGAGCGAGCACGCCGCGAAGTGGGCGGCCTCCTGTCACCACCGGCCTCGGGAGTCGAGCCACGAGATGATCCTGGAGGCGTGCGACGATCTGCTTGGCGGGTGCGGGGTCGAGGCCATCCGACCCCGGTGCGAACCCCAGCACTACGACGAAGGGATCCGCATGTGTCCCGCGTACAGCTACGTCAATACGGGTGACAGCTACACGTGGACCCTGGTGCGGGACCACGAGGACTCGTGCTGGCGTGTCATGTCGTGGGAGGACGCGCTCCTCCGTCACATCAAGAACTGCTCGGCGTGCCGAGAGAGTCAAAAGCAAGAGGAGGTCTACGATGGCTAAGAAGCAGACGAAGGAAGAAAAGGCGCTCGACAAGAAGATCGAGCGCATCTACTACGCCAACTGCCAAAACATCATGATCGACATCATGAACATCGAGAAGGTGTTCGCGGCGGGTCGTGCGGCGGCGAGCGCAGGTGGGGACGACGACGCGATCAAGCGTGCGGTCGTTGTCTTCGTGGAGACGATCCGCGAGGACAAGAAGGCGTCGTGAGCTGGGCGAGGTTTACCAAGCGTACTGACGATCCAAAGCTGACGTGGCTTGAGCGTAAGCTCGACGCGGCGGGCATACCGAATCGTCGCGATGGGTCGTCGTTTCACGCACCCATCCTTCAGGTCGAGGAGGGGCGACTGGACGACGCCTGGGAGATCCTGCGCCCCGTCGATGACATCGACGACGAGGATCTCGTGTTCGTGGAGGACGCTGGGGGATGCTCGTGCGGTCCCAAGAGCGACGGAGCAGAGGCGCAGTGCGCCTTCTGCCAGGTCGACGAAGCGGTGGCGAAGATCCGAAGCAAGAAGAGAGGTCCCGATGAGCGGTAAGCAGCAGAGAGACGCCGAGGCCGAGGACATCGCCGGGCGCCAGGTCCTCGCGAGCGCGGAGCGCGCCGAGGCGACGAAGAAGGGGATGGAGGCGCGTGGGTTTGTCCCGCGCCGCCAGCAGGTCCCCAGCCCCGGCTTGGGTGAGGCGAAGGTCGCGCTCAACGAGGCCCGCATCTGTCTGGAGGAGGCACGCCAGGCCCTGGCCTACCGCTCGGGCGAGGTCGACTGCGCGGACCTCATCACGCTCTGCGCTTACGCGCAAGTGGCGGTGTCGAGCGCGCTCAACGCGGCGCGGAGCCTTAGCGAGAAGGATAAGCCATGATGCACAAGTCCCGCGTCTTTCGCGTCTCGGACGTCTACCGGGGAGAGTCGCTCTCACCCGCGAGCCTGGCCCGCGCGCTCACCGAGCACTCGTGGTGCCTCTGCAACGGCTTCCGCATCGGACGCCTCGTCTTCCTGAACGACGCGACGAGCGAGGACGGCGCGCAGGAGTTCGCCGTCTTCGACGAGAAGATCGGCAAGCAGGTCGAGTCTCTGACCTGCTCGTGGATGAAGCGAGAGGAGCTGGAGACGACGATCGTGAGGCTGCTCACGGGCGAGAGCGGCTGCGAACCATGGGGCAAGATGCCCAGCCTTGCGCACCCGGAGGGGAGCTGCCCGAGGTGTGCGTAGATAGCTGAACCGGAACAAATCCTTGCGCGTAAGCAAGAGAAGGAGAAGAGAGTCATGAAGCTGGGAGAAGCGATCCTTGCGGGCGAGCCCCGCGCCTACGGTCAGCTCTCGGACCTGATGCGGTCCCAGGGCAAGAACTACCGGCAGGTCCTCGTCAAGGTTCGGGAGATCTTCACCGAGGCGGGTCGTCCGGTCCCGAGCGACGCGGACATCGACGAGAAGTTCCACGAGTGCGATGACCTGGAGGCTCAGGGATGAGGTGGAAACGTCATCTGCCCCAGGGGGAGGTCAAGGCAATCGACTTCTTCCTCAGAGGAGGGGATAGCCCCGTAAGGGACCTCGTCTGTCAGCTCCTCGATCGCATCGAGATGAACGAGAGCACGAAGACCCATCACACCTATCCCGCGACTCTCGCAGCCTGCGAGGCGCGTGTGGAGGCGTACCGCTACACCATCATGACAGCGATCCGCATCCAGGAGACTTACGATGAAGATCACCGCTGAGAACCTGCGCGAGCACATGCAGTCCCACACCAAGAGTAACTCCTGGTGGATGAAGGACGCCAAAGGGATCCCTCTGTCCCGCGTCTGCGGAGAGTGCATGGAGGCCGTCAAGCGCCGCTACAAGCCCGAGGTCCTAGGCCTGCGAGGTCGCTACGAGGACGCGGTCGAGGAGAGGATCGAGCCCGATGACTACTAAGAAACCCAACTCCGAGCTGTTCCGCCTCCTGCGGTTCGCCATCCGGTACCCGGGCTGGCACGTCTACCAGGCGGATGCGAGGCCCCACGTGCAGCGCGGCGAGGCGCTGGGTCTCTTCGAGATGGACCGCGAGAAGAAGAAGTTCCGGCTCCCTCGCGGGAGCATGGAGGAGTCAGGCGACGCCCGCCGCATCCTCTCGGAGCATGACGGTCACCGAGTTACGCGTAAGGGGGAGCTGAATGGCTACACGTCCTACTGCCTCGACTGCTCCGAGGGATTTTACGATGTGCCGAGGCAGGACATCTGCACCTCGTGCAATCGTCCCTACGGAGACCACTACGGCGAGCAGTGTCCGGACAAGGACACGGACTACTCCCCGCCGCCCGTTCACTCGGGAGAAGACCCGCGCATCATCGAGGGTCTTCTTGCGCCGTCCGAGCCGGCCGGCAACCCGGGCTCGTGCAACAAGCGGATCGTGAGCAAGCCTCTCCCCACCGGCTTCCTCCGGTGTGAGCTGGCGTGGGGACACGACGGAGAATGCCAATGACATCAGCAGCGAAGAAGCGAATCGTGGTCAACGTCGAGGTCAAGGTCGAGGTCGACCCGGACTGGATCGAGTTCGTGACGGGAGGACCCGAGGGGTTCGTGGACGTCTTCTTCCGCAACGGCCACACCGGCTACTGGCTCGAAGGGATCGAGCACAGCCCGGACCCCAAGCTGGGCTGGCTCGCGTACGAGCACGGCGCCGAAGACAGGCACTCGACCGACGAGGAGAAGGCGAGGGCGAAGGCGGCGTGGCGCAAGGGCAAGCCCCTTCCCGCGAACTTCCACGCCCTGAATCTCGAAGCGGCGACCAAGTCCTGGATCGCGGGCGTCCAGCGCAAAGGCGTGGGCTTCTACGAGGACGGCGACGGAGAGGACTACGAGGTCGCCATCCAGGAGGGGCTCCTGGGGAAGGTGGTGTACGGGTGAGAAACCTCGATAAGGAGCCCGGCTTCTGGCTGACGGTCCTCATGCTCATCCCTCTCATCATCGCCGTGGAGATCCTGCTCCTCTTCGAGAAGAACGACTTACGCGTGAGCAAGGACCGAGATGCCTAGCCTCTACGAGAGGTACGAGCCTCGCAACGGGCACATGGCTTGGTTCGTGGTGAGGGTCGCCATCGTCCAGGGCGGGCTCGTGTCCGGTCGTCCGGGCGACACGCTGGTGCGTTCTCCGGTGGGTCACACCGAGGAGATACGACGCAACCGTCGCCGCAAGATCCACTGTTGCTCGTGGTGCTGTCGCATGATCTTCTTGCATACGCTCTTCACGAGCGACCTTCACCTTTCGAGAGAGGAGCAGTCATGAAGTGGGTCATCGACTCCAAGGGAGATCCCTCCGTGGGGATCAGCGGCAACTCGGCCACGGTCGAGACCACGCTGGACTCTGGCAAGGACAAGGAGCACCTGGAGTTTGTTCGAGAGTGCCTCAAGGTTGCATTCGAGGAGATCTTCGACGACTCCCGCGTCGTCGTGTGGACAGAGGCGGAGTTCGAGGAGTTCACGAAGGAGGACGCAGAATGTTGATTGCTCCCATGATCCGGGCTGAGGTTGGCCTGGAGACGGCGGTGGAGGGGCTAAGGATGAGTCTGACAGAGCTGAAGGACAAGCCTGGAGACTCGATCGTCGAGGCGGAGATCTCGGTCATCGAGGAGCTTCTAGGGAGGGTCATCGACGTATGCGACGACTTCCAGCTCTACAAGCGGGTGCGTGAGGGAGAGCCCTTGACGGCCGAGGGAGAAGAGACGTGAGGCGCCCGCTCAAGAGCGACGTGAAAGGAGGGGCGGATGAGTGGTTCTTCCGGTTCAAGTCGCACGCTCCCAGCGAGAACAAGGTCACGGTTCGAGTGACCGAGAGCGAGCGGGACGGCAAGCTCATCGTCGACCTTGAAAACGTCGAGGGTGACGTCAGCGTCCGAGGGTCTTGTAGCTGGTCGTCCGATACGAACGAGGAGATCGAGCGTCTGCGTGCGGCCCTGAGGAGCTGTGGAAGTGACGCCATCGGGGAGGGCTCGACCCTCGCCGCGAGGATCCGGATGCACGTAGAGAACGCGCTTTCCGATAAGGATGATGAGCGATGAGGCGTCTCCTGTTTACGTGGGTCCTCCCTCTTGTGGCGTGCGGCGGAGTCGTGACTCCTGATGCGTGCGACGCGGGCCAGGACGCCGCTGACGCGAGCCCCACTTCCACGAAGCTCACCAGGCGCGAGGCTGGCAAACGATTCGCGGCCCTTTGCAGTGAGGGGTTGTGCTCTGCTCCGGTCTTGCCTCAGACCGAAGCGGTGTGTGCGGCGGAGGTCGCGGCGACGTATGACAGCGACGACCTCTTTCCCTGCGACGAGGAGACCCTCGCGGGCTGCCTGACGAGCTACGCGAGCTACAAAAAGACCGCGTGTGAGGGTCCATCTCTGTGGAATGGCGGGCCGACGTGTGACAGGTGCAAGTGAAAGAAGAAAGAAGGTTGACGGTGCGCATCCTCCTCACTACGTTCCTCGTCGTGCTCTCCGCCTGCACGGTCTCCACGGTGAGCAGCACGAGGACGCTGGCTCCTGGCGAGCCTGACGTCGAGCTGCCCGATCCTCGAACGCTGCCGACGCCGCCCGACGCCGGGCGCTGAGCAGGCCTGAACGGAGGTCCCCTGCTTACGGCTTACGCGCGAGCGACCTGATATTAGGTACTTACGCCGTACCCCTTAGAAAAGAACCTCCCGATAAGACTTTTTGCTTGCGACCTAACCTTCACCGGGGTACGACCCCACCTGTCACGGAGAAAAAGAACATGACGAGCCGCAGCCACGCACACCAGATCGGGGTCGCCAAGACGGTCCCGTTCACCCAGATCTTCATCGACCCCAAGGTCAACAGCCGGAAGAAGCTCAAGGGCATCCCCGAGCTGGCGAAGAACATCGACCAGAACGGTCTCCAGTCGGCGCTCACCGTGACGAACGGCGGTGACGACAAGCACCCCTACACGCTCTGCGCGGGCTTCCGCCGGGCCGCCGCGCTCAACGTCCTCGGCTGGGGGAACAAGCCCGTCAACATCATCGTCGTCGAGACGGCGCCCGACGCCAACCTCATCGAGAACGTCCAGCGCGCGGACCTGCCCGCGCTCGACCTCGCGGAGCGCATCTGCGCGATGATCGATGGCTCGTACTACGTCCCGGAGGGGGTCGAGGCGAAGAAGTACACGAAGGCGGAGATCGCGGGCATTCTCTCGAAGTCCGCGAGCCACATCCAGAACTACGTCCGCGTCCACAACGACGTGACCGACGAGGTCAAGGCCCTCGTCAAGGACCACGAGCCGAGCGCTCGCATGCTCTTCGCGTGGGCCGCGATGAGCCACGCGAAGCAGCTCGAAGCGGCGACGGCCTGGGTCAAGGACCAGGACCAGCTCGCCAAGAGCGGCAAGACGCGCAAGGCCAAGTCGAAGGACGGCGGCGGCGGGTCCTCCTCTCCGGGCAAGAAGATCCTCGTGGAGAAGTACGAGCAGCTCGCCTGGAAGGGCGAGAACGTCAAGGGCAAGGGCGGCGAGATCGCTCAGGCCGCCGCCGAGGTGCTCGGCTTCGTCCTCGGGGTCGAGGGTCACAAGCGCTTCCCGACCGAGATCTTCTCGGCCGAGGACGCCAAGGCGTACAAGGCGGCCATGAAGGACGCCAAGACGGAAGAGGTCGAGGAAGAGGACGGCGAGGAAGAGTGAGCCTCGCAGCGTAGACGCCTCCCGCGATGCCGCAAGCGGCGGGAGGCGATCCTCGTGACCATGAAGGGACGCGCCTGGTTGGCGCCAAGTGAGGTTCGATCCCTCGCGTCCCCCTGAGAGCCTGAGATCGTCACCTTCGGCCTACCCCCCCAGTTCGAGGGCGGTCGAGGGCTCTCTTTTATCCACGTCTCGTCAGAACGAAACCATGGCCCTCAAGATCACCCTCAGCCTGGAAGGAGCGTTCGCGGTCATCCGCATCCGAGGCTTCCTCGGGGAGCGCTTCGGTGACTACCGCAAGGCGGTCGAGGGCGCGATCTACAACACGAAGGCCAAGGCGAACTACGCGACCATCGACAAGGTCCCGGGTATCATCGTTCGTCTGAGGGAGGCCGACTTCTCGGTCGACTGCGACGAGGCGCTGACGCGGGCCCTCGCGGAGCACACGACCCAGCTCTGGAACGACGTCCAGGCCGCCAAGGAGCGCGCGAAGGCGTTCGACGAGGCGATGCAGGAGAAGGTCAACCCGAAGACGGGCAAGCCCTTCTACCTCTACCCCTTCCAGCACTCCGGGATCTCCTGGCTGAGCATGAAGTTCGGAGCCCTGCTCGCGGACGACATGGGGCTCGGAAAGACGATCCAGACGATCGCGGCGATGCCGGCGAACGCGGCGGTCCTGGTCATCGGCCCGGCCGTGGCGAAGAGCGTATGGCGCAAGGAGCTGGGGGACTGGCGCCCGCACTTGCGCGTAAGCGTCCTGTCGGGGCGAGGCACCTTCCGCTGGCCCAAGGCCGGCGAGGTCGTCATCACGAACTACGACATCCTCCCGAACACCCATACCGAGGAGTGTCTCGCGGCTCGCAAGGACAAGAAGACCAAGCTCGAAGGCAAGCACGACAAGAACTGCCTCAAGGCCCAGGGTAACATCTTCGTTCCCGCCCTTCAGGCGCTCGCCAAGACCTGCAAGGGCTGTCTCAAGCGCTGCGACGTGGCGAAGGAGTGTACGGGCTGCCTCCCCTTCCTCAAGGAGGTCCCGGACAACATGGTCGTGGTCTTCGACGAGGCTCACAACCTGAAGAACGGAAACGCTCAGCGCACCGTGCGCGCTCGCGGGATCTCTGGCGCGGTTCGGGCCAAGGGAGGCCGCGTGTGGCTCCTCACGGCGACCCCGCTCATGAACCATCCCGTCGAGCTGTGGTCGGTCTTCCAGGCGGCGCTCATCGCGCAGGAGGTCTTCGGGGACTTCAAGACGTTCCTCCGCCTCTTCAACGCCAAGGCCGCCTCGGAGTTCGGGGGCTACCTGTTCGGGACGCCCGAGACCGAGGAGATCGCGGAGCGAATGCAGCGGGTCATGCTCCGCCGCATGAAGAAAGACGTCCTCCAGGAGCTTCCGCCGAAGGACTGGCGCACGGTCACGGTCGAGGTCGATAACAAAGCCCTCAAGGCGTGCGACGCCTACGTGGCGAAGTTCGGCGGCGTCGACAAGATCGCCGAGACCCTCGACAAGACCCTCGACTTCAAGACCATGTCGATGGTGGCTTCGGCGCTGGCAGCGGCCAAGATCCCCGCGATGCTGGATCTCGTCGACAGCTACGAGGAGCAGGAGGAGCCGCTCGTGGTGTTCTCCGCCCACCGCGCTCCCATCGACGTCCTCGCGAAGCGCGCCGGCTGGGGCGTCATCACGGGAGACACCACGAACGAGGAGCGTGGGAGGCTCGTCGAGCAGTTCCAGGCGGGCGAGCTGAAGGGCATGGGCTGCACCATCCGGGCGGGCGGCGTCGCTGTCACCCTCACGCGGTCTTGCAACATGGTCTTCGTAGACCGGGAGTGGACGCCTGCCCTGAACGTCCAGGCTGAAGATCGCATCAGCCGCATTGGTCAGGACCGTCCCGTTCTGATCACCATCCTGGTTGCAGACCATCCGCTCGACGAGCGGGTGACGGAGCTGACGACCGCGAAGCAGATGCTGATCAACGCGAGCGTGGACGGGGCTCGCGAGATGCAGGGCTACGATGAGGAGAGGGAGACGGGGACGTGAAGAAGGATCTAACCAAGAGGCTCGTCAAGACGGTCAAGCTTGCGCGTAGGGACAACAAACTCAAGACCTCCAAGGTGATAGGGCTTGCGCGTAAGGACAAGAAGCTGAAGCCCGAGAGCATCGCCTGGTACAAGGCGGAGTGGTCCAAGATGACCAAGGGAATCGACGTGGTCTCGGACGCCTTCCTCACGGGCCTCGCTCAGCTCTCGTACGAGAACAAGAACCTCCGCAAGCGACTGGCGGCCCTGGAGGCGATCCTGCTCGCCCAGATGTTCGGGAGGGTCGAGATCCGAGGAGACCTCCACCTCATGGAGTGTGCCAAGAGGCGGGACCCTGACCATGTCTGCACGTGCGGAAGCACACCCGACGAAGAACGCGGAAACTAGGAGAGACTGAAGATGCCTTATATCAAGGGTGCGAAAGGTTCCAAGCCGAAGACGGCGATGGAGCCCGTGAAGACGGAGCCCGCGAAGCCCGTGGACGATCTCGACGACCTCGAAGACATGGAGCCGATCGTCCTCTCGGACGAGGACAGGGCCCTGGTCTCGAAACAGATCGAGGCGATCGACAAGCTCACGCCCGAGGTTCGCACGGCCCTCATCGACGAGATCATGACGCGCTACTGTTCGATGTGCTCGGAGTCCCTCGACGAGGACGGCGACTGCCCCGAGGGATGCGATCCCGACGATATGCTCGATGACGAGGACGAGGACGAGGACGACGAGGACGACGACGAGGACGACGAAGAGAACGGCGACGGCGAGCCCGACGAGGACGACGACAGCGAAGAGACCGAGGAGACACCGTGATGGAAAACATCGACCCGAACACGCTCGCCACGAAGAACGAGGATGCGGCTCCTCCTGTGGTGGACGAGGACACCGACAAGCTCATCGCGGAGACCGAGGCGCGGCTTGCGGCGCTCAAGGCGAAGGTGTCGCCCAAGCCCAGCGAGACCTGGGATCCGGTCGGCGGTCGCCCTGTCAATCCCGACCTGCTTGCGGCAGCGGCGCCTGCTGCCGCACCCGTCGCGCCGGAACCTGTCAAGGTCGTCGTACCTCCCGGCAAGCCCATGGAGTGCGACCCGGTCGCGGCCAAGCCGAACGAGATCGTCCAGGTCATCACCCAGCTTCCGCCCAACTCGGTCCTCCGGGGGCTCAAGATCTCCGACGGTCTGCGCGTGGCCGCTGTGATGGTCGGTCGACAGGTGTTCCCCGCGCCTGGAAGCTCGGGATCCTGGGAGGAGGCGATCGGTAAGGTCGTACCGAACCAGTCCTTCCTCATCCTGCTCGTGCAGAACATGACCCAGGAGCACCTCGTCGCTCGCGCGACGTGGTACGTCACGGGCGACGGGGCGACCGCGCAGGCGTCTCAGGCGACGCAGGCTCCGCGCCCAGCGCCGGCTGCGCCGCCTGTTTCAGCGGCAGCTCCTCTCTTCCACGACGGCGCCTCGCAGGGCTACGGCCTGAACATGCCCATGCCCAACATCCCCACGTCTCGCGCCGTGACGCCGGGGACCAACGAGGTGTGCATCCTCATCCAGCGCGGGGAGTGTGAGAGGCTCCTGGCGAGCCTGTCGGGTGGCCAGGCTATCTCGGAGCACGAGAAGCCCTCGATCGTCAGGCAAGTCGCCTCCGCTCTGCAACGTTGAGGGGTAGAGACGATGAACACCAACACACAGCAGCACCTCTGCCTCTCCGGTCTTCCCTCGTGCTCGGGCGTGGTGCCCTGCGTCGTCTGCCTTCGCTTCGTGATGGAGAGGGTGGTCCCGCGCGCGATGTGGCTGGCGGGTCCCCCCTTCAACACGGACGCCAACTACGCCGCTCTCTTCATGAGGGCTTACGCGCAAGCTGCGAAGGACGGCTCGGACCAGGCTCTCCAGCACCTCCAGCCTCAGGCGGCCCAGCCGCCTCTGGCAACGCCCCCTCCTCAGAGCCAAGCCGCACCTCCTGAGCCAGAGCCTCAGCCGGCCCTCACCGAGGAGGAGTACCTTGTCCTCTTCCAGCGCTCACTCCTCGACGGCTCGAAGAGCATGACTCCGGAGCACCGCGTGCTCATGGGCAAGGGCGTCCTCGAAGGGACGCTCGAAGGCTGGGCGCAGCTCACCGACGCCGAGAAGAACATCATGAGGCAGATCTTCCTGCCTCCTCTCCACGGCGATGCGTCTTCGCCCGAGGAGAACCCTGAAGAGGATGACGACGCGGCTCCCTCGAACGAGAGCGCGAAGAAGGTCGTCGAAGCCATGCGTCGAGGGACGCTCGACGAGAACACGCTGGCACCGCCTCCACCGGCCCCGCCAGCGGCACAACCACCCGAGGCCGCTCCCGCTGCACCCGCAGCGCCGGTCTCGGACAAGGCTCTTGGGAAGCAGCCCCTGACTGCGTCTCAAGAGGGTCACGTAGGGAAACAGGGAATCGCGAACAGCAGTGAACAGTCTGCCTCGGCGCCGGTCGCCGGGGCTCAAGGAGTCGATCAATCATGAGCAACAAGACCACGAACAAGGGCCCCGTCGCTACCTCCGGAATGTCCGACAAGGACCTGATGGGGCTCCTCGATGCCCTCATCGCGAAGGGCGCACAGGAGCTTTCGCTCGACCGGCTGATGTGGAAGGCGGAGAGCTGCGGCAAGTTCCCCGTCGTCGGCTACATCATCAGCATCAACGACATGCCGCAGGCCGATCGCGCGGACAACCCGGACTGGAAGGCGTTCATCTTCCGGACGTCGTACGACACGCGCGGCCTCAACCGCAACGGCGACATCGTTCCGGTCAAGGCGGGCTCGGAGATCGTCGTCCCGGCGAACTACGAGCTGGCGACGAACCTCGCTCGCTTCGCGCTCGACCCGAGCGAGATGCACGAGCTGGGGATCGAGGTCAAGGGTCGTGACGACATCGGAGGCGGCAAGAAGATGTGGCGCTTCCGCGTCATCGCGACGGGCAACAAGGAGGTCCGCTCGGCGGCCTACGCGCTTCCGGCAGCGGCGGTCGCCGGTCAGCTCGGCGCGGGCGGCTTCGACCCGGCGACGGGCGAGGTCAAGGACAAGGTCGGCGTTCCGGCGACGGCCTGAGCGTTTCAGAACCGAGGTGAACCATGGCACGTACGCCTACTCAGACCTCCGAGATCCTCGCGCAGGACATGCAACGGCTCCTTCGCATCCTGCGCAGGGCTCAGGACAACACCTCACGCCCGCGCAAGGATAACGAGGATCTCATCCGCTGCCTGAACCGCAGCATCGAGATCCTCTCGAAGGCTGAGCGGGTTGTACCTGCCGCGCCGCTCCCCGGGAGGAGAGCGGCAACGGGGTGAGAAACACGAGAACCAGGCGCCTATCCGCTAGGCGCCTGGGTCTCTCACGGGGCTGACAGGTTTCGACGGAGGGCTAGAGGAGTGTCTGCGTGCAAAGGGCGACCGGGACCTTTCAACTCCGGTCAATGCTAGTCGCCAACGACAACGCATCCCGCATCGCGGCCTAGCGCCGTGATGCCGATTCCGAGCCAGATCGTCCTGGTAGCTTAGGAGTCGTCAACCACAAGGGCTGGATCCAGCGCGGCGCACCCCGGCGCGAGGGTCGAGAGGAACAGGGAGGCTAGGACGCGGCCGAACCCGCGCACCGTGCTCGTGAGGTTCACGGGCCACGCACGTGGACGAAGACACTCAGCGAATCTTTCGGACCCCGGTTCGATTCCGGGCAGCTCCACTGGAAGGGAGACGCGCATGCCGATGGCGCGTTGTTTAGCCGGTACGAGGGTCGCCGGTTCCCGCGAAAGACCCGGGAGCAAGAGCATGAGCAAGAAGACGGACGCAGCGGTCGATCGCGTGTCAACACTCATCGACGAGTTGAGCGCGCCCAAGGCGATGACCGAAGAGGAGGCTCGTGAGTTCTACGGTGACCTCATCGACAACCTTCAGGTGAAGCTCGACTGTCTGAAGAGCGACGACTGAGAACGCTTGCGCGTAAGGAACCGCAGATATGGATGACGACAAGAAGGAAGAGGATAGGCTAGCCACCTCCCGGGAGGTGGCGGATGCGAGCATCTTGAGTGAGGGTATCCTGGGCCTCCTCGA
>Ga0315289_10003200_pt1 | contig 24883 bp, 24 predicted proteins | sample YL17G11_40_MG_FD_203452 | JGI IMG/M metagenome (GOLD analysis project Ga0315289, IMG submission 203452) | Sediment microbial communities from Yellowstone Lake, YNP, Wyoming, USA - YL17G11_40 | ecosystem: Environmental > Aquatic > Freshwater > Lake > Sediment | place: USA: Wyoming | collected...
AATTTCCTCCCAGTCTTGAGCATAACTGCCAGGCCCCCGCACCGGAATAAAGTATAACCCGGGCGCTTCTTCGTGACAAGAGAAATCCACGTTGGCGGGTCGACGCGCCGGCAAATGCGGGTCGACTAATCTGGCGATGGCGGCATCAGGATTTGGCTACGCCTCCATGGCGGAGTCGTTTGAGAAGTTGTATCTGGCCGGCATGGTAGAGATCGTGAGAGGCGATGCCGTAAATCAAGTCCATGCGCTTGAGCCCTTTTGACGACAGCCCGGCGACGGTCTTGCGAAGAAGCCTGTGATATTTTTCCAGTAGGGCGATATCTTTCTTCCAGCCCGCGGCGCCGGCCCGCTTTTGTGAGCCGAACCAGTCGCTTCCTTCTTTTGGGAACATCCCTTTCTCGCCGCCGGTCAAACGTCGATGGACGGCGTATTTCCAGTAGGCGGCGTGAACTACGATATCCCATATGCTGTGATGCTTCGGAGTGGGCGGCCAGAGCGCTTCCTTATGGCCGACCCGCCGTATGGAACCGCGCAATGTCGGCCCGTGCCAGGCCTTCTTGTCAAAACCCTGGTCTATGAAAGTGAGTAATAGCTCAATCACCGGATCGCTTTTCCGTTGTGCCATGAAACCTCCCGTCGTTCGGCGTTTGCTCGCGGATTTTCGTCACAATATCCCGAATTAAACTCTCAAGTGGTCGTGGGGCGAAACCCAGTTCTTGTCTTGCCTTCTCATTATTGTAGACGAATTTGAAGTGGGCGAGTTTCGCCAGGCCGCGATGAAATCTGGGTCGTTTGCCGCGGAAGAATTCAACGAGTTCCAGCGTCGCCCCAACCGGAATCAGGAACCAGAGCGGGATTTTGAGCATCGGCTTTTTGATGCCGAAGTACTTTTCCGCAATTTCGAACGCTTTTCCCGAATCGACATTTTCTCCGGTTAGAAGGTAACGCTCGCCGGGACGCCCGCGAGTTATGGCCGCTATGATAGCGCCCACAACCGCTTCCGTTTCGACCAAATTAATGGCGAAATCAAAATAGGCCGGTAGAAAGCGGGGTATTTTTTTCAAATCGGAAACGGTTATTGCTCTATCAGGCATTGAAATCATGACAGATGGATTGACAACGATAACTTCGAGCTCGAAACCGTTGGCCTGCAGCGCCAGGTCTTCCGCTTCCTTCTTGGTGTCTATATAAGGAACATTGAAGCCGCCAAGATTGAAATCCGCTGTCTCGTCGACAGGATTGCCATTTGTCGACGCCCCCACCGTCACAATGCTGGAGATATAAATTAGCCGCTTGACACCGCTTTTCCTGCAGGCAGCGATGACATCCCTTGTCCCTTCGATATTTATTTTGCGCTGCAAGACGAGCTGGCCAGGTCTAAGGCTTACTTTGGCGGCGCCGTGAATGACTACTTGACAATCCCGGGTGGCCTCCATCAACCAACTGGGATTTAAGAGGTCTCCAATTACTGGGGTCGCGCCTGGGGGACAATATCCTTCGGCTCTCTCAGTGCTTCTGTAATGCGCCCTGACAGTATATCCTGATTCCATCAGGCGTGGCACCAAACGCCGCCCTAATTGGCCGCTGGCGCCGGTAACAAGGATGGTTTTGACGTTTGCAGCCATCGTGTAATCATATTACGATAAGGGCAACCATGCCCGCAATCCCCAAAAACCATGCCCCTTTGATGCGCATCCCGTAGAAGATGAAAGCGTCATTAACAAAAAAAGCGCAGAGCCGGCCGCCCTGCGCTTCGATTCTGCATTGTCTGCCCGAAAAAATCTCTTATTGCGTCACGGTGATTGTGCCCGTCATGCTGGGATGGATTGTGCAATGATAGGGGAACGACCCCACAGTACTGAAGATGAAACTGAACGACTGCCCATTCGAAAGAGAGCCCGAATTCCAGACGCCCGTATTGCTTGTGGATGTGTGCGCTACGCCGTCATGATTGGTCCAGGTCACGGTATCTCCGACTGAAACCGTCAATGATGACGGCGACAAGGCAAAGCCGCTGATTGAAACGCTGTTCCCAGGCGGCGGAGGATTGGAATTGGTCGACTTGTTGCCCCCGCAACCCCAGGCCGTAATTCCTGCCGCAAGTGCCGTCACGATTAAGATTGAATGGATTATTCTGCTCATTTGCACAGCCCCCTGTAATGGTTTTTCTCTTTTTGACGGAATAACTTGAGCTAAGCCGGGGCGGTTCCTGCGGGGCAGCGGCAATAAAACAAGCCCCGCGCCGTTCGATAGCGCGAGGCTGTTAATATTCGGCCGGACGTCGGGAATTTGAAAGGTACACTCTATTAGCTACGATAAAGGATTTTAGTGCCACCGGTCATCTTTCGCGTTCGCTCTCCTCGGAACCCGAGGGTCATGGCGTAAGCTCAACGTCCGGGTGCGTCCTTCATTGGTCAGGTGTTAGGCTTTCAAATTTGCCTCGGTCCGGCCACACCAAAGTTATGTCAAGAGACCGAAAAAGCAAGCTAAATATTCATTATTGCTATCGGCCCGGAAAAGAAAATCTCAAGCTAATTGGCATCCAGAATATCAATCTTGATATTCCCCATGACTCTATAAAGCACACGGACCTGCTCTATGATGTCTCCATGCGCCAGGGCAATGTGGCTCGGATTGGCCAACTCCTCGCCCCAGGTCGGATCCATCTCCACCCATCGCCCGGCATATACCTCTGTCCAGGCGTGGTAGCCGAAGCCGTTCCCCGGCGGCCAATAAACGAGACCTGCAATCGGTCGCGCCGGAATGCCCGCTGCCCGCAAAAGCGCCACCGCCAGAGCCGTATGCTCGCCACAGTCGCCCTTTCTTGTATTCAGCGTTTGCAGGGCGTTGGAAAAATCCGGGCTGTAGCGCTTTTCGATATTATTATAAACCCAGTCATTTATCTTGATGGCCGCATGCCAGCGATTCTTTTCATGGCCCACAATCTCTTTGGCCAGTTCCTTAATCTCCAGGTCATCCGATTGTATCAGGGGCTCGCTCTTCAAATCCTCATCTATTCCCGGCGGTAATGGCGAATCTGCCGCCATGCCGGTAGGCTCTTCCTGCCTGGCAATTTCCAGAATAACCCCATCGGTATCCGGCGAGACTTTCTGGATGTCATTCGTGAGGATTTGAGAAGTGTCGATTCCGCTTATCTTCAGCGTCAGTCGATTGAGAGCCGAGGGATTGGTGATCTTTCCCCGGGGAATGACCAGGCTGCCGGAGATAATATCGTAGGCTTCGTCAAGCTGCTTTGCCAGAGCCTCCCCCTCAAGCCTCATGACCATGCTGGCCCCCAGATTAGCTTCGAGCGTATTACCATACTTATCGATCCTCCCCTGCGCCGTAATACCGGCCTCTGTGAGCGTCATTTCATAAGAGAAGGCCTCGACCACTACGCCGTTGAAGAAATAATTCTCTTTCCCGGATATCCTGAGATGCTGGTGGACGAGGCCTGTTAGGGGAGGCGTTGGCTCGAATACTGCGAAATCAAAGCTGTCGCCGACAGCGGCCTTGCCTGAAAGGACATGAAGCTCCGTCCAGAGGACGCTGTCGAGACAGTCAAACGGAGCCGCGTACTCTTTCTCGGTCACCTGGCCGCCGATATTGGATGTCATCACAAATCTGTCTCCCCTGGTTTGGCCCTCGACGCTTATATCGCCGTTGGGCGATGAAATCACAAAACTGCTCGAATCGAGGCCGCCGTCCGGCGATTTGAAAATCCGGGTGTCGTGGATTGTCATGGTGGCCTCGACAGCCCCCATTTTCATGGCAAGCGTCATTTGCGCTTCCATTCTCCAGCCTGCAACGGGGGCCTCGATCTTATCGAGCGATGTTTTCATATAGCCAACTTTGGCGTCCCCCATGTAAACCCCGTACCAGCTGGTCTTGAGCAGCTGGTCGAAGCGGTGCGTGTCGGGCGCGGAGTAAGCGATAGAAACTGCGAACAGTAACGAGGCGAAAGTTGTGCACACGAATTTTGAAAACCTTAATAGCATATCATCATCTCCTTCATAATCACCAGGAAGGAATTATATCATATCAGATGGGGCAACACAAGGGGTTGCACGAGGGTATGCCATGTTCTGCCAGGTCGTAGGTCATTTGAGTGTCGAGTGCGGAGACTCGACACGACACTTTTCGCAGCATAGGTCTCCCCAGAGCCCTCGGGTTGTGTCTCAACCGCAAACATGCTCACGACCCAGCCGGACCGAGAGCATGCCACCCGGTATAATTACTAAACAAAGTCAGGTGCCAGGGCACCTGACCTACCCGACATGAGTTATTACTAACGATTTATGCCACACCGCATTCTTTTCATCTGCACCGGCAATTCGGTCAGATCAATCATGGCCGAGGCGATTGCCAATGACCTCGGCAGAGACATCTGGCAGGCATTCTCTGCCGGCGCCGCGCCTTATGGCGTGGTGAATCCGTTGACAATCGCAACGCTCAAAGCGCATGGGCACAAAACCGATGGGCTGTACTCCAAGCCTCTCAGCCAATTCCTGGATGACGATTTCGATGTCGTAATCACGGTTTGCGATAATGCCAGGCAATCGTGTCCAGTATGGCCCGCCCCAAAAACGGCGGGCAGGCCCGGCAAGACCCATGTCGAACACTGGGATATTGAGGACCCATCGGAGTTCTCCGGCTCCGAATCCGAAAAGCGAGCTTTTTTCGAGCCGATCTACGCCGATATCAGAGGCCGTATTGAGAAATTGCTGGAGCGATAAGATGCCAGCCGTGCAAATGCCGATATTGGAATAATCCCGCCCTTGCTATTATATCATCGATGGTGCATATTGAAGTCCAACAGCTGATTGGCGTCTGGTCAGAGGACCCGACGCCACTTTGAGTGAGAAGGAGAAAATATGATTTATATCGATGGCGAAACAATGAATATAGAAAAGCTCGAAGAGGTCGGGCGGCATAATGCCCAGGTTGCATTCTCGGACGATGCCAAAGCCAAGATCGACAAATGCCGGGGCGTAGTCGAGGAGATGGTTAAGTCGGGCAAGGCGATTTACGGCGTTACCACCGGAATTGGCGAGTTCGCGCGCATTCGAGTCAGCCCCGAAGAGGGGGCGGCCCTGCAGAAGAATATCATCTACAGCCACGCTGCCGGCACCGGCGACCCTCTGCCGCACGACGTGGTGCGCGGGGCCATGGCGCTGCGAGCCAACGTCCTGGCGCGTGGCAACTCCGGAGTCCGCTATTCCACCGCGGAGATATTCGCAAAGATGCTCAATGCCGGCGTAACGCCGTATGTTTATGAGAAAGGCTCGTTGGGGACATCGGGCGACCTGTCACCATTGGCGCAATTGGCTGAGGTCTGTATCGGCGAGGGGAAAGCATATTACAAAGGCGAGTTGCTCGATGGCGCCGTGGCCATGAAGCGTGCCGGTATCCCGCCGGTGCAATTGACATACAAAGAAGGTTTGGGGCTTATCAACGGCTCCCAGATGGTGACATCGGGGGCGTCGCTGCATCTCGTTGACGCGCGCAGGCTGCTCAAGAACGCCTTCATCGCATCGGCCATGACAATCGATGCCCTTAAAGGGGTGCCAGGGGCGTACGATGCCCGCCTTCATGCCTCGCGCCCGTTCAAGGGCCAGAACGCGGTGGCGTTTAATCTTCGCCAACTCATGGCTGATTCCGAAGTCATCGCCGAAAAATCCGGCAAGGTGCAGGATGGGTACTCCATGCGCTGCACGCCGCAGGTGTTGGGGCCATCGGTGGACACCTGGTTCTACGCTAAAGAGCAGGTCGAGACCGAAATGAATTCCACCGCCGACAACCCCCTGTTCTTCCCCGATGACAACGCTTATCTGGCAGGCGGTAATTTTCACGGCCAGGCGCTTGGCATGGTGATGGATTTTCTGTGCATTGCGATGTCGGAGGTGGCCAATCTTTCCGAGCGGCACACCAACAGGCTTCTCAATCCAGCGCTCTCCGGCCTGCCGGATTTCCTGGTCGAGGGGCGCGGCATCAACTCCGGCCTGATGGTCGCCCAATACACCGCCGCGGCCCTGGTATCGGAGAATAAAATTTTGTCGCATCCCGCTACTGTCGATTCGATTTCCGTTTCAGCCGATCAAGAAGACCATGTGGCGATGTCGCCCGTGGCGGTGCGCAAATGCGGCGAGATTTTGCGGAACGTGGCCGTGGTTCTGGCGATCGAGATGTACGCCGCGGCCCAGGCGTTTGATTTCCGAAAGCCGCTCAAACCGGGGCGGGGAACCAGAATCGCGTACGACATTATTCGTCAACATGTCTCGTTTCTCGACAAGGACCGGGTGCTCTACCCGGATATCAACAAGATCGCGGACTTGGTGCGCAACTGCGCCGTCCTCGATGCTGTCGAAGCCGAGCTTGGGGAACTGCCGCTGCGACTGAAATAAGAAAGAAAAGCAATGATTATTGGGGTGGCTCCTTTTTGGGGCCGCCTTATTTTTTAATAAACACCTACGCCCCGATAGGCAGCTAGGGGGCTCCGCCCCCTCGCCCTCAAGGGCGAGGGACGGGAAACGGGCGTCAGCGCTCGCGGTGACTCGGTTTTCGCGATACGTCATCTCTAAAATCGCGCCCGTTCGGTCGGCCCGTTTCCCGCTGTCCCGATGGGACAGGCGGAGCCCACCCGCCGCCAGGGCCGCGAAGTTTTCTCTTGCCAATCGTGGTTAGAGATGTATAATTATTACGATGGCCGGAGGAGAGATGGAGAATATCAGGACTTTCATCGCCGTCGATATCCCCAAAGAGATCAAGATGGAACTCGATAGGCTGATTTCCGAGCTGCGCCCGCTGGCTCCTGATATTCGCTGGGTCAGGGCCGCGAACCTGCACTTGACAATGCGATTCCTGGGCGATATTCCCAAAGGTTCAATCCAGGGCCTTAGCGACTGTTTGCGCCAGAGCTTGAAAAACTTCGGGGCATTTGAAATTTCTCTCTCGCAATTGGGCGGCTTTCCCAGCTTGAGAAAAGCGCGCGTCATATGGATTGGCGGCGGTGAAAGCGTCGATAAACTGGCATCATTGGCGTTGGCAGTCGAGAACGCCTGCCTCAGCGCCGGTTTCGGCCGTGCTGACAAGCCGTTCTCGCCCCATTTGACAATCGGGCGAGTCAAATTCCCGAAGGGGCACGAGAAGCTGATTGAGGCGATTGAAAGAATGAATTTCGAGTCGCCATTGTTTGCGCTTGCCGAGGTTGCGATCTTCAAATCCGACCTCTCACCCTCAGGTCCGAAATACACCAGGCTCGACGCTATAGGCTTATGAACAGATGATTCCAATCTCAAACCCGACTGTGGATCTTGCAACTTCCTGGTATCTTGTTGCCATGCAGACCGATTATCCCCAGTCGCCGTTTTCGCGGGCCACCCAAATGACGCCACCTTTCTATTGTCTGAAGAGGCGGCATTTATTATAATGGATACGCGGAATTATTGTTGCACATTTGAACAGTATACGTTATTTATTTCACCTGGGTAGGCGGACATTTTCAATAAAAGAGGGAATTATGACAGATAATCTACAACAGAAAAAAAAGGCCCTGGAGATAGCGGTCACGGCTATTGAACGCCAATTCGGGAAAGGCTCAATCATGCGGCTTGGTGATACCGATGCGACCGCCAGAATTCCTGCCATCCCTACGGGGTCTCTGGGTCTGGATTCCGCCCTCGGAATCGGCGGCGTTCCTCGCGGACGCGTCGTCGAAATCTTCGGCCCGGAAGCGTCCGGCAAAACAACGCTGGCGCTTCACATACTGGCCGAAGCCCAGAAGCGCGGGGGCATCGCGGCTTTCATCGATGCTGAACATGCTATGGACCCGAATTACGCCAAAGCCCTGGGCGTCGACATAGACAACCTACTCGTAAGCCAGCCCGATACCGGCGAGCAGGCTTTGGATATCACCGAAACGCTGGTTCGCTCTGGAGCCATTGATATCGTCGTCATCGATTCTGTCGCGGCTCTTGTCCCCCGGGCCGAGATCGAGGGTGAAATGGGCGAAGCACATATGGGACTGCAGGCGCGTTTAATGTCGCAAGCGCTGCGCAAGCTCACGGGAACGATTTCGAAATCGAAAACTTGCGTTGTCTTCATCAATCAGATCAGGATGAGGATCGGTGTGATGTTCGGCAATCCCGAAACGACATCGGGTGGCAACGCCCTCAAGTTTTATGCCTCCATCAGAATGGATATCCGAAAGATAGCATCGCTCAAGGATGGCACCGATATCACCGGCTCCAGAACGCGGGTCAGAGTGGTCAAGAACAAAGTCGCTCCACCATTCCGCGAGGCCGAATTCGATATTATTTACGGCAAGGGGATTTCGCGCGATGGTGAGCTCATTGATATCGGCTCTACCCTGGGAATACTCGAAAAATCCGGCACCTGGTACTCGTTTGGAGACGAGCGTCTGGGCCAGGGCCGAGATAATGCCAAGGTCTATATTGGCGAAAACCCTAAGATCGCAACGGAGATCGAGGCGAAGATCAAGGAGCAGATGGGCATAAACAATGTGCCGAAACACGAGGCAGAACCTCAGGAAGAAGAAGCATCGAAAACCAGGGAGAAAATCAAGAAGTAGGTGCCTTGAGACTTTGAAGTGACAGAATTTGCTATAACCGGCCTGGAGCCGATGAAACCAAGTGGGTGGTTTGAGTTCAGTGTCGATACCAAACCACCTTTTCTTGTCGATGGCGAGGCTGTCTACAAGCATGCCCTGAGGGTCGGCGGCCATGTCTCCGAATCAGAATGGCGGGAAATCAAAGCCGAGTCCGATCTGGCATGGCTGAAATATAAGGGCACCCGGATACTTTCGCGCCGCATGATAACCGAACGAGACCTTCGCCGCAAACTCACCGACGAGCGCAGACCCACGGCTGCCAGGGAAGAAGCCATTTCCCAATTCAAGGAATATGGCTTGCTCAATGACGCTCAGTTTGCCGCCGACTTTGTTCGCACGCAGATGGCCGGAGGTCCTAAGTCGCGGCCCTATCTGCGGAAAAAGCTTCGCGAAAAAGGAATCTCAGACGAAGTGGCCAGGGAGTCCATTGAACGGCAGCTGGAGGGGTTTGACGAGGTCGAGGCCGTCAGGAAGTTGGCCCGCAAGAAATACAAAAACCTCAGGCATCTCCCGACAACGCAGGCGAGAAACCGGCTGATAAACTTTCTCCGCAGCCGAGGCTTCTCCTGGGACACAATTCGCCAGGCCATTGAGGGAATTTTCAAAGAAGATGAGGAACCGGAATATTAATGCCGTTCTATGATGCTCATGACGCCGCCATCTATTACGATGAATGCGGGGCGGGGAGGCCCCTCATTCTTCTCCACGGCTATGCCTTGAACAGCCTCATGTGGGAATTACAGAAGCCTGTATTTTCGAAATCGCACAAAGTCATAACCGTCGACCTGCGCGGATTCGGCGATTCTTCCTGCTCCCAGCAGTGGTCCGGCTCTATCATGGCTGACGACGTCATGGGTTTGGTCGCCTCGCTCGATCTTCACGACATAACGATAATCGGATTCTCGATGAGCGGCCCGGTGGCACTCAGAGTTGCTTGTCACATGCCCGAAAGCGTCACCAAACTCATACTGGTCTCGTCGATTCTCCCCTCATCCGGCAGGCCAAAAGCCAAGAGCGAGGAACGGCTCCAGCAAAGGGAATTGGATGTCTTGAAGCTCAGTGGGGTGGAGGGTTGGGCGAAAGAAATCGGGCTTTTTGACGCCACCTTTATCGGCAACATGTTCAGGCGAAACCCCGATACCAAGTCTCTCTGGCAGCGGATGATAGATCGTCATGATGCCCACCGCATACTATGCATGCTGAATGCCAGGTTGAATACCGAATCACCAGTCGATTGGCGCTCGCGATTGCCGCAGATTACCCAGCCGACGCTCGTGGTCGCCGGTGCTCAGGACGACAGATTCCTCGACGCCTCCCGACACCTGGCAAGAGATATCCCCAATTCCCGCCTGGAGATAATCAGCGGCGCCAGCCATATGGTGAATCTGGAGGACGCGGAGAGGTTTGATGGGGCGGTGATGGGATTCTTAGATGCTAAATGAAATTCAAGGGGCAGGCCGGGAGGTCTGCCGCCCAGGAATTTATTACCTAATCGCTGAGCGTTTCATATACCGTGACGCTTTTATTATCGTTCATACTAATGTAGTTTATTTCGATAATCTTCTTACCGAAACTCAATTTCACTGTTCTTGTCGTTACTTCTGTAGGTTTATTCGTGCTATATTCCACCAAAGTTGGGCCAGCACTTTCCGCATCAGAGATCTTCGCAGATTTGCCTTCATACTCAGATAACATTTGTATCAAAGCCAATCCAAACATTACGCAATTGTCATCATAAGTGAAAGTAATGCCTCTTGTAATTGATGATAAGGCGCCTTGCTCGAATTTTATCTGGCATAACCAATTATTTCCATCCATTATATTAAAGCTATCATTAGAATCACTTGGGGTGATCGAGTAGCGAGATTGTAATTTTCCGAGAACTGAATCTTGAGATTCGCCGAGTTGGAATACGGTATCCTGAATTCGCATATCAGAATCGCTACCGCACGCTATGCTGTAACACAGCATGCCCATTACAATGACGTTTAGTATGTATCGCAACTTGTCCTCCGCATTTGTATAACTTCAGATTCCCTCGTCGGCCCCAAAATATCTATGAATATTATCGAATATATTCCAGTAAATTTCAATTTGTTTTATGCTTTTGCTACGATTTCTTAGTGTTTTATCATAGGGTAGATAATCCTTGGCTTGATTCATTGAGGCCCCTAATAATCGAGACATATCTGTTGGCCATATTCCCCATTATATACTCTAGTATATCAAAGGGTCCATCCAGTATTTGCAGTTTATCAGATTCGTTTTTTACTAATCTAATATGAGATATACATAAACTATCAGAGTGCGCGTATGAAGACAAAAAAGAATATAATTGTTTTGCCACAGTATCATCAAACCCTGCTTCTACAGCAATGTCGGCCCAAGCAACGTTTTCAAATTTGCCGTCATCTACTTCTCTAAATCGCGATCTTCCGGTCTTTAGAATATTCTTCGCATATTTCGGTTGCATACTCTTAAATATTTTATTTTCTTTTATTTGCCCTTCGAGAGAATTTAATTGTCTCTTCAGAGAATAATAGACTTCCGCGTTTTGTTCGAGAATTGGCTTTTCCTTTGTCAATTGTTGAATACCATTATAGAGCCATAACAAATATCGTAATTCTAATTCGTGTTTACTTTGAGGCAGGGCAAAAATGAATGTAAATGACAATGCGTTTTCTATGGCAGCGCGGATGATGGGGATTATAGAGGCAAAATCAATAAAGCAACCACCATTATTTAGGGGGCTTGGAGTTTTCTTAAGAAGATGATCTAAAGTCGAACAATGGTAGACAAATTTTAATAGGAGGGCCTCCGCATCCAATATTTTATCATCTTTACGGGCCCGAGTACCTTTTAGGGATTCCCCCACAGCTATTAATGCGAGTAATTTCTTGTTAAAATCTTGATGAAAAATCATATATATTGTACTTCCTTTCGTGAAAGATATCACTTATTGCCATTTTTGGGACTCTCGCCAATCACCACCATCCATGGCGCCCGGCAATAAGCTGTCGGCCGTCGGGTGCGGGGACCCGACAGCACGAGATTTCAAATCTCCGGCGGATTCATGCCGTACTGCGCCCACTCGTCCTTTGATGGCCCATATATTCCGGGGACGGTTAATCCTGCTTGCCTCATCAGCACCGTCATCTGCCCGCGATGATGAATCTCGTGGCCCATAAGCGCCCTGAGCGTTGCCCCCCGTTTCCACATCTCGCCGTACATGTCGTCCTCTATCAGGAGAGTCTCATCGTTCCAGGAGCTGGTCACCTGCTCCAGTAGCGACAAGGCAGCGCGGTCGTAAGAACTCTTGATCTTTTCAGCGATTGATGGCAGCGGTTCATGCATCTCCGGGCCATCGATTTTCAAGCCCGTTCTTCCCGCCATCTCGGGAATCGTCTGGACTATGTGCCAGGCCAATCTCCCCAGCGTTCGATAGTCGCTTCCCACCTCTTGCGACAGCGATTTGTCCGTCAGGGCATTCATCATCTTGCGGGTGCAGTCCGATTCGAACTTCCAGGCGTTCTTGAATTGCTCGATAGTGGTTATCATCTTGGACTCCTTTGGCTATCTCGAGCGAAATAAATCGGCCCCGACCTTACTTAGCAAGCGAAATGAATACGAGACCTTCCTTAACTGCAATAGGAGGCCTGTCCCAATTCACCAAGAGCGACTTTCAAACTCCAAGAGCAACTCGAGATTTTCCCGAAGAAACTTTGGCCTCATGTTGGGGGCCCGGGGATTTCGATCGGTAGTGGCCGGCTGGGGTGCTTGACCTATGGGAATTTCATGCTAAGGCATGTAGACCGCTATTTTCATATTCGCCAACACCTTGCGCAACGTGCAAAGGGAAGGTAATATAGCCCAAACCAATGACGACTTCTGAAGCCGGAATGCTCATAATTACCATATCATTATCGCTCTGGAAAAAGCGGGCAAGCTCCAGAAATGAATACTCTTGACGCCGCTTCCCTAAAATGATAGGATTTTCGTAGGACAGGCATTTCTGAATCGGCAGCAAAAGAGCCAAACGCCCTTGCAACTTTGCCTATTGGCTAATTTGGCAATTCATTACTCTCCTTGTCTGCGGAGGCGCATATGGGCAAAACGACCGTGTCCCCTTCGAATGCAAGCTGGCATCGTCCAGCCAAATCATCCATTTGCAAGCTAACAAGTGGCATCGTTTTGTGTCTGCTTGTCTTATCTGGCTGTGGGGTAAAGGTTCAAGAGAGGAAGATATATACTCCGACCCAGGCATTGGAGAGATTGCCGCCCCCGCCAAAGGGAATGCGATATCCAGAATCAGAATTTCCTTCCCCGAAAAAATCCCCCTACCTCAAAGCCCATATGAAAAACGGCGGGGCCTATGTCTTCTCCAAATGGCAACTGAACAACTCTCTCAAAACAGTCTCGGGTCTGGCCGATTATCTCGACATCAACAGGGTAGCCGTTCACCTCGACACTATCACAATCCATTGCGATTCCGTGGCCCTATTCGAAACCAACGAAATCAGAATGTCGGGTGGCGCCGTCGCCCTGGGTGTCGTGACCGGAATCTCCGCAGCCATAACTATCCTATGCATCACCAATCCCAAGTCCTGTTTCGGGTCATGCCCCACGTTTTATGCCAGCGACGGTGAGCGCATGATTTTACAAGCCGAGGGATTTTCATCGAGTGTAGCGCCCGCCCTCGAAGCCAGAGACATCGACGCCCTCTATAGAGCCAAACCGCGGGGCCGTGATTTTCAACTTCTCATGAAAAATGAAGCCCTGGAAACCCATAGGGTGCGCTACGCAGATCTAATAGTCGTCCCCCGTCCCCGGGGCGGCAGAGTATTCACCGCCGTCGATGGCTCCTACTGGCAGGGGTCTCTTCCACTGCCGCCATCATCCTGCATCGCGCCCGACGGTGATTGTCTGGCGCTCGTGCGAGAGTTTGACGGCCTGGAGCGGCTCAGCCTCAGCGACTCCCTCGATCTTACGGCAAAGGAAACCCTGGACCTCGATTTCGGCGAAATCGGCGAAGGAAACTGGGGGCTTGTAGTCGCTTGCCGCCAATCGCTGGTGACCACATACGTTTTCTATCAGATACTTGCTTATCTCGGTAACGAAGCCGTGCCCTGCCTGGCGGCGATGAGCAGGGGCAACAATTTTCTGACCGACAATTATCGCAATCTGGGAAAGCTGCTGGGCGGCATCGAGGTTTTCGTGAAGGCCCCTGATGGCGATTGGCGGCCGGCCGGCAAAATCTATGAAACGGGGCCGCTTGCCACCGACGTGCATCTCCTGCAGATTCCCGACCTTGGCGGCGGCAATGCTCAAATAAGGCTCCGCCTCAGCAAGGGGAGCTGGCGTATAGACCAGATAGGCCTGGTGAAACTTCTCGGCACGGCCGAGGGGATGCGTATCCGGCCATCGCTTGTAGACCGCAACGGCACTGTCGATAATGACGCCCTGGCGGCGTTGCTCGATTCGACCAGCATGCTCGCCACCATACCCGGCGATTCTGTGACCATTACCTATCGCTTGCCCGAAAACTATGCCAAACTGGAGTTGTTTCTGGAAAGCCGCGGCTACTACCTCGAATGGATTCGCGACGAATGGCTGGCCGAGGAGAATCCTGCCATGGCCGCGATGGTCATGACCGACCCGGCCGGTTTGCTGCGGCTCATGGCTCCTATGTACAAGGATGTTGAATCGGAAATGGAGCAATCATTCTGGAGCAGCCGCTATGCAAAGTAGAGAGAATGTCGCAAGGATCATAGCGGTTGCCGCGTTGGCGTTCTTCGCGGCCTGCGCCACCACCACGGCCCCGTCGGCCTGGCTTCCCAGCGCCGCAGACACCCAGACTCAAGGGTTTGGAAGCTGGATTTCGCTAACAATTGCCGGAGATACCCTGAAGGCGACTCTGGACGGAGAATTGATTGCGGTCGAACAACATACCGTTCTGGTCTTGACGCGCGACAGCCTTATAGCGGTAAATCAGGAGGAAATTTCTGCGGCCAAACTAACAAGCTATCGTTCCGGTGCTGGCCTGCTTACTTTGTGGACGGTGCTTGGTGTTTTGTCCACCCCCTCGCACGGGTGGTTCATGGGACTTACCGTCCCGCTTTGGATTATTACCGGCTCGGTCTCATCCGCGGGGCAGTCGTTCGCGCCACAAAAAAAGTACCCAAACTTAGGCTGGCACGAGCTCCGCCAATATGCGCGATTCCCCCAGGGTTTGCCGCGGGGAATTGACCGTGAGGGGCTTAGTCCAAAGCCGTATTAGAGTAATTCGATCCTGCACTGAGGAAAATAGGCGGGGTGCGTTATGCGCGCCATTCGATAGGACATTCCCCCCCCGCGCTCAAGAGCCCTCTCTTGGCCCCTGCAATGAGTTGGGAAAGGGTTCGCGACACGGCAATTAATTATTGTCATCGCGAGCGGAGCCGGAGGCGGAGCGTGGCGATCTGGGCGACGGATAAGTTGATGTGCACAGATTGCTACGCCCCTTGTCTTTCGACAAGGGGCCCGCAATGACAGCCTTGCTTTTGCCCCGCGCGGTCAGGCCCTACGGCCCGGTAGGGCGGACGCCGGAAGGCACCGACAGAATGATAGAATATTATAGTTTATGGTTGCCTTCTAGAGTGAGCCTTACTATGTTTTAATGCGCGGTAGCGAAGGAGCGCAGATTATGAGCCTTGCCCGGTGGATACATTTGGCCGTTCTTCTGCTGGCATTTTATTGCATCTCAATCGGGGGAGAAATCGAGTATTTCCGACATGTCGAAATTGATAATCTCTATACAATTGACACCAGATATAAGATCGACAAGTCGCTTTCCGATACCGTTAATTGTTTCAAAGTAGAATACGATAACAAAAAACGCATCAAAGAAATCACATATATGAAGGATGGGAAACCTTCCGACCAGGATGAAAGCAGATGGGCCAAATTATTCATAAATCGCGACAAGAATAGCGAGGCCCGGCGGTATGAAGGTATCAGCGGGGCCTTATGCTTTGCAGACACCAACTTGGCTCTCATGGTATATAGTTTAAAGGACGATGGGGCCCTCTCACTGTTGACCAATTATGACAAGCAGGGCAAGGTCACTGAGGATAGCACTGGAGTAGCGCAATATATTTTTGACGTAGATGACAGCGACCGAGTGATCAAAACGATAAGGCTGAACGCCACCGAAGACACTATTACCGATAAACTCGGATTTTGCGAGACCAGATATCTCTATGATACCCATGGGAATAATTCCGAGGAGGCGAATTATGGAAAAGATGGGAAACTGCTGAATTGGCTGTCGGGCGCGGCAATCGTACGCGGCAAGTTCGATTCGCTTGGAAATCCTATCGAAGCCCGATCCTTCGATGAGAATGGAATTCCAGTGGTAGAGAAGACTGTAAATGCGGCGATAGTCAGGCTGCGATACGATAATAACGGATACATTAACTCGATGCGGCTTTACGGCGCCGATAACCAGCTCATGCCAATCGACGATAACCCCTACCCCATGCTTGAAGCCGATTACAGCGATAGGGGAAACCCAATCGAGTACAGGTATTTTGGCTCGGATGAAAAGCTCAGGATGCTTATCAGGAAGAACGAGCACAGTGACTTCGTCGAACAATGCTACTTCGGCCCAGACGGCAAATTGCGCATAGATAGGGTAAAGGGCTATGCCCGAAATATCGTGAATCGCGATAAAAACGGCAATATCATAGAAGAGAGTTACCAGGGCCCGGACAGCCAACTGGTGATGCCACCCGAAATAGGATATGCCCGTCAGGAAATTGTATATAACACCAACGGCTATCCAATAGAAGCAAGGTATTTTGGTAGCGACAATAAACTAAAAGAGCAGGGTGGAACCGGATGCGCCATTCTACAATGGGACCACGACGGAGAGGACAGGATAACGGAGGTCAGATGCTTCGGGAATGATGGAGAGCCTAAGGAAGATGCCGAAACTGGCATTGCGATTGTGAGAGTTAAATACGACGTCATGGGGAATGAAATCGAGAAATCGACATTCGGGGTCGATGGAAGGCTTAAGAATGCCATAGGGAAAGAATACAGTATCTCTCGTTTTAAGTATGACAAGGAAGGCCGTCTGATAGAGTATTCCGCCTATGGTCCGAATGGAAAACCGGTTATAATGAAAAATGCGGGATACGCTATGGCCCGCACCAAATACGACCTTCATGGCAACCGAATCGAGGATTCCTATTATGGAACCGATGGGAACTTGATACTGGCCAGGGGATTGGGTTTTGCACGGAGCCAATGCAAGTATGACGAAAATGGGAATCTCATCGAAGATTCTAATTTCGGTGCCCAAAATGAGCCTATTGTATGGTCGAAAGGCGGTTATTTCAAAAGCAAAAGAAAATACGATTCTCAGGAGAGGCTCATCGAGGCAAGTTTCTACGACGTGGACGGTGCCCTTATGGAAAGGAAGGGTTCCGATGTGGCCGTTATACGTTTCAAATACGATGATGATGGAAATATAATAGAAAAAATCATGTTCGACAAGAACATGAACGTAAGCAGCAAAACCAAATCCTTTGAGGATTTTGACCACTAAGGGTTCTTCATCGCATAAGTGTTAGGAAAGTAGGTCGGGTTTATGGAGCGAGTCCGGCGGCTGTCGGACGAGCGGCGAAACCCGACTTTTTTCTGTCTAACTTTCGCCGGACCACGCTGTCCGGCAGTTGCCGGACCCCACGCAATGACTGCGTTCTTAATATTCTTGCCTCCGGCCGAGGCTCTTCGGCCGAGTCCAATGCAACCGCGCGGCCTTTCAAAGCGTCTTATTAACGGTGGACACCGATAGAGATCTCTTCTGGGCCTTACTCGAGGTCGAACATCCCAAAGTGGAGGCTTTCTGCAGACGACTGACCGGCGACCTCCACGATGGCGACGACCTCTATCACGACGCCCTTCTTGTCGCCATGCGGAAATTCGAGAAGCTTCGCCAGCGTAATTCGTTCAGGCCGTGGATCTACAGGATAATCATCAATACCTTCAATAGCGGCAGGAGAAGTCCCTGGCGAAGAAGGCGAGTCGAATTGACAACAGAAATAGTTGGATCGCTTTCGGGAGATAATCCGATCCACATGTATGATGCCAGGCGCTGGACCGAGTTGGGCCTGGCGGCGCTCTCTCCCGACGACCGCGCCCTTGTGACGCTGTTCGAAATCGAGGGATGGAGTGTCGCCGAGCTTTCCGAGATGCTCGGCAGATCGCCGGGAACGATCAAGTCTCGCCTCTCACGGGCCCGGCACAAAATGAGAGATGTAATCGCGAGGTGTCTTCCGCAAAAAGAGCTAAAAAAGTTGAAGGACGTGAACGATTATGCGTTGCCTAAAAGCCAGACAGAAATTGGGTAATCCCGTCGATCCGGAATTGATGGAGCACTTGAAGAATTGCCCCTCATGCGCAAGCCTGTTTGACGCCGATCTGTTGATAAGTGACGGCATAAAGGAAATGCGGCAGGATTCATTCGACGAGGCAACCCCCATCTCTCTCCTCAAGGCAAGAATGGCGGCGCATGAGCCACAAAAGGAGTCGAAAATCATGGCAGCATTTAGAAACACAGTATCTAATCATCCTCGCGCCACTTTTGGCTTACTGATTGGAGCCCTGGCGCTTGTCTTCTTCCTGCTTGTACCATTTCCCTATCAAAGAACAGTCGGCTATAATGTCCGATTCAGCGGTGTCAACGCGGCCGTTCAGCCCGCCAATATCTCTAATGCAATCAAGCAGCTTGATCTCTCACCATTCTCATTGAGGGTGACGGGGACGCCGGCCGGAAACGATTATATATTGGCAGAACTCCCCTCGTTGCCCGCCGCCAGAGAGGCGGCCGCCGCATTTGCGGCCTTGACCGGCACTTCCGTTGCGCCTGTGATATCCCCTATCACCGAAACAGTCTCGGGAAGCCTCTATGCCCAGGCCCGCAATCGCCTGATCCAGATCGAGGTCAAGGGCGAGGGGAAGACCGATGAGCAGATCAGAGATGAGATCAAAGCGAAATTGGAAGCCCAGGGATACGGGGGCGCAGTGGTCTACGTGAAGACTGGCGCCGATGGCAAGCGCAACATTGAGCTCCATATCGAGGAATCGGACAGCGGCTCTGGCGGGCCGGTGGAGACCATCGAGGTCGATTCGCACGGTAAAACCAATGCCGAAATCAAAGCCAAGTTGGCCGCGAAAGGGCATCCCAACGCCGATATCCAGATAAGAACGGAGGGTCCCGACAGCCTGAGGCAAATCGAAATCCAGATACAGGATACGACCGGACGGTAACTGGAAATTCGCGGAATCCGTTCGAGAGCGTCAGGAACTCTTTCCTGGCGCTTTTCATTTGACTCCTGCCTGGCGCAATGTCATACATTAGCTCCCGGAACACCGGCGCCCTAGGGAGGGGCGCCCAAACTTCGGAGGCTAGATGAAAACTCTTCTTATATCAATATCATTCATAACGGCGTTGCATTGCGGGGTCCTCTCCGCCCAGGAGGTCAAACATTCAACCGTGAACGTCAACTCCTTCAAATCGGCGGCAGAGTTTGCGGCCAAAGTTGAATTGCGATACGAATCCGCCTTTGATTTTTCCGAAGGCCTGGCTGCGGTTATGGTTGACGATGTTTGGGGTTATGTCGACACCTCCGGGAGTTTCGTCATTGAGCCTCAATACGATTGGGCGTCGCCATTCTCAGAAAGCCTGGCTTATGTCAGAAAAGACGATAAATACGGGTACATAAACCACCACGGTGATATCGTTATCGATTTCAAATTCGACTTCGCCAGCAGTTTCTCCGAGGGGATGGCCGGATTCTGCCAGGGATGCATTGTGTCAGATTACGGGTTTCCGTCAGGCGGCAGATATGGCTTTATCGATACGACCGGGGAGATCGTTATCGAGCCGCAATATGAATTCGTCATGCCGTTCCACGAGAATCTGGCCGGTGTCATGACATACAAAGGTTGGGGATTTATCAATCGTCATGGAGATATAGTCATCGAGCCGCAGTTCAATCGCGCCATGAACTTCGCCGGCGGCCTGGCCGGGTTCATGAAAGATGGCAAGTACGGCTTCATCGATACAGCCGGTAACGTGGTCATCCAGCCGATCTTCGATTTCGCCGGAGATTTTTCGGACGACCTGGCAGCTGTCAATATTGGCGGCAAGCTGGAGGGGCTGCTTGTCCCCCAGGGTGGCAAGTGGGGTTACATCGATAGGAGCGGCAATTTCGTCATCGAAGCGGATTACGCCCAGGCGGATGATTTCTCGGAGGGCCTGGCTGCCGTCTACAAACCTGAAAACATCCTTTTCTTCATTCCGAAAATTCCCCGCATGGGGTATATCGATACGAGCGGAAAAACCGTCATAAAGCAGAAATATAGTTATGCCAGGAGGTTTTCCGAAGGCCTGGCGGCAGTCCGTATCGGAAGTAAGTATGGGTACATTGATAAGAACGGCAAATTGGTAATCAAAGCATCATTCGATGACGCCTGGGAATTCCGCAACGGCCGCGGTCTGGTGAAATTAAATGAGAGGTTCGGCTTTGTCGATAGAGATGGGAATTTGCGTTCCAAGTAGGTCGGGTTTATGGAGCGAGTCCCGACTCCTTTTCTGTCATCGCGAGTCCCGGTCTTACCGGGACGTGGCGATCTGGACGACCGATAATTCTTCGTAGGTCGGTGTTCCGACCCGCACAGGGCGAAACCCGACTTGTTTCTAAAACAGGAGGTCTCATATGTCCATTCGACCAATCAAGCGGCTTGTCAAAGCCAAACCGACAATAGAGGGCGCGGGAGTGCATCTGCGCCGGGCATTCGGGTTCGGCAACACCTCCGACTTCGACCCGTTTCTCCTTCTCGACGATTTTCGCAACGATCGTTCGGAATATTACGTGGCCGGGTTTCCCTGGCACCCCCACCGAGGAATAGAAACGATTACCTATGTCCTGGCGGGAACAGTCGAACATGGCGATAGCATCGGAAACAGCGGCGCCATCGGCCCGGGTGACGTGCAATGGATGACCGCAGGCAGCGGCATCATGCATCAGGAGATGCCGAAAGGCGACCACGACGGTCTCATGCATGGGTTTCAGTTGTGGGCAAACCTGCCGTCCAAACTCAAGATGACAACGCTTCGGTATCAAGAAGTGAAAGCCAACGACATCCTCCTGATTACCGATAGCGACGGGACCCAGGTTCGGATCGTCTGCGGAAGGTACAAGGGAACATCCGGCCCGGTCGATGGAATTGCGGCCGAACCTGTATATCTCGATATAACTGTGCCGCGAGGCAAGAGGAAAACCCTCGCGGTCGAGTCGACGCGCCACGCCTTCGCGTACGTTTTCCATGGGTCGGGGAAGTTTTGCAACGTATCGGAACCGCTATCGGTGCCGACCGAGGGAGCCGGCTGGTGGGACACCTCCCACCCGGTGGATGCGGACAACCGTTCACTGGTGCTTTTCGATAGCGGCGACGAAATCACGGTGCAGGCCGGGGACGATGGGGTACGATTCCTGTTAATATCTGGAAAACCGCTCAATGAACCGGTTGCCTGGTACGGCCCGATTGTCATGAATACGCAGGAAGAACTCCGGCAGGCGTTCGAGGAGCTTCAACAAGGGACATTCCTGAAAACCCGGAATTAGTGGGGTGCGCTATGCGCACCATTCGAGGAGAACCCCCCCGCACTTAGCAATCCTTTTCTAGCCGCCATCTTGTGCCGGGAAAGAGTTCCCGACACCTCATCCATAATTATATGTCTATATCATCGCCCGTCAACTCTTATTTTATGCAAACCCCGGTGATATGCATTGTTATTGCCACGTCCCGGTATGACCGGGACTCGCAATGACGGAGGCGCAGTGCCGCACTCCCCCAAACCTGTTGACATTAATATGCCCAATTTCTATTATTGCTGAACAATGCCGAGACGACTCGGTTTAATTATCTAAGGATTCGTACTCGAAAGAGAGGTACAGTATTATGGTAGGAATTGTCGGGTATGGCGCCTACATACCTCGAAATAGAATAAAGGTCGAAGAGATTGCCAAAGTCTGGGGGGCAGATGCCCCATCGTATAAAAAGGGGCTGATGCTCCAGGAAAAGAGCGTCCCCGGCCCCGACCAGGACACCATCACTATGTCGGTCGAGGCCGCCAAAATGGCCCTCAAGCGCGCCGGAATCGACGGGGCCAAAATCGGCGCTGTCTATGTCGGCTCGGAGTCGCATCCCTATGCCGTGAAACCATCGGGGACAACCGTAGCCGAGGTGATCGGCGCGGTCCCGGATTGCCACTGCGCCGATTTCGAATTCGCTTGCAAAGCCGGCTCCGAAGGAATGTTCGTGGCCATGGGGCTGGTCAAAGCGGGTGATATCGAGTACGGTCTCGCTATCGGAGCCGATACATCGCAGGGGGCGCCGGGAGATGCGCTTGAGTATTCGGCATCGGCAGGCGCGGCCGCGTTCATCTTCGGAAATAAGCCTGCTGAGATTATCGCCGAATGCCACTATACGCATTCCTACATGACAGATACACCTGATTTCTGGCGTCGCGAATACCAGTTCTACCCACGTCACGCTTCGCGTTTCACTGGCGAACCGGCCTATTTCAAGCATGTTCTGGGTTGTTCGGAAGCGCTCATGAAGAAAGCGGGCATGAAACCGAAAGATTTCGCGCACGTCGTGTTCCATCAGCCCAACGGCAAATTCCCCATGAATGTCGGCTTGATGCAGGGTTTCACCAAGGAGCAGATCGTCACCGGATGGCTTTCCCCGACGCTCGGCAACACCTATTCCGGCGCATCCCCGATTGGCCTGACCGCGATACTCGATATCGCCAAACCGGGAGACTGGATCATGATGGTCTCCTACGGTTCCGGCGCCGGCAGCGATGGTTTCATCTGGAAAGTAACCGAACGCATCAACCAGGTGCGTGACAAGGCCCCCAAGACCAGGGCCCAGCTTGATTCCAGCAGGAAGAAGTATCTGGATTACGGCACCTACGCCAAATACCGGGGAAAAATCAAGAAGCTGGCGGATTGATTTTGCGATCATGACAATGGATTCGACACATTCAAAACAAACCCTGTCATTGCGAGGAGTCCCCGGTCTTAGCGGGGACGACGTGGCAATCGCATTACATTCTAAATGGGCCATCTGAGATGCTATGAGATCGGCACGTCCGGAGGCTGCCGGACTCGCGATGACACGCTTATCCTTAGAGCCGTCAGTAACAATGAGCTACTCGAAATGTGTTTGGAGGACTGAATAGATGAGAGATGTTGCAGTAATCGGCGTAGGCATGAACAAGTGGGGAGAGCTCTGGGATAAATCAATCTCGGACCTGATTGCCGAATCGGCCCTGCTGGCTCTCGACGACGCCGGAATTGATAAGGTCGATGCCATGTATATCGGCTGCATGTCGTCGGGATTGTTCACCGACCAGGAGCATCTGGGCTCGATTGCACCCGATTATACCGGTATCTGCCCCACGCCGGGCACAAGAGTCGAATCGGCATGCGCGTCAGGCGGGGCGGCATTCAGGTCGGGGTTTCTGCATGTGGCATCGGGCCTGAACGATGTCGTCATGGTGGTGGGGGTGGAGAAGATGACCGATGTCGACGGCGCCAAAGCCACGTTTGCCCTGGCCACCGCCGCCGACCAGGAATACGAGGTCTACAACGGGGTCACATTCCCCGGGCTATACGCTATGATGGCCAATCATCATATGCATAAATACTGCACAACGCGCGATCAATTGGCGCAGGTGGCGGTTAAGAATCACGAGAATGGACTGAAAAATCCGTTGGCGCAGTTCCAGATGAAAGTCACGCTTGACCAGGTGAAAAACGCGGTCATGGTTTCTGACCCGCTCACAATTCTCGATTGCTCGCCTATAACGGATGGCTCCGCCGCCGTGATACTCTGCCCCGCCGATATGGCCAAGTCGATTTCGAAGAAACGCATGGTCAAAGTCAAAGGTTCCGGCCATGCCAGCGATACGATTCAACTGGCGCATCGGAAAGACCTGTCGTATATCAAATCGACTGAGATCGCCGCCAAGAAGGCTCTCGAGATGGCAGGACGCAAAGTGTCGGATATCAATTTCGCCGAGGTGCACGACTGTTTCACGATTGCCGAGATCATGGTGATCGAGGCGCTGGGCATAGTCGATATCGGCAAGGGCGGCCCGGCCACCATGGACGGCATGACCGCGCTTTCCGGCAAGCTGCCTGTTAATGCCAGCGGCGGGCTGAAGTCAAAGGGGCATCCGGTCGGCGCAACCGGCGTGGCGCAGATAGTCGAGCTGACCAAGCAGATTCGCGGCACCGTCGAAAAGGACCGCGCCGTGAAGAACGCCAATATTGGCCTGTCGCAAAATATGGGCGGCAGTGGTGCCAGCTCCGTGGTTCATATCCTTGAGGGAGAGTAAGATGTCATCACCAAGATATAGACGTGGGATGCCGCAGCGGTATCGTTTCGAGGCGGCCAAGTGCAAGAAATGTGGCAAGGTCCTCTTTCCTCCGAGATTGGTCTGCCCCGAATGCCATTCGCGCCAATTCGAGATGGTCCGCATAAAAGAGACTGGCAAGGTCGAGACATTCACTGTCATACGCGTGGCCCCCAGCGGCTTCACCGACCAGGCGCCGTATGCTGTCGGTATCGTTAATGTCGGCGATGGTGTTCGCATACTCTGCCAGATCGCCGATGTTGAGCCGGAGGAGCTTGCTATCGGCATGAGCGTGCGCCTCGAATTCCGCAAGGTGCAAGCAGATGGCGAAAGTGGGATTATCTTTTACGGCTATAAGGCCGTGCCGGTGAATTTGTAGTTGCGAGTTGCGAGTTGATGGTATGCCTCAGGATGGAAGCGTCTTTACAGCGACATCCTGAGGCGGACGGGTAGGTCGGGGGCTTGCCCCCGACATGTCCTTGGACCCGTATGGGCCGTGCCCGTGATTTGCGGTCACAATAATCCGCCTAAGGCGGACAAGCTTGTGACACGGAAACGAAGTTGATAACAACGTAATGGGGAAATGATGGCGTGTTCCGCATAGAAACCAAGATTGATCCTAAGAGCGAAGATTTCAACAAGAACAGCGAATACATGACGCAAGAGGTGGCTCGTCTGCGCGAGCGCCTCTCTCTTGTGGAGCAAGGAGGCCCCCCTGCGGCCCGCGAGAAACATCTTGCCCGCGGCAAGCTGCCGACTCGCGAGCGCGTCAGAAA